>Ga0068631_101068_pt1 | contig 10294 bp, 11 predicted proteins | sample InSIn5gowninarea_2_FD_77434 | JGI IMG/M metagenome (GOLD analysis project Ga0068631, IMG submission 77434) | Clean room microbial communities from NASA Spacecraft Assembly Facility at Jet Propulsion Laboratory, Pasadena, California, USA -... ...
GGGGGGGGGGGGGGGGGGGGGGTTTCTTTACGCCCGAGATTATCGTTGTCCATTGGTGGTTTGTCAGTCTTATAGCTGCATTGGAGTTTAGCAGATACCGTCATCCTTTGGGTCTGCGGGGTTAAGAGGAGGAGGAGCAGCAGCGCCCCTTGATGCTTGCCTGGAGAAGGATAGGTTGGTGGATGAGTAAAGGGTGACGGATGCGCGACGCGCACGTAGGTCAGCCTGTTGACATCATATGCATACCTCGACGGCAGATAAGCCTGCCCTTTTGTGCGGATATATAAAATACTTGGTTGGTGTCGTCCTCTGGGTGTATACTCTTGTTTTGCATAGCACAGCACAGCACAGCACAGCTTCTTGCCTGACTCTTTCATTTGTTTCAACGAAACGATCAGCAACAATGTCATCCTCGGATATTCCTTCCTCTTGCCGCGCGGTCGTCATCGAGAAACCCGGCGCGCCGTGGGAGATCAAACAAGTCCCTGTTTCTGCGCCCAAGACCGGCGAGGTCCTGATCAAGGTGCAGGCTTGTGGCGTTTGTCACTCCGATAGCTTCTTCCAGCAGGGCAAGTTTGGCAAAGCGTTTCCTCGCATCCCGGGCCATGAGGTCATTGGAACTGTAATTGCGGTTGGGGAAGGTGAGAAGAAGTGGAAAGTTGGCGACCGTGTCGGTGGAGGCTGGCATGGCGGTCACGATGGCCTCTGCAGGGCGTGCAATAAGGGGCTGTTCCAGATGTGTGATAATGCGGTAGTCAATGGCGTGAGTAGGGACGGTGGATGTAAGTTGTTTTCTATAAAACACCCGTGAGACAGGGAAAGCTGACGCGAGGTGGACAGATGCGGAATATTGTACTCTTCGCAGCGAGGCCGCTGTGCGTATCCCTGCCGATGCAAACCCGGCCGAGTACGCTCCCCTTTTATGCGCCGGTGTGACGGTATTCAATAGCATGCGTAAGATGGGCATCCAGCAGGGCGATACGGTGGCCGTCCAGGGTCTGGGAGGTCTGGGTCACCTTGCTGTGCAGTATGCCCGTAAGATGGGATACCGCACTGTGGCTCTATCGTCGTCGGCCGACAAGAAGGACTTTGCCTTTCAACTGGGAGCGACAGACTACATCGACACGTCGAAAGAGTCGGCGGCAGATGGACTGCAGAAGATGGGCGGCGCATCGCTTATTGTTGTCACGGCGCCGAATCCTCAGATCATGGGACCCTTGGTCAACGGACTCGGGCCGTTGGGTAAGTTGCTTGTTCTTGCACCTGTGGGAGACGTGCCGATCAACACGGGGAGTCTGATTCACAGAGGGCAGTCCATTCACGGATGGCCATCTGGACATGCGTTGGACAGCGAGGAGGCGATTGATTTTGCCGAGAAGCAGGGCGTCAAGTGCATGATTGAGAAATTTCCGTTTGATAAGGTAGAGGATGCGGTCAAGCACATGGAAAGTGGCAAGGTGCGATTCAGGAGTGTTATCGTCATGGAGTAAGCGGCAACCAGGATAAAGGACCTCGTGAGAAGCGGGCGCGACCCAACGGTCAAGAACTATAATTAAAGCGTTAAAGAAACATTGAAACGTCTAGTCGTATTGCGATAGGTCTTTGAGGTTTTCTCACCGTGTGCGTGGAAGGTGGTGTTCTGGGATGATCGAGGTTGGTGGCTCGTAGCAGGTATGAGGTGTGGGTTAGCGGCCATCAAGGTAAACGCAGTCCGGACGCTATTTTGGCCACATACACATGGACAAGACACACGTGCACTTGGCCAGCTATGCGGTCGCGCTGTCAGCCACGGGTGCATCTGGTGTACATAGACGTGCACAAACTACTACTACTACTACCACCACTACTACTACTACTAGCTGGCCTCTCGCCAGGCCTTCCTCGAGCTTCGCAGCCGCCACACCCGTGGCGACCCACCGGGCCTGACTGAAGTGTACACGCCGCTGGCCACTTCAGCAACCGCCGAGCTCCATAACTACCGGGCAGCGTATAAGCTCGACACAAGCTTCCCGCCAACAGCTTCCGTGGTGTGGCCGGGTACCTGCACCTGAAGCGCGCTCGCAACTTTGTAACGCCCATGGTGCCCCTCGCAGCCAATGAGCAGCCAGCTCGCGCTCCCCCAAACGAGGAGCGCCAACCCCAGCCAAGCCCCGTCGTTTCAGAAGACTGGGTTTTGGTGACTTGCGACACTCATTCAGCTTACAGGGACTGCTGCTCTCCGGGGGTGATGCACCAATTGCTATGCACGACGCCTAGATAGGGCTGGCCCACCGTTGGGGACCCTTGCAGATCGGCCTTAAGATGTTGGCGGTCCCGCTGCAGGTCCCAGTTGCAACCTGAGTAGTAGAGCTGCGGAGCGACTGAACGACCCCAAAGACGACGGCTCTTCTCGGTCTTTTCGCTCTTCTTTTCCTTTCTTTTTCCTCTTTCTCTCTCTCCTTCTTTGAGCCGCGGCGTCTCTTCGCTTTTTTCCCCTCGCCTCCCTTTCCCCCTCTTGCCGAACGCTGCGCGTCGCTCTCTATCTGTTCATTGAAAAGAAAAGAAAAATCAGTTACTCCTTTTAGGCCCGGGGACAGAGAATCAAAGTCGTTCATTCTTTTATGCATCTTGCATGCTCCCTTTCTCCCATTCCTCGCCGCCATCCTTCCCAGCACAAGGAGGCACCATTGACAGTTTGACACTGAACATTCTGTTTGCTTGGAATTCTCTTCGAAATTGAGTTTCTGAGGCATCGACATCTTCTTGACAAGTTTCACGACATCGATATCGAACAGCGGTTCTTTATAGCACCGTGGAGCGACATTTAAGCAAAACTTCTTCGCGCACTTGGTTCGTAGCACATTTCGAAACTTTGCCGTCCAGGAGAAGACCCACCGTCTCGAAAACGTCATATCACGCATCAAAACAGCAGTCGTCTCATAAATCTCACGGAAGCCTGCCTTCCGCCGGGACAGTCACGCTTGGCAAACCACGCTTGAACGTGGGCATCCGAACACCATCGCCGGCATACGTTCCCTTCCTCACATCTGCCGTACGGGTCTGTCCGCTCTACCCTTAGAACCCTTAGAAAAAACCTCACAATGCTGCCTGCGTCATTGCGCGCTACCGTACTGGTGCTCCTCTCGGCATCCACGACAACCGCCCTCTCCGTCTCCCTAGCATCCTTCGTCCCACGCCTCCACAACCTTCCCAAACCCTGCAGCGATGTCTACACTACAGCCATCACCGAGTGTACGCCAGACGATTTCAAGCAAGGCGCAACATGCTCAACAGCCTGTGTGCGGGGGCTTGCCGCACTCGGCGACAATGTGAAGCAGAGTTGCGCAAACGTTGACGTAGGCGAGCTGAGCATCATCGGAGTGTTCCAGAATGACCTGGGCATTCCGAGTTTGTGCCCAGGCGTGGTGGTAACAACCATCAGCTCCGGGAGTGTAATGGTGAGCACGACAATGTCGACTGTGGCTAGAAGCACATCAACTGTGGCCACTACAAGCTCCACCAGTTCGGTAGCTAAAACGACATCGACGCCGTCAGCTTCTGCATCGAAATCAGGCGAGGCAAAGCCAACAAGCTCGAGCCCATCGACAGACTTGGTCATGGACCCGAATGCCACTGCGACGAAGGCGACCATGACAGTGGTCATTCCACCAAACAACACTTCACCACCGCAAGAGACAGCACCTCCAGCAGACACGGCAGCGCCCCAAGACCCAGCGCCACCAAGAGAAACGGCACGACCAGAAGAGACGGTAGCACCGGGTGCTCAACTGTCCAACGCATTCTCGGGTGGCGGATCACCATTTGACATTGTCGCCACTGGCTCATCAAGTCACCAAGACATGTTTGACAGTACAGCTGTGGCTCTTCTTGCAGTCACATTGCTCTTCGTCGTATGTGCATAGTCGCATGATAGTTTCTTTCTTTTGTCTTGTAGGAATGCATATATGGCTCATGACCAGGCGTTGGGAACATTGAGATGTTTGATTTGTACTATATACCCAAATTGGCGGACTAGATGGACGAGGAAGAGGAGGACACAGTCGGCTTAATCCATCTGTAGATTGGACTGGAGGGACGCGTGTGCAATGATATCCATAGCTGTAGATACCATGGCGGGAGCAGGGTCGGCCTGCAGTAGTGGATTTGAACAATATGATGAATGAAACAACCCATCAGCTCATGACTTGTCAACTGTCACGCCGACGCTTTTGTACGCCTAACTTAGCATCCTTCACATATATCAACATGTCTACCTGTCACGTCTTGGCTTATGCGTGGCGGTCCTACTGGCGGCCACTGGGCATTCCGGCCACCAACCACACGCGCGGCCCCTGCCCACTAAGCGAAGGTGGGGCTGGCGGGAGATGCACCCCAGACGTAATCGCCCTTTTTCCGCCGCTCGCTGCACACGCTCATCGCCGCCCGTCCTTCCGCTAACTCTGGCCCCACCATGCAGGAGAGGAGCACAGCTACGGAAGATGAGGAAGACTTTACTGCTGTGCTTTATCCACGGCTTCAAGGTACGTCTGGTTCGCGCGTTGAGAGCGGGGTAGAGCAGAGTGCATACGTCATGGCCGCCCGTCTGCCCACAATGTCTCAGCTAGAGCACCGGGCGCAGTAATACGGCAGCATGGGGCCCTCTGGAGTACTCAGATCGGCCATTGAATGAATACTGATGTACCGGATAGGGCGGCGATGAAACCTTCAGGAATTTTCCGAGCCACGTGAAGGCGCTGCTCCAGCACGCGCTGCCCAAAGTCACGGTGCTGGCCATTACGTATCCGCAGTTTGAGACCAGAGGCGACCTGCACGAGTGTGTAGGCAGGTTCAAGGAATGGCTTCAGAACAAGGTCATTGATCTCGAGGTCGCCAATTCGACGCCCTCGCCTACCGTCGATCCCTCGGTCCGGACCATCCTCGTGGGCCATTCCATGGGCGGCATTGTTGCCGCGGAAACACTGCTCTCAATTCTATCTGAGCAGCCGATACACTCACAGTCGAACTCGCAAACGGGCTCAGAGTCGCTGACCGAGTACTCGGCCCTCATGTTTCCGTACATACAGGGTATTCTTGCCTTTGACACGCCGTACCTGGGCATTGCTCCCGGTGTAGTGGCCCATGGCGCCGAAAAGCATTGGAATACGGCAAGTTCTGCATACTCTGCATATACCAACCTGGCTGGAGCCTTTGGATGGGGCAGTAAAGAGACTGCATCTACTGCAGTGGATACAAGTAAAATGCTACCTGCGCCTGTGACGTCTGCGACCGGGGATGCGGCATCGGCGCCTCTGTGGCAGCGCTACGGAAAAATGGCCATGTTTGCAGGAGCTGCAGGAGCCATTGCAGCTGGTGGAGCCGCAGCGTACATGAAGAAAGACCAGATCAGCCAGGGTGTATCGTGGGCAACATCGCACCTAGAGTTTGTTGGTGTCCTAGCCCGTCCAGAGGAACTGCGTAAACGACTAGAGAAGATTGCAAAGATTACTACAACACATGAAGTTGGCTTCTGCAACATGTACACCACCCTAGGTCACGCCATAAACAGCGAAAACAAGGAGCATGGCTGGACTGGCAAGGTGGCTGGCAAAGACCGCACATTTTGCAACCTGCCCAAAGGACAGCTAAAGAATTTCTTCATACCAGCCGTTAATGACAAGGCTACAGCAGAGACATGGGCTCACACGTCCATGTTTGAGCCTCGTAACAACCCGGGCTACTACACTCTCAGCGAGACGGCAAAAGAAAAGATCATAGAGTGGACCGAGTCCACGGAGTGGTACGAAGAGAGCGATGGTCCATTGATTGGAGATGTTGGTGAGGAAGCGGAGATTGTAGAGCGCCAAGAAATAGACGAGCAGATGCAGAAAGAGGCCAACAGGAGAGAGCAAGAGCAGCTAGAGGAGGCGAAGCGGAATGGAGATGTGGATGCTCTGGAGGAGGAAGGCGAGTTTGTGGATTTGAAGAAGGGTGTGGAGGCAGTGGAGTGGGAGGATGAGGCGAGTAAGAGAAAAGAGTTGTGAGTGTGGGTAATTGCAGTAACGGATACCCTTGTATGACAGTCATGATAGTGTTGATGAGTCTTTTGTTCTGTGCTTCTCTTCTGTAGTCAATGATTTGATACGGCCTCAAAAGCTGCCCCAACCTCATCTATCATCCATGATTTTCCCCCACGCCAATAAACTATCAAACATTACTAGATAAAAACACACGTTCACATTCTCCTCTCTTCTCACATATCCCAGCCCTATATACTACATTCGTACATTTATACAAGCAAACAAACAATCATCATCATCATCTGATGTCCATGACTCAGTCGTCAGCAAATAGCGTTATTATAAACCCACATCTTTTTGTCCCACGCTCCCTTCCATCACCCATGTACCCTGAATACGATCTTCCCCCCTTCGATACCCCCAGTCCAAGTCGTGTGTCAGTTGACCGAAACCAGTTTAGGCTCGCCCGGAGCTAATGCAGTAATTTTATCCTGCCCTCTCTCCACTACATATGTGATGGGGTATATATCTTGGTTCTACGGACTTTGATGTTCATTCTTGATATTTTTTGTATTACTGTTTTTCATGTATTTTTGGGCCACATTGGGGAAAAAGGTGGAATAGGAATGCTGGTGAGGCGGGGATGATGATGATGATGATGCAGCGCACGCGACATGTCAGCTTTTTTAGCCTACTATTACTTTCTGGAGAAAGTGGAGAACGGGAGGGAGGGAAGGGAAGGGGAAAGGAACGGGCCGTACAACATCATTTTAAAATGAGTAAGCCTAATTTTGGCTTTTTTTATTTATTTATTTTATTTCACTTCGTTCTTTCGAAATATTAATTGTACAGAGTTTCTTGATCATGCTGTCAAGAAAAGGTAGGTCTTTTGTTTTTTTTTTTTTACCCTGTTGTCGTTGACTGATTGTTAGAGCGCCAGCAATATGGACGGATGGTTAAGAGTCGTCTCTCCAAGGACTTTTTTTCACTCGTCAATGTCCATCCAGTCTGGCTCGTCGTCGTCCTCGTCTTCATCTCCAGTCGTATCCTCGCTGGCCCATGTATCGGAAGAAAGAGAAGGAGCATGATGCGCTCGTATCCTAACCACCAATTCTTTATCACTGCGCTCAAAATCTTCTTGCCACAATTCCAGGCCATTGATGCCGCCACCCACAAAATACAAATACCCAACCTCGCATGCGACTTTCTTCGTCTGGCGCTCCAATTCCTCCCGCTCTTCGCGCTGCTTCAGCGTCTCCATAAAATCCGGCTCGAGCTGCACTTGCTCTGGCGTCTCCGAGTACGACAGTGAGCTGCGCGGCGGCCGGGGCCTAGTCGTGTTTCCGCGGGCGCGCCGCTCCGCCATGCGACCCTGCTCCTTGATATTGCGGTGGTTGCGCCAGCTAAAGAAGCCCGGAATGGGCCAATCCCAAAAAGCAGCTGCGATTTCAAAGTCGGGACCCAGGCCGTGCTTGCGGCGTACCGCAGCCTCGGTCTTGTTGCGGGCGTTCCAGGCTTCGCGGAGGGCGTTCCGCTCTCTTGTTTCCTGGCGGACGTGGCTAACGATGCGGAGCAGCTCTGTGTTGCCTTCTTCTGGTTTTGCAGGCCCGCAATGGCGGGGGCGGGGACGCCGTGATGGTCGTGGTGGTGTGCTGCTGGATTCGAGGGGGCGTGAGGCGCCTGCCTGCTCCCACCAAGCCACGTAGGTTGCGGCCTGCGCCTCGGGAACACTTGTGGGGTACGCTGCTGACATTGAGTCACAGACTGCGCACAGCGAGGGACTCTGGGATAGGACGGCGGCTGCCTGGGTGGGCCGCGAGTCTGACTGCTGGTGTGCGTCGTCCCACTCTCGCTCTTTTTCCCAGCGCAACTGGTCGTCCCGCCTGACTTTCTCAAAGTGCTGCTTGGTTGTGAGGAACCCCTTTCTTGCGCTGTTCCACCGCTGGTTGCGCATGTGCTTTGCTGGTTTCAGGCCTCCTAGTGCTGCCAGCTTCTTCAATGCTGCGTCGCTCTTTGCTCGGGCCTGAGATAGGACGCACTGGGGACACCATGGGACATGTTCGGAACTCGAGGGGTGGATGCTATGGCCACATATGCTAGCTGTCCGGATTGGGTGACGAGAAAGGGAGTGGGCGAAAGGCAGTTTTTTGCCGAGCGTGTCGGTCTCCAGGTCTGGGGCAAGCATCATCGGCATGGTGAATGTGAAGGTCTGGCTGGTGAATCTGTTGGTTGAGGGTTGCAAAGGAGCTTAGGTGCATTATTATTGCTGGTGGGATGGAATCAAGATCTGGGTCCGCGTGACCAGAGTCAGGCGAGGGAACTTGGAAAATGGGGCAGTGGGAGACTGAAAACCACCAGGACTTTGACAACACGATGCGGATCCAGAATAGTTGCGTCGGGCGTGACTTTTTAAACTTGTGAGATGGCCCTTCAGCCCTGTTCAGTGAGGCGCGTAAGCGCGTCATCGCGTTGCTCTCTTATTGGCCTGTCACTACAAAAAGTCACACGCGAGACTCGGCCATCGACGCTTGCCTCCGTGCGCTTCTTTAGCTCTGCATGTATGCCCACATGCTGACTGCTTGCGTGGGGGGAAGCGGGAGCGGGTGGACGACCACAAGAACAGAGCGCCGGTGCCTGCAAGGAAATGAAATGAAATAAAATGAACATGGCAGATGCCTTGAGGAAATTGGATGCGCATAGCCAGGCACACGGCAGTCCGGGTCCGCGCGAATTTGGCGTTGCAGCCTGCAATGCGGCTCCCTTCACTAGGTCCCTAGTGCAGCCCACGCTAGCCCCATCGGTCCTACAATATCTCCGATCTCAACCTCACCTTCACCAAAGGGGCTCCCTCTGCCCGCCTGCGACACCACACTGCAACTGTATCCATCTCGCTCGACTGGTCCGGCATGGACAGCCGCCGCTGCGACCGCCGACTCTCCGAGCGCTCCAATAGTCAACAAAAGCTATGCTCGAGCCGCTCGGTGCAGGACATGAGTTGTTTGTATATTGCTATTTACAGCGAACAGTCGAGATTGAAAGCTCGGACTGTCAACCTGGTAAACGAAAGTGAAGGGAAAATGGACAGCGGACGTGACCGCTGCTTTCACTGCACCAAAATGAACATGAGCACCAGCCTCTCACAGTGACTTGATCCTCTGACTTGATCGGCAACTAACTTGCAGCAACAACTAATCTGCAGCAAATACATCAGAATCATGGAGAGGCGTCCCGAGTTGTCGCGACGGCCTGCCTCATTCAACCCCGAAGCAGCCACCTTTAGCCCGACTGTAGCAAAAGCTGGAGCTCCTGTCTGCGCTGCTGAGCCGACCCCGCCCGCCAGCCCACAGCACAGGTCAGCCGTGCCAGACGAGGTGGAAAGTGAGTATCGTGAGTACCCATGCCGTGGTGCCATAAACTTACTTGTATGCACCAGAATCTCCCTTTCGACCTGCTAGAGAGATGCGTCCTATCTATCAGGCGTACGACGGACCAAGTGTCTCTCAGCTACCGAGTGCCCCGCCAGATCCGGTGTATATGGCATTGGATGACCTACAAGATCTCTTGCGAGGTAAGACTAAGCGCAGTACAGTTTGCTCATTGAATACAAACCTAACAAAGCAATTCATAGCCTTGACCCAAGACCGACCAGAACCAGCACGCAATGTAGCCACCTCCATGGATTCCATCAATAAAGCGATGCCCTATAACCCACCAAGCGTCTTCAGCACTCAGCGCCTTGAGCCGAGCATCAATATCCCAGAGGTCGAAGAACTCAGCAAGAACCTAAGACTGCCAGGTATAGTGAAGAAGAACAAGACTGATGGAGACGAGTCGCTACTATATGGTCAAAGTCTCCGTAATTTCAACCCCCATGCTAAAGATAGCCTCCATGGTAAGCTCATAGGGAGAGCACTCGATAAACCGTTGACTGCTAACTCGCTAGCCCAATATCTCTCTGGCCAGACCGATTTGGACTACCCAGCCTCGGCACTTCGAAATCTCCATGGTCACGGCTTGACTACGCCTCAGGAGAAGAAGAGTGGAGAAGACCCCCCTAAAAGAATTGTGCAGCCGCCTCCGGGATTTGGTGGAGAGCATCCCCGTGAAATTCTCGCAGAAGAGCGTGGCGCTCCCTCTTTCAGTGTCTTGGAATCGCCGTTTGTGCCTACCGGTCCCGCGGCACATGGACGTCCCCGACGATTCAGCGATCTCCAGTCTGTCAACGCACAACAGCAGCCACAATATGACCGCACACGTGGCTCGTCTGTCATGAGGCCCACCCGCCCACGAGCACCCAC
>Ga0068631_101074_pt1 | contig 10266 bp, 10 predicted proteins | sample InSIn5gowninarea_2_FD_77434 | JGI IMG/M metagenome (GOLD analysis project Ga0068631, IMG submission 77434) | Clean room microbial communities from NASA Spacecraft Assembly Facility at Jet Propulsion Laboratory, Pasadena, California, USA -... ...
GGGGGGGGGCGAGTCCTGCAGGGCGGAGAGGTTGAGGAGGGGTTGGAAGAGGAGGAGAGGATGTGGGTGGGGAGGGCGGTGTAGTCGAAGGGGGTGGGCTCGCAAGTTATGCCTAGGCCGTGGAGTTCGGTATTTGAGCCGAAGTGCTGGGTATTGGAGCAGGAAGGTTGAGTGGTAGTAGATTCGCCATCCCACCAACTAGCTATGTTGCTGGTATCGATCAGGTTGGATGATGAGAGGTCAAAGTCTAGGGTGGGTGTTGTGTGGGGAATCCATGGCTTGCTGGCTAATGGAAGGGATACCGGTGGCGTCAACAAGGCTGAGATGGTTGCACTAGACGTATTGCCAGGGCTAAAACTAAGGTCGATATCGCTATTGTGGTAGTTTGCGTTCGGTTCTTCTATTGTTAGAGAGGCTGGAGTGGTTGATTGGTAGTCTAAGAAATACTGTTCGTCATTCGTCGGCAGCAGCGAATGACTAAGAGTGTGCACCTGACTGTAATATTGGACAAGAAGGCTGTCTTTATGCTCATGTTCGGCAAACTTAGATAACGTAGCAAGCGAAGCGGGTTCTTCAGATCCAGTTCTGGAAACGATGTGTACTGGGGTCGTCTGGCTGTTCCACAGATCCGGGGTATAAGGGCGGGAATAAGAGGCCTGCATCATTCTGGAAGGAGGCCTTGTCGGCAACGTCTTTGATGACTTCCTGGTGCCACGATATTTCATTTGGTTTTGGAAGGCCACAGCCTTCTCCAGTGACCGGCGGGATGTGTGGGGTCGCGGTGTACAAGGCTGTGACATGGACCGCAACTGTTCTCCGACTGATCCAATAACCCCTGGAAAGCTCAAAGACTCTGAGTCGCTGTAATATTCTGTGGCAGGAGGAGAAGCAATATATGATGAAGAGGCAGAATAATCGGACCATGGCGAGGCGAAGCTCTGGTCACACTCCTGGAGAGCCTTGTGCCAAGCAGTCTTTGTTTCCCGATTGAGTATAGATTCAGCCCCGAATAAGTCACTTTCATTCGATGAGGCGATCCCTAGGAGACACGCCAGATCGTCTGGGCTGGAGTGAGCAGATGACGAGTTGTTTAAGGGGCGTAGAAGATCCGTGTCGACATAGTCCTCGAACAAGTTATCGAGGTCCACCCCCTCTGGCTCGCTGTTGCAAATCGACTGTATTGACATGATGTTGTCGAAAGGGAAATGCGGTACTGATTACAGGAAAAGCTTATCTGAAAAGTAATCGGCGCGTTCGATGTATCCGAAACTAAGCGGGGTATGTCGTGGAACGAACTCGGTGACAATGCGGAGTGTGAATAGGCAATGGGTCACGCGTTACTCGTATCTTATTGATGAAGGTAGGAGTAGTCGTAGACCTGCAGAAACAGGATGTGTGGTGCGCTAATCATGCAAAGACTCAAACATTTCGAACAAACCCCATGAGAGATATATGGTCTAACATGTCCAAACGTGGCAGTGGCTTCCAACGGCCATCTCTCACACAAGGCGCATCCCGTCTAAACTTAGCACGCTAGAACATATTGGGTTGACCTAGGGTGGGTTGGATAAACGATGAACTAAGCCTCAGCCCTTTGGTTTCAGGTAGTATGGAGATACTTGCACTGCCCGAGTGTCAACAGTGGCATACTCGGAGGTGACCGGGATGTTTGGATATTCCACAGCAATGGTGTGCACATAGCGAATGTAGTCATACACATGCTACTGAGTCATTTGTCTGGTCTAGATTTTCTAGTCCACGGGTACCTGTTATGCAACAATCAGCTTGTAGTCTATTTCTTTGTCGACAAGCGACTTCTTTGTATCGGATATCTAACTCGCATGTGAGGTCAAATGGAATATGTGGTAACTGGTTCAAGGTATGGTGGTCTGGCCCATGTGAGGCCGTTGATGAGGCCTAGTCATGAAATCATCCACGATATTGTCCATTGCTGGTGTCCAGTTGCTACGGGAGATGGCCGTGTCATTCCGGTGCATGGCGAAGGATACAACATTGCCGTGCAGGAATACTTCCCAACAATAGCGATATCTTTGAATAGTACTAGGCATGTGGACTGCCTGTGTGGATGAATACCAGGAATAGGCTGGCAACCTGGGGCATGGCTTGACTAGGGCGGATCCCAGGAGGGTGGATCAAAGAAACTGCCTGCCTCTGCAGGGTCCTGCTACGCCATCGCATGAGCTCTGACCAAGAAATCTCGCCGGCAGATGTCGGGCACAGCCCAACAAATTACACGTGTGAGCAGGTCCGGTACCAGAGCGGGGGTAATCACGGAAAATTCAACAAGTGGTCGAAACGTCCAAAGCGCGGCTGAGTTATGGGATGCGGTCCCTTTTCGTCCTCGAGAAAGCGTCGGCACAAGTCAAAGAAATCAATCCGCGGAAAGCTATAAACTCAGATGATTGATGACAAGTCCTTCGTTGTTCGTAGATGAATGCCGAGCGATGTCGGTTAACTAATCGTTGTCGGGACGAAATCATGGGGAAGGGATGGTAATGTGATGTTGTGTGTACCTGCGCACGGCCCAAGTTCGCGCGCCAGCCAAGCACCAACTCGTTGCTTTCATCCCATGTCAACAGCTCGACATATCGAATCGCAATAGCGGCCACAATTGCGCTCTTCGTATTGTCGGTTATTGTTCTACACTGTAGTGATTCTCTGATCGGATTTGCTGCAACGTCATGGACCCCGACACTCCCATCACTAACGAGCCTCAGCCATCCATCTTTCGCTGGATCCTGGGCTTCCTCATGGTTGGTGCATGCTGGGGACTCACGACACCTTTTATGCGTAAAGCTGCAATGTACGTTAGTTTCCTTCCATAAATCCTTACGTCTTTGAGGACCAGTAGCCTATCGGACCATGCTGACCTCATCACAGGAACTACACGCCGCCTCAACGCCCTGCCCTTACCGATCCGAATAATTCATGGCTCAAGAAGAAAGTGCTGGGTGTAATTTATGCTGTGATTGGAGTGCTGAGCCGACCAGCCTATGCTATACCACTATTGCTCAATGTCACCGGAAGTGTGTGGTTCTTCATATTGATCGGCAAGGCGGAATTGAGTCTCACGGTGCCCATCACAAACTCACTCGCTTTTCTGTTCACTGTGCTAGGTGAATGGTGGGCAGAGAAAAAGGTCATTAGTAGAGGTACGTTTTGGCTCGGCTTGTGTAATAGTCGTGCGACTCGGAAGCTGATATGTCACAGACACTTGGATAGGCATGGCATTCGTGCTCGGAGGGATCGGCTTGTGCGTACAAAGCAAGTCGTAGTAGATGAATATATTGTAAAATGTCTACCAATCCTTCGCAAGTCTGTTACTTGAATCCGGTCCGTTCGTTCCATTCACCGTCGCTGTCTTCTCTTGATATAATTTCGAGAAGCCCTGTGCAGGTGGTTGCAGCCAATTCCTCTCATCATACTTTTGGTCGCCCTCAATGACATGGAATGTATATATATTCCTGCTCTTTTCGCTCGTGTTCTTCTCACTCTTGTGGAGAATGTTACCATGGATGAGGACTAGCGTTCCAGCCTTGACTTCGCCCATGTCATACTTTTCCTCCTTCTCTACCATCTCATACCCCTTCTCGCCCTGATTCTCGGGTGTTATGCTGTTTGGGAACTTTGCCCCGTCATTGTCGATGAAGCCGGTTCCATTGCCCGTCCTCACAAACCTCTTTTCAATCGGAGCCCGCTTGTGGCTCCCAGCAGCAAAGCTCAGACAGCCGTTTTCTTTTGTGGCATCTTCAAGGGCATACCACCAACCCACCGCGCTAGGTGGGTCAGTGTACAAGAACGTGCTGTCCTGATGAGGTGGCACAGCACCACCTATCTCGGGCTGCTTGCAAATGACCATAGATTGGAGAACCCGTGGATCGCGGAACCCCAATGAAGAGGCAATGGCGGCATTGCGATCCGAGAGAGAGATGCTGCGAAATGAAGGGGAAAGCTCGTGCAGATAATGGCCAATCTTATTGATTGCGCGATGTTTGGGCTTTGTCAGATTGCCGGATTTGTCAAAAGCGTCTACTATTATATCAGCCCAATTGATCTCCTATGGATGTGATGTAATTGGGCGTAGGAAGCAAAACTTACCCTCTTCAAAGAAGAAGCGTACTTTGTCCCCGGATTCCAAGAAGTAGCTGTCTCCTACATGGTCCGCGCCATCTTCACCGCCAGTCGAGAACTTGGTCATAGGATGTTCATCCAACGAGAAGTCATTGAGCATTTTGCTGGTGTCATTTAGGAGCTCTTTGACTGTGTCTTGTGACAGCGCGTCTGGTATCAGGAGATATCCATTCTCATTGAAGAAAGCAAGCTGCTCTGGCGTAAGACCCTGTGCAATTTGGACGGCCATGTTGATGTAGCAGGAAGCCCTGGGAACAATTTGCGGTGCTATGAGTCTTGTTGAAGCAGGCAAATTGGCAGGCTTCTATCGTACCATCCGAGCCATGGCTAGCCGTCGGAGGTGGCCGTCGACTCACCAGCTGCCAAAAGCTGCCCCGCCACTGCCCCGCGTCGTCAGGCGCCGCTCTGCCTCGGGCCCTGCTTCGCCACCACGCAGTCTTGTCCTTATTCACACCCTCATATTGTCATGCTGCCCCTGCATTAACCCACACAAAACGCCATCCTGGAAGACTATGTCTGTATCTGCGTCCCGATACCCGGGAAACGGTTCTTTTGACGTACTGACCACTGAAACGACACGTGGTGGCTCAGCGGATTGCCGCACCCTGCGGCTCATCATGTCTTTTTTTTAGATTTCATTATGCATATCATAAGCCGCCCATCCCTCTCTTTAAGGATCATCAATCCTGCAAAGTTTTCTTTAGTCTTTCGCACCGAGTGGACGGATCGTTTAATGAAGCTATCGCCTGTTCGTGTTCGCAAATAGAGCGAGATCCAGAGCACCACTGAACGGCCGCTTCATTGTTATCTATATTCTCGCACTGCCATGCAGCACATATTACGATTTTCGTAATTGAGTCATGCGCAAATTGGAAACACTAAAACCAAGATGAACTACAATAATGAATGGTCTGAAAGGGCCGTATTTTATGAATTTGCACATGCTGCTCTTGTGATTGTGGAAAGCAGAACAAAGAATTCATGGCTTGGGTGGTATGCGGGCGGCACTCTGAGGATTGAGACCTCGAGCTAATCAAAGCGTCTATAAAGATACCAACTAACACTCGTTTCATATTCCGGATGCTGTCTGTAGCCTGAGTTTGGGACCTTTTTTCTATCGTGAAGGAAATAGGCAGCAGAGCTCAGAACCTCGGAACTACCCGGCAGGTATACCTTTGTCCAAAATTTGCTTACCGCACAAAGCTTTTTGCGAGGCTAAGTAACTCGTTGCGATCATAGCGTTTCGCCCCATTACCTCCATAATGACACGACTCCAAGTCAGAGCAAAAAACATCTAGCCTTTGTCAGGCGCCCAATTGCTCATGTCATGTCGCAGACGAGAGTTTAGTTTTTGGGGCCAAAACCGACACGTCCTTAGTGAACCCTGCCATCGATCTTGCGATTTGCCGCGACTGCAGATTGAAACAATTGGTCTGTTCAATAACATCCGGAGATGTCAAAGTGGGGTTGCCAATGGGCACCGATTAAGCATTCACGATCACAACACGGTCGTGTAAAGTTCACATGCAATACACCTCTCTTTATGAGGCACGTATCGGCCTAGTATGCATATTCTCAAACTCCCAGTTCTTGTACTCGGCAACATACCACAGAACTGAATCCTTGGTCTTAGCATCAATCCGTCTATACGAGATGTAACGCATTTGGGTAATCTGGCCCGGGCACATGCTAGCCAGATTGACAGCCGTGACTATTACCTTTACGAACCCACCCGATCTACACTCTACTGGAAGTAAACGTCGGTTGCTGCAGGCCGCGTTCGGGGAAATTCAGTAGACATCCGCGCGGAGTCAACAGCTCGCATTAAGTCGAAGCGAACTTGTGGAGCCCAACGGATTATAAATGGCTAGACTTGATGCATGATTCGGCCTATCGTATAACGAATTACATGAGAACTACGACCAGACTGGAGACCAAAAGGATCTTGGCAGGATAAGGTCTTCTTCCAGTTGGTGGTTCTTGCGAGGACCTAGACTGTAACTCGAGTGTCTGACGCGTCTTCTCCATGACTTGAAATCGCAAAGACCCACACATCTACACTTACCCTTGCCTATTATTTTCTAAGCTTGTTAAATTTCTTACCTGTCACTCATCTACGATTCTTTCAAAATATTTGGTTCGGTAGCTATTGTGTCCAAACATGACTGGTTCAGAATCCTGACCAATGCCTGATTCAATACAGGTACAAGGGCGACTTTGCGGTTCCTAGGACTCCTCCCAAATCCATGACCCAACGCAAGCTCTGCAACATTACTTTTATGTCCATTGAGACGCTTATGAAATTCTAAACTCTTGACGAGAGTAATTATCCGGTTCTTTGGTATGCGCACAATCAAAACGGTAAAAATGTAAGAGCGCACATGCGGCTTGGGCCCAGCTTCACATATTAGGCGTCCAACAGAGCTGCATGACCACATTCTAACCGATGATCAACAGACCCCAGAAAATACCCTCTACGTTCCCATAACCCGCATCAAGGGGACTTTCTTCCAAGGCAAGGTGCTAACAGGACACTCATATGATGCATTGATCACAGGAAGGTACCCGATGTCGTGGAATCTGGATATTTCTACCATACTACTAGTATTATCACAGTCACCACAGATTGCTCCATATATGTGCATGCATATGCAGCCTTCCCGTCTCGAGGATATGTGGAGCCATTCCCGGCTAGGCAACACGCCGCCTAACGCAGTCGCCTCAAATAGCACTCAGCCCGCGCAGTATATAACCTTGTTCAGTTTAAACCTGGTTGATGCTATTTTGTACTTCCCGCATCTGTTAATTTTCGGGCCTTTAAAATCTGGTCTTCCATCTGCATATGCTTCATTTCGGCACCATCAACACTCCCCTATAGCATATCCCTTAATGAACATTCAGCTAATACGATTCTACGCATGAACTAGTCATGTGTTTCTGAGGGTTCCAAATAATTCACCACGTCAGCATCGATTTCATCTTACCAAAATACATGTGAGCGACGATAGGGACATTTATAGGACCAAAACCTATTAAGCAGCTGATTGCACAAAACACAACGTTAGCGCAAAGCGCATTTCACAATGAAGCTCTCGAATACTCAAAGAGACTCTCATCCAACCTCTTCCGACACGAAAAGCTTTGAGCCAATCGCAGTCGTCGGCTTTGGCTTCAAATTCCCCCAAGATGTAACAGATGCAGAGAGCTTATGGAAACTCCTCATCGAGCGCCGGTCGACCATGACCGAGATTCCCAAGAACCGATGGAACATCGATGGGTTCTATAAGGAAAACGGTCACAGGCCTGGCACTGTGAAGAATCGCGGTGGCCATTTTCTATCCGACGATCCAGCGCGCTTCGATGCACCGTTCTTTTCTATTCAACCGGCTGAGGCGGAATGTATGGATCCACAGCAGCGCTTGCTGCTCGAAACGAGTTATCACGCTCTTGAAAATGGTATGCGAGAATACACAACTCAACATAACTACAGACTGACATAACTATCCTTCAGCTGGCATTACTATGCAAGATGCTGTAGGCACCCGAACGTCAGTCCACGTGGGCTGCTTACTACAAGAGTACAGTCAGATTTCTCAGAGAGATGCCCAAATGCCTGGCGACTATCGTATAGTCGGCTCAAGCGGTCTTGCTATGCTATCAAATCGGTTGAGTTGGTTCTACGACTTCAGCGGACCTAGTATGACAGTGGATACGGCTTGCTCTGGTGGACTTGTTGCTCTTCATCTTGCGTGCCAAGAGTTACTTGCGGGAAGCGTTAATATGGTAAGTCTAATCTCATAGTCATCTCAAACAAAGAAGATGGGAGGAATACCACCAGCTTCTCAGAAGTAGTAGCGATATCCAGACTGATATGGATATGGGGGAGTGGGGGGTTGGGCCTCCTATTACTACCTGGGATGGATTTCAATCCTAATATCAGACTACTGACTATGCCAGTCTCTTGTGTGTGGCACCAACTTGTGTCTGCTACCAGACTCGACAGCTCTATTGAGTAGTCTCAACATGATGTCCAAAGACAGTGTTTGTTACTCTTTCGACGAGAGAGCTTCTGGCTATGCGCGAGGCGAGGGATTCGGAGTTCTGGTTCTCAAGCGACTCTCAGAAGCTATTGCAGACGGAAACAACATTCGCGGTGTGATTCGGTCGACTGGTTGCGGCCAAGATGGCAACACTCCGAGTATCACATCACCTAGCCAATCCGCACAGGAGCGCCTCATTCGCGAGACGTATGCACGAGCTGGTCTCAGTCTCGATGAAACTCGCTACTTTGAAGCCCATGGAACTGGTACAAAGGCTGGAGATCCGTGTGAAGCTGCTGCTATTAACAGTGTGTTTTCTGCTCGGACGCCTGAAGATCCCATTTATGTTGGTGCGCTCAAGTCCAATATGGGTCACCCTGAAGGCGCTAGTGGCATCGCAGGTGTCATCAAGACATTACTAGTACTTGAGAACGGTATCATCCCGCCGAATGTTTACCCTGAGCGCATTAACCCTGCCGTTACAGCCGCTGGACCGAACTTGAGATTCCCGTTAAAACCCGTAACATGGCCGACCAGTGGTATCCGACGTGCAAGCGTGAACTCTTTCGGATACGGTGGAACAAATGCACATGTCGTTATCGATGATGCGCTCAGTTTTCTCCGCGAGCAGGGTCTAGAAGGAAGACACTGCACTGTAGATGCCCGAAGGATTGAAGAAGCGAAACATGCGCATCTCTGCAACACTCCGACCCTGAGTCGCACTTCCAGTAACGAGAATAGTTATGAAATCATTCCTTCTGGAAGCACGGCCTGTGACGACACGCCTTCTGGTTCTGCAGGCGATTACAACGAAATCAATACTTTCCCGGATGAAAACAGCAAACCCACCCCGAAGCTATTAGTGATCTCTGCTTTTGATGAACGAGCAATGAACCGATCAATTGATGCCTTGAAGAAGTGGATGATTGACCACTTCGATGATGAGAATCGCCATCAAACACTCAAGGATATCGCATATACCCTGGCAGAGAAACGTACCAAATTCCCATGGAAGAGCGCTTGTGTGGCCTTTTCAGATGCCCAGTCTGAATTGACATGGTCTCCGCCTACAAGGTCAAAACCCAATACAAACATCTGCTTCGTGTTCACTGGGCAAGGCGCACAATGGCATGGAATGGGTCGCGAACTCATGCGATACGATGTTTTCTCAAAAGCTATGCGAGAAGCTGACCAGTACTTTCGATCGCTGGGAAGTTCGTGGTCTTTGATAGGTATGGTTACTGACATGTTTTCAAGCTCATACATTGAGGCTAATAACTGTAGATGAGCTATGCAACAAATCGGAAAGTGAATCAGCAATCCACAAACCCGAGCTTAGTCAACCAATATGCACAGCTCTTCAAGTCGCAATCGTCGACTTGCTGACTTCTTGGAAAATCCGAGCATCTGTTTCTGTAGGCCATTCGTCTGGCGAGATCGCTGCTGCATACGCCAGTCACGCAATCTCACGCGAGTCTGCATGGATGGTTGCATACTTCCGAGGCCTTGCAGTTGGTATCACTCAGTCATTGAGCCCATCGAACGGCGCCATGGTTGCTGTTCAGGCCCCGCTGGACTCCTGGAAGCACTTGATGGATGAGCAGAACGAATCACATGGAGAAGACCCTATCGTCATAGCTTGCTACAACAGTTTGCGTAGCTTTACACTTTCTGGGCCTCGCGACGCCATCCATCAACTTGCGTCGACATTGAAAGAAGCCAATATCGAAGTACACATCCTCAAAGTTGATGTTGCATACCATTCTCATCACATGAAGCCAGTAGCTGGAATCTATAACAAGCTTCTTCGAAAGATCGAGCCCGGTGAACTGCTCGACGATCAGCCCTCTTTTGTGTCCACTGTCACCGGAAAACCCTTGGATCAACTCGATGAACTGAGGACCGCAGCTTACTGGAATAGGAATCTGACTGGCTCTGTCAGATTCTCACTCGCCCTGGAAGGGATCTGTGCAAGACCGGATACATCGTCATGCTACTTCGTCGAAATCGGACCCCACTCCGCCTTGCGCTCGCCTCTCAGCGATATCCTCAAAGCTGCAGGGAGAGACGTCAA
>Ga0068631_101077_pt1 | contig 10247 bp, 11 predicted proteins | sample InSIn5gowninarea_2_FD_77434 | JGI IMG/M metagenome (GOLD analysis project Ga0068631, IMG submission 77434) | Clean room microbial communities from NASA Spacecraft Assembly Facility at Jet Propulsion Laboratory, Pasadena, California, USA -... ...
AGAGTACGTGCAGAGTGCGAGAGATACAGGGAATAGGGATACAGGGAGGATGATCGACATCAGCGTGAATTGCATTTTTGGCCAGGACGCGAGGAAGGAGTGTCGACTCACTCGCTGTCAGATATACGCAAGCAGGGGAGTAGTATGATTGAAGATATGCGAGCAATGTCGTGCGGTCAGCCATGTTTACGGGTACAATCAACTGGAACGCGCGTCCAAGTGCAGATCAAAGGATGAGTACGACCCGCTCACTAGACGGCAGTATCTACAACGATCCAGCAGTCGCCCTTCTTGTTGTGCTAGGATAGGCGGGTGTGTATCAGCATGCGCACATAGTTGACGGTGTTAGCATGCCCACCTTGGCCACCTCTGCCCTGGTATATGTCTTGCCTGTCTTGTTCGCTACAGGGAGTGCCTTTGCAATCTCAGCGAACCCGGTGGATCCGCTCATTGTGGGTGGTTGATTGACTGAACTACAGTATATAGATGGAGCGAGTGAGTGAGTGTAAAGACAAGAGTGAAGAGTGTCCAGGTATGTAAGTTGGATACAAATGTCCCTCTCTCCTCTCCGGCCTCTTCATAGACCGGACGCGCCACTCAGACTCGATCGAGCAAATCATGTCCAACCCATTATTGCAGGAAACATTATTGACAGTGTAAAGGCACGTGCATCATAACTCGTAGGGGAGTAGATTACTTATAGTAACGTGACAGGCTACAGGATGCAGGACTAAGTGCTACAGTAGGAAATACAACGACACATGCGAGGAGTCACTGTGCTGGCGTGATAGAGCGTTACTGCGCATACTATCGGATGCTAGAATAGAAGGGACCAGAGGACACAACAATACAAGCCGTTCACACATCTTCGAGCATTCGGAGGCCTCGATGCTCCAGTCTTGCGCGGGATGGTAGTCTATAACGCTGACTTGGGCTCGTCCTGTCTGATTCTGCTTGCTTGCTTCCTTGCTGCTAAGGGAGGACGACGCATCTGATGCAATCGATTGGTGAGGGCATTCATGGGGTACAGAGTCCCTCCAACAAGATCGTACATATGCAGACATCCCACTCGTATCTAGTACTTCAATCTTGTAGAGTAATCTCTCGGTGAGACGACCAGACTGTTGTTGAAGGGTATTGACGGAGAGAGAGGGGGCGGGGGAAGGAGAAAGAGAAAGAAACAGCAAGCCATATTAAGCATGCGCTTTCAATGATGAAGTCGAATATGAAAGCCTCTCAACTAACCCTCTTCCTTTCGATGCACCACGATAAACAGTCTCGATAATATCAATCATCTCTTGCTTGTCCTCTATAGGCCAATTGATCTTGTTATTGTTACCCGTTCCGAGATCAATCATGATGTGCTGTGTTTTGAAGGAATTGGGGGGAAGAGGCAGGAAGAGATAGGAAATGATATAAATGACAGGTCAGTATATGTTGTATTTGTAATCTGTTGGCTAGCTTGGGATGGGCATGGCGGGTGATCTTGGGCTGGCGTGGGGCTGAGGAACCAGGCAAGCGACTCAGACGTGATGACAGCCGTGACTGATGACCCGTCAAGCAACGCTGTCGCTTTACCCGAGCATAATGCCATGCCATGCCATGCCAGGCAGCTGTACCTCTAATACCCGCCGAATACGTGAACTCACCTTGTTGCGATAGAAGAACATGACGGTGACCTGCGAGACATACGAGCGAAAATGCAAGCACAGCTCAGCATCTACTCCTTCTCCTTCTACTGAAATAATGGCGCTCCGGCTCAGCTCACCTTATCGTACAACTCGTACATCTGCAAAATGATATTACAAGCAAGAGGGTAATGAATCGAGTCAGCCACGCATTTCTGCAACGTAGACACGAAGACGAAGTAAACGAAGACGCACCTTTGTGAAATCAGGAACTTCTGAAATATCAACTTTCCATATTATAGCAAAGTTTTGTACTTTTTCAGAGACAGAGTGTAGTGTTTCGTCCATTATCATGCAGTCTGGGTCCTGTGTTGCGCGAGCGAACAAACGAGCGAGCGAGCGAGCATAGAGCAGCGTTGAGAAGGAGCACGAGCACGAGCATCAGCATCAACATCAACTGAGACGGAAAGAGCGGCACCCACATAATCGTGCCCGAATCTGATGACTACCACTCTGTCCTCCTCAGCTAGGATAGCTTGATCTACATGCCAGCCAGATTTGAGGGCGGGCAGGAACTAAGGACATAGACGGGCATTAGCAACTTGATACTGACGTAAGGAATGACTCCCGATGACTCACATATGACATGATGGGAGGTGCGTTGTTGGGTGTGTTGGACAGAGTCAAGAGCAAAGAGAGCGCCGCCACGCTGCGCTGAAGATGGTCGAATAATCTCGATTGGCTTTTTCGAAGGAGGGGTTGTAGAAAGAAGGAAAGAACTACACAGACGAAGCTCTTCCAAATTACTACTATTACTACTTACATGGACTATGTGATGGTAAGCAGGAGCAGTCCACTCTAACATCCCTCCCATACGCAGCATCCACCTACATCACTGACTGATCATCGTCATCATTTGCAGAGGTCTGCTGCACGGCATGAGGGATGAAACGCTCATGAAACGTACAAAAGCCACGCTATCATACTGCACTCCGCCATTGGGGTGAAGGAAAGCAAGGACAGAAGAAGACGGATGTAGAATCATTGTTCACTTGCTCATGTCCGCGAATGTGTCATTGGAAAAGACATGTCTATATCTACTCAATCGTCGCTCTTCCCTCCATCCACAGTCTACTATCCCTCCTCTCCTTGTCTTCTTCATTATACGGTGAGGTACGCCTTCAGCCCGCACGATGGTCCAGCGCGGGCTGCCTGTTTGGGCGCGAGAACATGCTGGAAGATGTCGAGCAGCTAGTCAATATACGTCGATAGCCAATGCACGAGTATGAACCATGAACATAATGAGATTGCTATAACAGCACCTGGCACATAGCACAAGATGGAAGTAACGGTAACATATTCCGTACAGACCACGCGACACCACCCACTCAAGAAAGCGTAGTGCCATTCATTTCATTGTACTTCTGCAGGATTCGCATGGAGGAGCTGGCATGGTCGTAATCGATAGATTTCTACCGTACCGATGTCGTATCTGAGGAGTGATGTCCCAGTATCACCACTGTAAGCACACCGTTCCTTGCCTTGTGATGCTGCAAGACAGAGTGTAATCACTGATGATGAGTCAGTCTTCATTCTAGGTCGTCAATGCGGTCACCTCATACCATACCTACAACCTCGGACCCTCGGTGTGCATCGGAAGCGAAGCATGCTCATGCGTTGGACATGTTGAGCAAGGGCAACGGGCAAGGGATGAGAAGCGGGAAGGTCATCGGGAATGAAGCGAGACCCGGGGAGAGGATACACGGTCACCTATGCGAGAACACCCGCAAGAATTGTCATCAACAGCGGCATCGGGCGGCATCGAGCGACATTGAGCTTCTGCTCTGATTCAATTCACCATCGATGCGAATGCGACGCGATTGACCGATTCTAGACCGTCGACCGGGGGCGGGCATGCGGTCAGTTCATCGGATAGCGTATGGACACAGACCCTCCCCTCAACCGTGTCACCTGGTCCACATGTCGACAAATTGCAGTGTTTGACATTGGTAAATTGTGTGCGAAAAATGGGTGAATCGTGTGGGGGGATGGGAGGGAGGTCGGAAGCTGTGCATGATGGTGCTGTATGAGGGAGACGCGAGTCAGGATGAAGAGGGCGGAGATGGGAGATGGGAAGTAGAACAGACTAACTGGTAGCTCTAGCACATCAGCCTACTCCACATCACCGTCATCACCGTCATCACTCTCATCACTCTCAACACACTACCCATAGCCTATTCTGAAGCCCATCTACAGTCCATCATCTCCGAGAAACCCGGGACACAACCAGACAAGCAGTCCAGAGCATTTCATAAGGCCAGAAGTGGGGTAGGGTGCAGAAGGGCGTGCAATTAATATACAAACAAGACTACCTCACAGCTGTAGAGTCTAGTCCAGACGGCGACTATCTTGCTCTTCCGCAGTCAGCCTGAGGTCGGGCATGTCCTTCTGTCTTTCGCTCTCCCTCTCAGCATGAAGACTCCCACAGTGAAGAAGAGTGGTAATAGTATTCGCAATTCTATTTCACCACGGAAGAGGGCGATGCCATCTATTATATCGACATCCTCATCCTCAAGCACGAAGAGGAACAAGGAGCATCCTAACAACATGACTGCTATGTTTGGAGATATCACATTCCCACGTCTATCAATGTCCTTCTTGCCTCCTCCCTCGTCTGCGTCTGATTCTTCCACCTCCACCTCTGCGTCCACATCCACGTCCCTGCAGCAGTCACGGTATCCCCCATCTGCTTATTCCACTTCCATAATTACAGCAGATGAAGCACTCGCTTTCCTAGCTAGCATAGATGCACACTCTCCTATTCCTCGCAGTCCATTTCCATCTTCTAGCTCCCCTTCTCGTTTATACTCCTCTTTGAACACGTCAGTCGCTCCTTCTCATTCTCTCACCAAAGTCGCAGAATATCAAGCCCACCCTCAAGTGAATCCGCCACCACCGCATAATTCAACACCAGGGGCAGCTATACCTACATCAGTGTCGCCTTCTCACCCTTTTAACCCGCCTACTACTTCCACACCTGCGAGTGTCCTGCCATCACAACATGCACATGACGCTCTAACCCCAGCCAAGACCCAGGTTCACTCCTCCCACCCCTCATTCAGCTGGGAGGTTTCGCCACCCCAGCCTGAATACGTATACAACCCCTCGGAAGGGCCTCTACTAGCGCAAGATCGTATAGACGATACATCTATGCAAGGCACATACAGCGAAGCTACTCTTCCAGCTACTGGTAGTACTACTTCAGCCCCTACTTCATCCATGGATTCCACTCTTGCACCTCCTTCTGAACAACAGAGCAAGACCGTGCCTGAGATCATCCATAGCTCCCTCTCTGGCAATGCGACCTGTAACGACAACGGCGATAACGATGCTCAAGGCAATGAGGGGGAGGAAGAAGGACATGAGGAAGAAGAAGATGGAGATCAGAAGGGGGAGAATGAGGGAGACATTGGTGCATCGGCATCGTCACAACCTGACCGCATAGCTCGGTGAGCTTTCTACCTATGCGCTTTCTCCAATCGCAATCAGTCGGACCGTGACTGATCTTTCCTTCTTGCTTTACCGTCTGTCTCTGAATCTTTGCTTTCCTCCATCTTCGTTCTCGTGCCATCCATCTCTTTGCTCGTCGTCTCTTCTCGCCTCTTTATTCCCACCTCTCCTCATCCCATTTCGTCATTTCCTCTCGTCCTAATTATCCCATACCTCTCGTCTCGGTCTTTTCTCGTCTTGGTCTCGCCGCGTCTCGGTGCACCCCACTCTAAAAAAAAACCAAAAAACCGGCGTTCTCGTTCTCATCGTGCCGCAGCAACCAAAAAAATAAAGCAAATCGAGAACGAAATTGTGACATCGCTACAGGATTCGAAGCCCTCGCTCAGCTCATACCACATTCTACAGATGAAAGAGGTTATCCATTGCCAAGGGCTACTTTGCTTGAAAAAGCCATCCTATTCTTGGGCGATTCCAGAGTATACATACAGAATCTGAGAGCTGGTGAGCGTTATTGTTGTTTTTCCTGTTTCACTGGCTTTGGCTGGGAAAAACATATTTCTTCATGCTAGGCGGTGAAGAAAAAACAACTTAATTGTCGGAAGCTGATTATTGTATTGCGTTTTTTCCCCTTCCCCTTTCTGTTTTTCGTATCTCCCGTTTCGCCATCGTCCAGCTCTTGATAAGAAGGATGAAATCATCAAGAAGTTCGCTTATGCTAATGTGGCACATGATCGTGAGTGGGTTTTTCATCTAACGAGGGTACGATTTGATGCAGCTCTCTGACAATCGTCGTCTTAAACCCCCTTCCTGTGTCACTACTGTCTTCCCTGAACCTCCTGAACCTCGAATGCTGTTGTCGGACCGCACGGGATTGAACGACTGCAGCTGTCAAATGCAAAGACATCGATGATAGACTTCAACAAGACGCAATAGCTTTTGAGGTACTCAACCCTGATCGAGCATCGGCGGATCCGTCTTTAAGAGTGCTTCCTGAAGATAGCACGGCCTCTACCTCTGCCGGCGTGCCTGATGTCGCTAGCTTAGCAGCTCACACTGGAGAACATGGCAACCAAATCGCTTCAGGTGACTTGTCTGGTAGTAGATTTAGGCTGAAGGACAAGAATACGACATTGCCACCTACGAAGTTTTTCCCAGTCGAACCGACTGTGCTTGAAGAGAATGGTTTCTCTTCACGACCTGGTACTGCCGTTCTTCCACCATCGTCTGCCCTCGCGGAACCTTCTGAGACTATCGCGTCAAACCCGACAACAACCCTTCCAGCGGCGGCGGAGAATCTTGCAATTGGTGGCTTCATCAATGAAGAACTCGCCAACTCCGCCGCTCTACTTTCGTCAGTCTTCAATGTCCCCAGCTTGGCTACTCCTGCTTTACCTACGGTATTTTCTACGCACTTCCCTCCTACCTCTGCACCAATGAGGAAAGTCTCCTCCACCTCCACCTCATCGTCTTCATCTAATGGATTACCCGCCCTGACTGGCAGCAGCGAAGGCGCATCGGAGCTTTGCACTACTGCTTCGTCCCTTGGGCAATTGACACCTGAAACCGAAAATTTTACGGAGGTAACCTTGGCGGCTGCCACCAACTGTGCGGCTGCACTCGGTACGAATCAAAACAATTCTTCCGGTTCTTCTTCTTCTGCCTCTTCCACAAACCCATCTCTTGGGCGAAAATTGACTATTAAGCAGAGCAATGCCCAGGTTCAGACTATGACTCAGAAGAAAGAGGAACAACAACAACACCAGCAGCAGTACGCTCAGTTTGCGCCCACGTCGCAAGCAGCGCCCAATTTGAAGACGACCAGAAGATTGAGCATCATCAGTACAGGCAGGCGAGGCAGTCTAGGTCTTACTCCAGCAGATATACCCCCTCCTTTCCCTTCCGCTTCACTATCCCAAGGGCTTTCTTCTTCCGGATCAAATTACTCAGATTCGTTCCCTTTCCCGACCACGCCCACAATCACGACCACAACCCACGATCAGAATATGGACATCGTAGATGGTCAGATCATGCCTTCTACCAATACTTGGAGAATCGACACTTCTTCTTTAAGGAGAAGTAAGAGATCTGCTTCTACTGCTGCCGCTAAAGCTATTCAGATTCAAGCTGTACATCTGGAAGCTATTAAGGCTAGTCAATCACTTGGGAAAGCTACGGCAGCAGCAGCAGCTGCAGTTGCTTCCAATACAGCTGCCTCAGCCGCGCCGACAACGGATCCGCAGATGGCTGTTAATGCAGTCAATAAGAGCAGTGCCCACTCTCAAGGAGACGAAAGCCTGAGCAGCGCCAAGCGTGTCAGATCAGTCAGTCGAGGAAAGTCGCCTGCTAAGAAGGGTAATCTCCCAAAAGTAGGAGGCAGTAGAGCAGGAAAACCGTCTCTATCCGCTACTAACAACAATGTTCCCGCCAACCAGCAGCAGCAGTATCAGATGCCATCGGTCATGCTCGCTTCGGGATACACCGGTATGCCTGCCTCGGCACATGGTTACTCATACTATCCTCCTGCCCCGAACTACGATACCGACAACACTCTTGCGAACAACCACACCCACACTTCAAGCATGACGACATCTTCTCCTGAGGATCCGTACCGCCTTCCCGCCGTGGCTCCCAACTATCAGTATGCCCGAGATCAGATGCGTAACCATAACCGTACACAGGCTCATTCGCAGACATCTAGCCAGCTTGCATCTGCGCACAACGAGTACTCCCAGATCGCTACATCACATGTCCTGCAGTATCCGCAGGCTCTTTTCCAAACACCGGGAGAAGTATATGGCGGCAATGCTAATTTCAATGCTGGAAGTCGGAACAGCTATTCGCAATGGCAAGATTCATTTTTTAATAATGCAAATACCCCAGCTTCTACCTCAAGTTATGGCGATATCGTCCCCACGCCCTACATGCAACCCAAAAAGACCGTAAATCACGTCCAGCAAATGCAACAGCAACAACAGCAACAACAGCAACAGTATGGGAACTATGCGTACGGATATCAGCCGCCTTCGATTGCATCATCAATGACAGCCATGAATAGTGCTTCACTGTCGCCTCAGGACGTTCAGTGGGTATCTTACAACATCGATCAATATCTGCACCAGCTTGTCTATCCAGAAATTCAGTATGCCCAAACCCAGTCCCAACCTGCTTCTGGGCAAATTCAGGCCTACAGTCTGAACAATGGAGCAGACCAGGCCAACCAGAATCCGACAGGTCAATATGAGGGCAGGGAACAAGGCAGATTCAAACGCATACGGCTTTGATCGCCCATTTTCTGTTTGCTCTTGTCCGACACTCAAGGCATTACCGACCCGACCCGCCTTCACGAGCGTCCCCTCTATTTCGCCATACCGTCAATTGATACTATTTCAAGCTCGCGTCACTCCTCAACAAGGACTTACCGCAGCCCTACACATGCAGCCCTCTGTCATCTAATAAACAAGCAAGCAAATTCTGCTTTTTTCCTCCTCCCCGTGTACTTCACTGCTACAAGACCGGGGATTGACATCCTTTCACCACGTCAACTTCGATTATTACACATCTGTGGAGCCCGTCAGCAATTGATTGTGTTCTGGTTCGAAACAGCCCAGACTTTTGCTTTTCGGTTTTCTCTGCGTTTGCCCAGTCTTTGCGACACAATCATGGAAATGCACCCTTGGTAGTAGTACAGCAGGTCTTCTGTATTGTTCAATGTGGCCTCGAGAAAGGTCAGCATGTCATGCCATGCAATGCAGTGTAGTGCTCGTAGGCAATACCAGCGAGCCTATTAGTGCTTCACAAGCCTCTGGAAGAGCGTCGCTAGTAGATGTGCGTGTGTGTGATGAAAAGTGAGCGCGATGACGCCAAAAGTCTGCTGTCCGCTGCATAGACTCAGCTAGTCCCTTTGTGGGTCCTATTCCGGAAGATGGCAGAAGGACAAGAGAGAAGGAAAAGAGATGGTTTTCTACGGTTCACAAAAGGGCCAAGGTTCCAGGTTCCTCTCTAGACTGGCAGACGAGAGCTGAGCTCCTCTACTTGCGGGTGACCTTGTCGAGGACTGAGAAAGCGTCAAGATAACAAGTCAGCTATTATACGCAATAATGATAGTCATTCACATAAAAAAGAGACAAGCACGCACCAGTATCGTAGGCAATCTCTGAATGGTCTGTACCCTGGATGTCAGCACTGAGACCGACAAGCGCACGCTTGAGAACGTCCTTTGAGGAGGCGTAAACCATCTTTTGCTTGATGGGAGCGGTATCGGGGGCCCTGTGAGCGGTAGTTGACGTTGAATCAGTGAATGTACGTGATGGCTTCCGCTTAAAGAGACAAGCCGGAAACCGGAAGAGCGCAAGGAAAGGGTGAGACCCACCAGATGAAGAAGCAGATCTTGTTCCTCTCTCCCTCTCCCAAGTTGTACTGGAAGTCATAGACGGCATAGCAGCAATCCGAGTCTGTGAATTCCTCTAGGAATTCATCGTATTCTTGAGATTCTGATTCTTTTGCGACTACAATCTTTGTTGGTTTTGAGACATTGTCTAGCTTGTAGATGATGTATTTGATCTCTGTTGATGGATTGCATTGATGAGAAAGGCGCGCGCCGGTGGAGGGTTGAGGCGGATTACAGCAACGAGGGCGGGAAGCGGAAGCACAAGGTCAGCGTGTGGGTTCTTGGGACTCATATGGAAGAACTGGCATGGCGGTATGGTGTGTATATGGATGTATCGAAGCTGCTCCAGTGCTGTCCTTGTGCTGGTGTAGCCTGTCCTGATCCTGATAAGGTGCTCCAATTGCTCTCGTCATGTCATGCTCACTCGAGCGGTGAAGGTGAGCTTGAGCACGGCATGGCACAGCATAGGACAGCAGCAGGAGCAGCAGCCAGTCCATCATGAACACCATGGCATGGAACGTGTCAACCCACTCTTGCCCAGCTTAAGCTCCTGGAACTTCTCCACGCATGCATCGTCTAGGCCAACTCCGGAGGACTGGCAGGGGGAGTACAGAGGTCAGCGCATGTACGATATGAGTGGGAGAGTATGCGCACCATGGTGTGCTATAGAGGGTGAAACGAGGAGATACGAAAAACAGAAAGGGGAAGGGGAAAAAACGCAA
>Ga0068631_101078_pt1 | contig 10245 bp, 6 predicted proteins | sample InSIn5gowninarea_2_FD_77434 | JGI IMG/M metagenome (GOLD analysis project Ga0068631, IMG submission 77434) | Clean room microbial communities from NASA Spacecraft Assembly Facility at Jet Propulsion Laboratory, Pasadena, California, USA -... ...
CACTTGGAGGCTGGCTCTGAGGTCGGCCTCGGCCTCGGCTTTGACTACCCTGTCTTGACTGAGATCGTTCCATTTTCTGCGGCGTTGATGGCTTGGATTCTGTTTCTTGTGCTTCACCGTTCTGTTGGGCTTTCTCCTTCTGACCAAGCTTTTTGGGCTTTTTCTTCTCCTCTGAGGACTTCTTTGAGGATGCGTTCACTCCCGCACTACCAGCTGCTGATGCAGAACCTGCAGCGTCAGCGTTGGCACCGACTTGAGATTCTTCTGTTGTTTGTTTGCTCTCTTCTTCAGACATATTGGAAGAATTTCAAGCAAGGGAACGGAGGAATGGATATTGTACGGATGCCAAAAGATGTTCGACGTAAGCTTGCACAAAGGGTATCGCACTGATCAAAAAGGCATGGATTGCAGATTGTATGGTTCGTCTACCTCGACGTCAGAGCAAGGATGGGAATCAGGACTGAACTTCAGGCCATATTGCCCATTGTGGCTGGGAATGACGCGAAACATTGCTGCTTTACACGACTTCTTGTCCAAAGCTGGAGCTGGTGACTGGGGTGAAGACTTGCTCGTGGCACACACGTGTAACCATGAAAGTGGGTTATACGAATGGGAGGATCACGGCAGCCACATGAACAGAACGAAGTGGCTAGTGAAACAAGCACCGAGCAGGGACCATGCGAAAAAGTTGGCAGCAATACCGGCGGACCCTTGGAGAATGACAAGGATGAGGCTGTATTCAAATGCGACGCAAGTTCGAAGCTTGCATTGCGCGTCGAAGGATGTCGCTCAATCTTGATTGCCGCTACAAGATCGTGGAAATGCGGACTGCACAAATTTTTATTGAAGGTCCTTCCTTTTGCTGCCGCAGAAGCACTTTCGATGGTAGTATTCATATGGAGAACGTTACAAACGTGTACACGAAGGTGAGGTAGCCGTAACGTTTGAGATTTGTGGGGTAGGGGCACGGGCAAGGGGCACGACGGCAGATCACCAGCCACCAGGCCAGGGAGGGGTCCGAAAGAACTTCTTTCTTGTGGATCGTTACGTCAATGCAGATCAACGCCACACAGGACCACGCGGCGTTCCACCCCACCGTAGCAGCACGCGACAAGGATGCTACCAAGGCCTGATTACGACCTGATACGAGGCCTGTTCGGCCGTTGGCTGATTCCATCAGTACATGTGCATGCTTGACATGCTGCTTTACTACTTTTCGATTCCCATTATGCCCAGCAATATCAAAATCCCTGCTCGTAATGATGTAGTAGCTTGTAAGGGACATGTACAGTACAGCATTGCCCTGCCATACCCCTCTGATGAATTCTGCGTGTTTCCATACTACTGATCGCAGTCACAAAGTTGACACCCTTCGCTTAACCGTTCTACTCACCACCTATCTTCAGTCACTGTGCATACTTGGGCTTCGGTATGGCGGACCAAGAGAAGAAATCCAGTAAATCGGGCTCCCGGCCAGCTCCGTCGAGGAAGAATTCAGATGAGTCGGAAGACCAAGGCTATGAATCCAGATCGAGGTCGGCATCTCGACGTCGGAGACGACAAAATCAACGACAACGAGGTCAGGGACAAGGCAAAGCACAGGCCGGAAAGTCCAAGGCACAATCGATGGCTTCAGTACAGGAGCAAGAAGAACCAGAGGACGAGGAGCAAGCAGAGGAGGTGGAACGATCCGACCAGTCAAAGTGGTTGAAGAACCCTGAACCACAAGAGACAACCGAAACTCAGCCATTCGACTATATCAAACCACCATCGGAAGGAATGATGGGTCCAGTCACATATGCGAAAATGATGAGAGGGGAGATTCCCTGGAGGGGCCCGCCTCCAACACAACCGTACGACACCACACAAGGTGTTAATGCAAAAACCGAAGGCCCTGATCCTATGGAACAAGACGGTCTGAAGCTGAGAATAGAGCTGAACCTGGATATCGAAATTGAGTTGAAGGCACACATTCATGGTGACCTTACGTTAGCGTTGTTGTAAGTATTCCTTGTTGCAATCGCATCGTCACTTGTGATGAATGCTAACTGGCGTGGATGCTAACTAACACGGTAGGGCCTAATCAGTACCAATGCTTGAGTAAGAAAAGTCGAGAATTATGAGCTGTATCTTGACGTCCATTCAACGACAATAAGTTTCGGATGGTGGGACTGGCGTTGGTATTCTAGCACTTTTCTTGGTGGCAAAGACCTAAAGATCCTTGCAACGAGGCCTTTACACATCACTGTTCGAGTAGGTTGCCATTCTGAATCCTGTACTTCGATGACTACCCTATACAAAAATTATGTAGAGACATGACAACTAATAAGCACGTGATATTGCGCTCTGTAGCAATGCCAGTATTTCTCTCACCATCCTGAATTGCTTGCACCATTCTCACTGAATGCAATACTTGCATTGGGGCCAGCGGCTGCTTCGATCGAGCCATGTATGCGCGGCACATGCACGAGGCAGATATCCTCCAATTTTCTATCTCACCTCAAGCACATTCGTGAGGACAACAAAACATGAGTTCTGTACAGCACACTCACGCAGAGCTATTCAGCATGACTCCTTCCCTACATCGCCTGACACGATCTACGCGCTCTCAACAGCTTCAGGCCGAGCCGCCATAGCAGTAATCCGAATCTCTGGCCCAGCTTGTTTGACCATCTACCACAATTTATGTTCAAATACACCTTCTCCAAAACCTAGAACAGCAGTCTTACGGAAGCTCCGCAGCCCGAATGACAACACTAGGGTCCTCGACACCGGAGCTTTGCTGTTGTACTTTCCTGCTCCAAAGACCGTGACGGGCGAGGATGTGTTAGAGCTCCATGTGCACGGCGGTCCAGCAATCGTCCGTAGCGTTCTCGAAGCAATCCCTCAAGCCGCAAAAGCAAGAGATGGGACCATCATAGCGAAGCCGGCAGAAGCAGGCGAGTTCACAAAACGCGCTTTCTACAATGGTCGAATAGACCTCGCTGAAGTTGAGGCTCTTGGAGAGGCTCTTGTGGCAGAAACAGAACAACAGCGCAGGTTAGCAGTTAGTGGAGCTGCTAGCGCTTTGACTCAGAGATATGAAGAATGGCGAAGCATGCTACTGTACGCGCGCGGTGAATTGGAAGCTCTGATAGACTTCTCTGAGGATCAACACTTCGACGAAAGCCCTGCGGAGTTTATAAGTAGTGTTTCGAAGCAGGTTGCGGAACTCAAGAAACAGTTGGAACTACACATCTTGAATGCGAATCGAGGAGAACTCCTCAGGAGTGGTATAAATGTTGCACTCCTCGGCGCCCCGAATGCAGGGAAGAGCTCACTACTCAACAGGATAGTTGGCCGTGAGGCAGCCATCGTCTCTGCCGAAGAAGGAACCACCAGAGATATAGTTGATGTCACAATTGACATTCAGGGATGGCTTGTGCGACTAGGCGACATGGCTGGTGTCAGAACTGGACTTTCACCGTTCTCAGAGAAATCGCAAAACCAAACGATTGTTAAGGATTCAGGCCCAACTGTGGGGAGCATTGAACTAGAAGGAATACGGCGGGCTCGAGAACGTGCTCTGCAATCCGACCTCGTCATCGTACTAGTTTCACTGCAGCCAGGAATTCAAGGTTCCCTCGAGCTCGCCATAAACGACGAGCTACTCGACGCAGTCCACGAATGTCGTATAGCCGGCAAAGAAATGCTCTTCGCGCTCAACAAAATCGACCTACTACACCACCAGACAAGTCAGACCAAAACATCGCTCTCGCGCCTTCTCTCCCAGCTAATCACGATTTTCCCCAGTACATCGCCTCACGACGTCTTCTGCCTCTCTTGCTGGGAAGCAGACGTGCCGAACCTAGATCAACCAGATGCAGGAGGCCTGCAGACTTTTCTATCAGGTCTAGTGAGCAAGTTCCAATCCATGACCTCTGCAGCTGCTCTTGGTGCTCGTGAACAGCATGGAGATGGAGATGTTGGAAATCCTGCTATAAGCCCGGCAGAAGCCCAGAGCTACTGGACTGCCAGTCTTGGTGTCACGCATCGTCAGAGCATGTATTTGCGCGAATGTCTGACGCATCTCGAAGCGTTTCTGGAGGGAGCCTCTCCTCCTGATGCATATATCGAGACTGGTATTCAAACACCAGCAGCGGTGACCACACCAGATATTCCCAGTCCTCAATCCTCCACACCAAACCACGGCTATTTCGCCACCGAAGACATTCCCAATCCCACCGACCCCGGCCTACCAGAGCAACCGTCAAATTACACATATCACACAGACAACCACGCAGATCTAGTCGCCGAGATCGAGACTGTCATCTCAAACCCCACAATGACTACAACAGCTACGGACTACGAGTCTCCTCCCTCCAACAGCAACACGGAAGTTGATATAGTAACAAGCGCCGAACACCTCCGTCACGCCGCAGATTGCCTGTCCAGACTGACGGGTCGCGGTGATGGTGTCTCTTCCGGTGCTGATGTTGAGGATGTGCTGGGTGTTGTTTTTGAGAAGTAAGTCCTGTTCAATCCAGTCCAGTCCAGTCCAGTCCAGTCATTTTCGCTTGTTCGCTGTGTTTTTGGTTGATCTACGCTTCGTGCCTTCGTGAAGCTGTTTGCTCGAATGTTTGTACTGTTCTGGCTATCGGTTTTTGCTTGATGATTTCTGGTGAGAAGCCTGTCGAACATGCCATTTTGTTGGCATTCATATCGCCTGTTACATTTTGCTATCTGTCTTTCTTAACTGCACGCAAGTGCAAAGTTATGTTCGATTCCTCATATTCACAAATCAGGTTTCAACGACACAAGTCCAGAAGGAAGAGAAACATTACTCGAAACTAACGATTGAAGTCTCGTTGATCTATGGATTCATTAACACCTGCACGGCACTGCGTTACATCCCACGCTCTCTTGCTACCCAATCTCGACTGCATACACTGTCCCAAAAATCTTCGCTTAATACTCATACATATCCGTCCGTCCGTCCTTATCTATCCTTTGCAGCAACGAAGCCTCCCTCCACGTGGGTGGATATCCTATTCTTTTGGTCTATCGTCTATTGTCTATGGTCGTGATCCTGGTCTCAGGTAACTGCAAATATGTATATATATGTACCATCAAGGTCTCATATATATGTATATTTCTGCTTTTGCTTTTCTCGGCGCTGCCGTTGTTTTGTTGTTGATACATTGTTTCTCGAATCCCTGCTTGAGAGTTGTTCGCTGACGAATGGGGTGTATATAGGTTCTGTGTTGGGAAATGAAGGTCGTTTGTGTAGTGGTGGTTTGGATGTGGTGGTACATATGATCCCCAGAGCGCTGCTGCTGGATGTTCATTTCGGTGTTGTACTGGTCAAGGCCTGCTTTGTCCATGTCGCTTTTGGGTTGGTAGAGTAGAATAGGTACGCGTGCTGAATGCTGAATGCCGAATGCCTGATTCGACTCGGTTCGCTAATGCAATTGGTGTTGGAACATATAAAAGAAAAACAAATGAAAAAAACTCAAGATGAAACTCCGATCGCTATGCTGTGCTGTGCCATGCTTTTTTGGAAGGACATAAAAATTCAAGAATGGGGAAATCCGACAATGAGGTCGCTTGCTCGCTTGCTCGCTTGCTTGGTGCAGAGATGGATGCTGATGCTGGCCGTACAGTGGTATTGGTGACAGTAATGGCAATGTTGATGAAACGACTGTGTGTGATATCAATGATCAATTATACCCGCCGCGACCCGCGCTGCAGGTAAGAGTAATGGTCGTGGTGGAGTTTCGATTATATCCACCTCGTCCTTGAACGGGGACTTTGTTGTAGCCTCCTCGTCCCTGTTGGAGCTTTTGGGATTGAGTGGGGATGGGGGTATTGTAGCCGCCTCGTCCGATGGCCATTTTTGTTGATGAGAACTGGGTGTCTTGGAGGTGGTAGAGTGGGCTGGTTAGCTTCTCGTGTTCCTTTTATGTTCCTGGGAGGCTTGCTGGGTTGATGAGAGAATGAATGGAAAGACGGAAGACAGATATTGAACTGAGAGAGATTGAGATACAAAGGAGAAAATGAAAAGGCTTGGAATGGTCGAGTCTGATCGATATGGGAGATCAGAAACGATTCAACAAAGGAAAGCCGGAGGTGGTGGTTGTGTCTGTTATTTGTGTTTGTGTTTGCGATCAAAGGAACATGGAGTTGGATCTGAGACGGGTGTAGATTTTATTTGGTTGATCGTGGTTCGAGATCAGTGAGACACAACGGAAAGGGAACTTTGATGCTGGGTTGGGCTTTTGGCAGAGCTCTTTTTGGAAATCAAAAAAACCAGAAATCTGAAACTGTGTCGCTGTCGGTATCGGTTGTAGTTATTTGTGTGAACAGAGGAACTGTGAAATGGCAGTCAATGCGAGGAAGAACAGCAAGGAAATGATGTCTTGGTGAGAGGCTTGTGTTATGATTAGTTTTGGAGTGATGCAGGAGGACAAAGCTCTAAGACCAGAAGTGGGTTGGGAAGCTATATACTATAGTTGAAGGTGAATGTTTGTGAGATTGTTAGTGAGGCACTGCTTGACATGATGTTGCAACGGACGAAATTCGTGATGTGTCGGAGAAAATGTTATGGTAGGACGAATGTGAATGGTCAGTTGGGGGTGGATTTTTCCTTTGCTGTGTGGAATGACCGAAAATGCTGACCTGCTTTGTAATAGTGAAGACTCATGGAAGCTGGGAAGTTATTTTGGGGTCCATTTTCGCAGTCGATGGCCTTGTCAGACGTAAGATTGTGTAGTCATCGTGCATTCAATAGACGATGTATTCGGTGAAGGAGAATTGGTTGAGTTCCATGTTGGTGCATTAGGCGACCGAACGGGTGCGCAGCAGTTTGATATTCACGCTGCTGGGACATGGACTAGGAAAGTGGTACCGCTAAGCACGCAACTTTCAGGCCATGGCTGGGAATAGCTCAGAACCCAATGAGGGACGTGCTACAAGACAGGTTAAGGCTGTAATTTTGGTTCCGAACCTAGACGGCGGCCAGTCCATTATAGGAATTCAGGGCCTTGGCACGCTTCGTTTCGGATCTCGAGTCATTAACGGTGTCGCAAAAGACGCGGGAGAGGCGCAGTCACACTGCAGACTCGAGGACATCGAAAAGGTGTCGAAGCAGGGTCGTTGGTGCCTCGACTAACAACCTTACCGCGGCAAATACCTATCGATATAATCACGTCGTCAATATTTTGTAAAGCGTTGGAGCTATTACCAGTGTCAACATTATGTGCGTGAGACACCTTATGCTATCGATTGGAAACAATTACCGTACACCAAATTCATCTGATGAAGGCTCACAGCCGTTTGAGAGAAGGACGCTGAGTGGTTTCGTTGAGGTCCACAATGTAAGGCTTGGTAAAGCTGAGGATGGATGTAGAGCGAAAACGACAGTGGATCGTGCATTACAGTATTGATTGTGGCATGCCGAGGCAGTCTGGTAGATACATGGAGTTGTCGTGCACTGGTAGTTAGTGAATTCAGAATCGCAGGAGCAAAGTGTAGAGTTCGGCGCAAACCATGTAAGGGCATGCCGGTGGGCTTGCAGGTGGTGTCTGCAGTGCATTGGAAAGAGCGAACGCTAATCGGGACCGGATTAATTCCAGTCCGTCACTCTTCACTTGTTGTTGGCTCAACATGCATAAGGCAGACTTCGAGCCTGCCTGCTCCGTCTGTAATAGTTTTGCTATTGGTCTATCTGCTGGGCCTGGTACCATTTTTGGCTACTCTGTGTCAGCTGAGTGTTGTCCACACGTGCAGTGTCCATGATGCATACCAGCCGAGTATGCCTCACCGCGAATTGAAAACCTCTCAAGTAACTGAAAGTCATCATGCTCTAGTTCGTATTGTCTAATCTCATTTTGCATTTGCAAAGCGTTGTCGAGCCGAGGCATCATCTCCAGCTGCAGACTTTCCTTCACCACGACCGCTACACCAATATTGCTTTCCACCGAACTATTTCCGCCATTGTAAGATCTAAATGCCAAGCCGTGGTTTCTACCGTATACGCAGGATTACGCGTTGGTGAATACATCTTGTCTCGCGCTTCGTCGCCATTGATTTGGTAGATGAGAGCACGTTGGTCGAATTATCCAAATGCTGCTCTCAGTAATGCAGATTTCTCATCAACCGTTACTAAGCTTACACCCACCACAGCCGAGTTGTTCAATTCCTGCCGCTGCTGTTGCTTCATCCTGAGGTGCTCTCCAGCTCGCCTCGACAAACTTGCTTCATGACTTCTGAGTTTGTCTTCCTCTTCATACTCGGCTCGTAATTGATCAGCATCCTGTTCTTCTTGCTGCTTTCTCTTGACATCCTTGTCTCTACGTCTCGTCACTTTGCTTCGCTCGTGTTCAACCTCGCCAAGCGCCTTCCGGTGAAGCTTTTGGATTTCTTTCTGAGTCAGAATCCACGGATTCGAGAGAACAGACCTGCGGAAGTCTACCCGCGCATTGATAAGGGACATCTCAGCAGTCGTGGAATGCACAACACTCAGTCGGGACAAGGAGATCTGACGAATCGCTTGGTCGGCAAGTACATTCTCCTGGGCATACGCAGTAGACGTCTGTACAGTTCGGCCCACATGATTAGTGTTATACGCAGTGCTGCTTGCCTTGTGGCGCCGAAAGACTGTAACGATCCCTTTAACCTGTAACACTAAACCAATGCTGACTGCCTCCACCTGCCTACTTAATTCGAATGTCTCTTTCTCCGCCTCGGCATCTTCCTCTGTATTTGTATGCTTGGTGACAGTAGCAGCCCCATCCCACGCATGGACTCCTTGGTCTTTCTCAATTCGAGGCTTCTTGCATACAACGTCTATCGTTGCACCGCTACTGTCATCGATGGTAAAGAGCCAGAACTTCTCGAAGAACTCCTCGTAGCTCACAACCACGCCCACAATCTGGACAAACTGAATGGGGTGATTCAAATAGAACAATATCTTTGGTTGACTACGATCATAGGGATGACCTGTTTGAAACACATGCTGATATCCTTCGCGTTCCTGTAGTTTGTTGTGTATATCTTGTGCCGTGAGTTTTACCCAGGTGAATGAAGTAGGAGAAGCTGAATGACAATATGCGGGATAGAAATTTAGTGCTGTAGAGTGAGCGGACCAAGCAGGCTTTGAGGATGTGGGAACAACTGCGCGGGCGTCATGTTTGCGCTTGGTGGGTCGCGTCAGCAAAGCCTTTGTATGCAACTCTGCATCCGTTGAAATTTGCTGATTATGCCGCAGCTCTATTGTTTGGTGACTGTTGATTCTATTGCCGGTGTTAGACGTCAACTCGGTCACACGCCGTCTCTTCTCAATACGTGGATCAGGTCGTGCAAGAACTTTGCCTTCATCAGGCGGCATTCAAACCATGTTTCTCTCTGAACTCGCATTCGTCAGAAGTTCTTGGATGCAACAAGCCCCTGCACACGGAGAAATTCAGCCTGGAGCTTAGTTTGAGAACAGAATGTATTTGAGTATGACGAGTCCCGCATGGAGTGACGCGTAGAGTGGCCAGCCTCGACGCGTGATGATGCTACTCCTGCCTCGGAGGAAAAAGCAGCGAGGCTCTGCGCTACCGGCAGAGATTTAGCGAGATCGCCTCATTAACCTCCTTGTTTTTACCGTTCATCGCTGAAGCGCCGTGTCTATATCGGCTAAACGGCACGGAAAGCAAGCCTCCTGACAGGTTCTTATCACAGACATGCTTTTGCAAGCACCTTCGACTTCGGCCATGTCTGTGATGTGGCACTCAAAATCGCATTGTCGATCCGGCTGACCAATGATGAGACCTGGAGACATAGTCCTCACCGAGCTAACTTATGTTTCGCACCTACACCGTTGTTTTCTACCATGACTGGTAATTCGGTGTCTTAGCATCATGTCCATGAAGTTGAACGTTGTGTATCGCATCTGCTAATAGTGAAGCTAACTAGGTAAGTGTTCCTTTTTTTAGTCAACTGGATCATGTCTCTATGGAAGACACGACTCCCAACTTGTACTTGAGCCACCATATTCCAAGAAATCCAGCAGTAGCCATTACAACATGTCAGAGAGACAAGGACAGGCACCGTCGCTTGTTCAGCAAAGATCAGCACAACCACATCCATTAGAGGACACAAGTGCAAATTACAAGAATCTCCCAGAAGAGCTCGATCAACGATCTATCCATGCCTCAATTTCTTCAACAATTGGCTCAGATGACCATGGCGACGTTGAAAGGATGCCATCCAGTAGGGGCC
>Ga0068631_101083_pt1 | contig 10226 bp, 8 predicted proteins | sample InSIn5gowninarea_2_FD_77434 | JGI IMG/M metagenome (GOLD analysis project Ga0068631, IMG submission 77434) | Clean room microbial communities from NASA Spacecraft Assembly Facility at Jet Propulsion Laboratory, Pasadena, California, USA -... ...
AAAAAACATCAAAAAGGCGTCAAATCAATCAAGCATACATGCAAAAAACACACTCCCTCCCAGTAGTCAATTCATCGAATCCTACAAGACCTGGTCTACGCAGCACACCACTTTCGACTCTAGCACCCTCCATCTCTGGCAATGGTCTCTAACCACCCCTCTCTTCACCGACTTTGCAAACGCAGTATTTGCAGACCCCCCACGCCGTCTGTGGACAAATCTTGAACTGATTGTCACCGGCTATCTGGCCTTGTACATGGGTTACCAAGGTATGTATGCATCTCCCCACTCCCTCCATCCTCCTCTAGTCCTTCCAACACCAGATCGAACATGTCCATCTCTCTCTCTCCCTCTCTCTCTTACCCCTACCTCTACAGGCCGCAAGCGAAGAATCCCCCACCTATGGGCCTACTTCCTCCTCCTCGAGATCCTACCTTCATCCTTCACCCAGAACCTCTTCTACCTGGCTCTACTCACCCATCCCCCCTCAAACCAATCCAAACCTCTCGACCCATCACAAACCACGAAAACAGCGACAACAGTAGCCGGCCTTTCCTATCTCCTGCTTCTGGGCGTGGCAATGCCCAATCTGGTGCACACGTCGTATCTAATGCCCGCGGTACTAATCCTAAGAGCCCTGCTGCTCCTGCCTCTCTTCGTACCCGTCGAGACCGACACTGGCAGAAGCGCAGAGAGCGAGAAGCAGGCCGAGCGGGGCCCGCTTTGGACGTATACCACCATGGCGGTTGTTCTCTCCGGCGCGGCGGCGCTGGTCCTCGCGAGTAATGCCGGGGAAAGTCGGAGAGGGTCGGCGGCGGCGGCGGCGAAGGCGCTGGGGAGTCATCCGGCCGTGTCTGCGCTGGGCTGGGACTTTTTGATTGGGGTGGGGAGTTGGGGCGTTTGGATCGCGAGGGATCGGTTGGTGTGACTTTTGTCTTCTTCTCTTTTTCTTGCAAGGAGGATTTCAAGTGGGCCGAGCTATGTACATGGACTATACAGTATGTATGGGCTATATACACAGATTTCGAAGAAATTGTACCAGTAGAAGGAAGTTCCCAAGACACAAAAAGAACACGCCTCCTCCTCTCAGCTTCCCGGTCCTCGCAGCTGCACTGCCCCCACCCCGTATCAAGTCTGACCCTCGGCCTCAGTACCAGCCTCATACATCGCCCTCCCGGCCTCTTCACCAAGCCTCTCCGGTCTACCGGCCCCCACACTCTCACTCTCCTGCTCCGCCCCAGGCCTCACCACTCGACCGCCGTCGCCGCCGCCGTGCTCTCCGCTCTCAATCGCCGCGAGCCACGCCGGGTCGAGCTTGTCGAGGGCAATGTACGGGCTGTGGTCGGCGTCGAGCTGGCGGTTCTCGACGGCCCACCCCATGCCGAGGTACGCAAACGGGTTCTTGTTGTTGTATTTTATCGACATGTCTTCGTAGCGGGGCGTCTCGATGACTTGTTGGTAGTGTACTGAGGAGCCGGGCTAGACGGCTGGAGGGGGGGCAACGTTAGTAAAGCGGGTAGAGGTGGGAGAGGAGGAGAAGGAGGAGAAGAAGGAAGAGGGAGAGCGGGCACTCACCGTTTACGCGTCCCGTGTCGTTGTCTTTGTACCAGGATCGGCAGTCGTCCTTCCAAACCGTGTGCTTGATCCACTCCTGTTTGTGAATATGTCAGTGTCATGCGACTCGTGTGGTGCGCGGAGATTGAGAGGTTGAAGGGGGGGGGGGCTTACCTGCGAGTGCTCGTTGAAGAGGTCGGTCATGTCTTGTCTGGGCGCCAGAGACTTTATGTTTTCGTTCTGCATCTTTCTAATGATCTGTAGGGCGTAGTTGGCCACAGTCCCCAGAGGACCCATGACGGATCCGTTCTCGACCGGCCTGGAAGTCGTTAGTCACCTTGTTTTGTGCCACCATGACTGTTTTCCGCCACAGTGGTAAAAACTCACCAGGTAGGTCCGATAAAGGTGATGAAGTTGGGCATGTCCGGCACCATCAACCCCAGATACCCCTCGGGGCAAGTCCCCCATTTCTCTTTCAAGTCTACCCCTCCGAGCCCGACAATTGGGAATCTCGGCTTGTAGCTGACATCGAACCCAGTCGCACAAACAACAGTGTCGACCTTCCTCTCCACCCCATCCTCCCCAACGACTCCGTCCTCCGTGCACTTGACCACGGGCGTGAAATGCACGTCAACATTCTCCTTCTGGATTGCAACCATGTACGGGTCTCCCGGCGTGACTCTCCTGCATCCGACTCCGAATCGCGGCGTGAAGCCGTCGAGCAACCTTTTATCCTTGATAAACTCGGCCATACGCTCACGGAACATCTTCTGGCCCTCGGCCTGCGCCTCGCTACCCGCGTAAAATGCGCCCCACAGCCCGTTGACCTGGTCCTCAATGTCCTTAGCGTGACTCACCAGCTCCGCAGGCTGCGTGCGGAAGCGCTCCCGCTCCTCGTCCGTGTACGTGTGGTTCTGCCCGTAGTTGTTGGCAATCTGCACGAACCAAACGGCGGTGCGCACAAAGATGTCCAGGTGCTTCGTGTGCGGTTGCATGTGCGGTACGGTTTGGATGCTCGAGGCTCCGGAGCCGATGATGGCGACGCGGTCGTTGCGCCATTGCTCTTTCTGGTAGTCTTTTGGCCAGCGTGCTGTGTGGCACACGCGGCCTTTGAAGACGTCGTGCAGACCGGGGATCGTGGGCCATTTGTAATTGTTTAGGATGCCGGTCGCGTGCAGCAGAAGGTGGCATCGCTCTTCGAACTCGCGGGGCTCGGAGGAACCGGGTGAGGTCTGGCGGAGTTTCACTAGCCACTCGCCTGTCTCGTCCTGCCAGGTGCAGCTTGTGATCTCCGTGTTGAAGGTCATGTACTTCCGGAGGTCGAAGACCTTGCAGACCTTGTCGAGATAGGTCCATATGTCTGGGGCATAAGAGAAGAAACGGGGCCAATCGGGCTGGTCAGGCTTGTCAGTCGCTTGCCTTGAATCTTGAGCCAAAGGTCTTCATATGCGTTCTTTCTAGACTTCCTGCTGCTGTCTTCTTCCTACTGCTGTCTTGTCCGTGAGATCTGTGACCCCTTTCTGTGTTTCACTACAATATAGATAAAAAGAACGAGATTGGATGGGAAGACAGACGCCAAAACGAATCACGGAAATACTCGAGTCAAACCATCACTTACATTCAAGGCAAAGTTATAAGTGTACGCATGACTGGGAATGTCACATGCACAACCCGGGTACTCGTTCTCCAGCCAAGTACCACCAATGTCGCGGTTCTTCTCATAAATGACATGTTCGACATTCTGGCAAGACTTCTGGATATGGTAGGCCATTAGGATGCCAGAGACGCCAGCGCCCACGGTCAAGACTTTGAGCTTGCGGTTGGCAGGATCCTGTGTAGAACATGTCTTCTTAGAAAGATCAAAGAAGGTGAAGAACTAGTACTAACATTGAGATTGATGTCGGGGACGGTGTAACCTGTAGAACCTGGCGTCGAGTAATCAATCTTGTCGCGCGACCCGCTCGACAGACTGTTGAGGTCTGGTGCCATGTTGCTTGATAGATGTTGACTTTTACTATATTGAGGAGCGCTGTTTCGTGGTCGGGTCTGAAGACGAGTTTTGAAGTAAAGTCGGAATGCTCAGAAAGACAGGACCAAGGGAAAGAAGTGTCTTCGACTACGAATATGTTCTCGTCTCTGAACTGGTCCATCCATTGATCAACTCCCACATACCCCGCTGGGATGATGCCTCGACACCCTTGGTCATCGCTAGTGAACTTTAAGACCTTGTTAGCAAACAGTCGCGGCCACGCCTGTTCGGAAGCACTTTCTGGCACGGCTGATGCTCATGCCTGAATACCATCAACGTGAGGGGACTGAGGGGTGATCGTCCGAGGCACTAGTGCGTACCCCACAGTGGAGAGAGGTGGGGAAAAGATCCTTACTCGTGCACATGTGCTGTAGTCAAATGATAAGAGGCGATAGCGACAATCCCCAGGTTGTGTACATTTTTATGCACGTGTCTACTCGAGTATAACAACGCCGTAGTTGTTTAATGCTTCGAGAATTGCTTTAGTTACTACTAATCCTAGTGTCCACCAGAAGAGCCGTGCAGCAACCACGGCGCCATTTGAGGAACCCGTGATGCGATGACAGGTAAAGGTTGGTGGTCTACTAGCTGTTTGGCAGCCGGCATCTCTACCTTACGCATCTCCAACCCTCGCGTAGGTGGTCAATGTTGGTAAAGCGCCAGTGTGGACGTCGACAAATCTAGATTCGGCATTGTTTCTTGTAGAGCAAGGTGATTGACACGTCTTAAGAGGACCTGACAGATATTACTGCCTTGACCTCATTGCCGTTTGCGTCCCAGATGCGGCGACAGGGAACGATCTGCGGGCTGAACCAGACGTCGAAGTCTTGCAATGAGAGAGTCTGTGTAGTGTATATCGTGCAAACTCCACCTTTCTCCAAAGTCAAGCCGACGGCTGAAGGAGTGAGGTTATCAATGTCTGCTGCAGTCAAAGTGATCCACTTTGCTGTAGTGACTGTGCCATCGCCGTTCTTGATCTTGATTTTTCGACTCGTGCTGATCGACGTGTCGTGGCCTGCAGCAATGTCAACACAAGCATACGCATTGGACACGATTGACCGAAATCTCACCATGCATATCATATATTGAGGACGAAGTGGCCAGTCCGATACTAGCCCACTCGATAGGTGCACTCCTGGGTAGTTCCTCAACTTCAGCTACGAAGCACGGGGGTTCTAATGAAGTCTGGACGTCGGGCCTTTTGGTTTCTATGCATCCACTCGTGCCGGAGTGTGAGTGCGATTGGTAGTGCCCATGTGTCCTATCCCAGACATCAAGTTCGTCGTCGCTTTCTTCGTCGTCGCTGTCGGCCTCGCTCGATGGAGTATGCGCGAGCTTCCAGATACGGACAGCAGTCCTGACTCTAGCGATAGCCGACACGTCTGATTCCTTGGCTACGAAAGCCACTGTGCCTAGCCAGAGCTTAACGTTTGTGATCTGACCAATGCGCCAAAGGTGTTGCAACGAGAGGATGGCTTGGATCCCGAAGTGCTCTTCTGCAGAGGAGGCGCCTCTTTCAGGGAAATCCATCAACCTTGGCACCAAAGGTATCTGTCCGGCGATATATACCATTGACGCCGACGAGGTGCTGCCCCCAGTGCCTTGCGTGGGAACTGAAATGGCTTGTGAGTATGGACCAATGTTCGCCGGTGCCCAATATGACTGTGACTGAACGTGTAGCCCTTGCTTGGTCTTCTCAGTCGGTCCGTGGAGCGCAACAACTGATAATGAGACGTCGACACCTTCAGGAAGTAGATTGCCACATGCGATGGTGACTCGCGATGGCGGGTTTGGTGCTGTGAAGACTGCACCGTAGGCAGCGTTCACACCAGCAAAGTCTTCCATGTTTCGCAGGAGGATTGTGGTGAATGCGATGGAAGAAGGCACGAAATAGTTGTCGGCAATTCGCTTCATGGTATTGCGCATTTGATCGGCTGCATTACTTCCGGTACTGATACAGTTTGATAAGATGACCAAATCATCAGTAGTCTTAGTCGTCCACGTAGACTTGAACTCGATTGGGACACTCGGGAGTATCGGTGTATGGTCATCTTCGTCCTTGTTGAGCGTAGCGTGATCCATTGTCATCCGTGATTGAATGTCTAAAAACTTGTCGTCAAGCAAAGGAGGCATTCGGAGTCTTTCAAGGAGGGCAGCCGTTGCGTCTGAGGTTATAAGATGATCTTTTTCATCAACACAGGCACTTTTCAACTTCAATGATATCACGCCAGCGTCTCCCCTTACCACAAATTGATCTTCCTGTCGCACCTGGATTGAGTACTTCCATAACGGCCATGGACCATCAATCGCAAGTGTTTCAAATTCCCCGCCTTCGCCCACAGTGGCGCCGTCACCGATGGTACCAAACCGCTGCATTGCCTTTACCAGTCTTCCCTTGATGCGTGCATCGGCGACGTTCTGCCAGAGAAAGCTACCGTCAAGCCCTCCAGAAGCTACTTTGATGATTCGGGCATCTTGGCCAACAGCGGCCATATCATCAAGAAGTGAGGTCTCGGAGTACGGTGGCAAGAAAGGATATTGCCACAGATAAGACAAAGCGGTCAGCCCAAGACGGATGGCAATAGATTCTACTCGAGTGCGCTGATAGTCAGATAGGATCGCTCCGGTACTGACTGCATTGACATCAGGATGGGCTGCCATGACCCTTCGTAGAAGAGGTAGCAAGCTCTCAGTCTCATCTGCTGGCTCAGTGTTTTCCGAAGCTCGAGGGGTTGTATAGCTCTTGTTCGAGTCTGCTGCCGAACCCGAGATATTCTGTCGATAAAGCGGAAGACCTAGGGCTTTCTCGTAAAGTGGTATTATGGAGTGGCCGACCGTCTGATACATGAAGCTGTCAACGTCTTCGGGTCGCTGACCATCTTCTAGCGATGGATGAAGATTTGCTAGGGCGACGACCTCGTGTCCATTTGCTAGACAATGCAGGATGGAGAAGAACGAGTCTTTCCCGCCAGAGATCAACGCGACCACTTTGAGGCCAGGCATAGCTGCGGTGGCAACAAAGCTACTTCACACCGCGCGTGGCTAGAATGTCGCTTGCAAAGCCCTTTGATCTTGCGTGATTTTGTAAGAGAAGAGTAAGTGGACGTTGATCTTGCTGACTATCATTCAATCACTAGCAGATGAGGTTTCGGAGTAGGCTGAAATGAAACTTCTGATTAAAAGTTACTATTAGGCTATCTAGACTCCCGTCACAAAGACATAGAGAATACCCTCCAGTGAAGAAGTACCATGGAACAGAAAGAGTTGTTCAATCTCCAGCACGCCGCCAAAGCCACTTTATGGCAGTCAGAGGCGGAGGTGGCTGTTGACTGAGTATGCAATATTTTTACTCTGTGGCGCGATTGACGCTTCGGAACATCACAGAGTTGAGATGTAAAAGCAACATTGGGGAAAATTCGAAATCGCGCCGCCGCACGAAGGAAGAAAGAGGGAGGAGTGGGCGCGCTGAAGAAGTTTTTATGCAGTGCTACGACGGGCGAACCTCGGGTGTTGGTGGGCAAGCTGATGGAAAATATCAACCACAAAGCTCTGCTCTTGTCCTTCTCTTTCTTCTCCCTTCATGGCTGATGATGAACGATGCACTGCATCATATTTATAATAGGAAGAGAATGACCCTCACCTGGGCTTGATCTTAACATGACACTTTTCTGAAGCCTGTCCTTGATTACTTGCGGATTGGGATCAACCGTTCGCGAAATATAATCACTTTTACACCAGCGCCCTGAACCTACTGTTCGATATCTGTTGTCTTCAAAGAGCATCGTCAACTATACGCAACCTGCAGTCTACTGAATGTGAACAAGCAGTCTCTCACCGACTGTACCATATTCTTAGCGGAGTCACATTACACCCATCCACTGCTTATAGGAATAAGAACGTGAGGAATGAAGACGACCTTAATGGTGCGGTCTACAGCAAGAGCAAGGTAGGAACGAAGCAACAGAAGAATATGGCTGTTCATGTGCTATACTCCAGATTGCCGGAATCTCGGACTCACTCAGATGCTGTGTGAATTTGGTCGACCAAACCAGCAGATGCTTATAGCAAATACGAAGGAGGTATGAGTATACGCACGTCAAACGAGAGCAGACTGAGGCTCGGCATCTCTTTTTATTAACCTCGGCTTTCCCGCGATATTCCTGTATTGCAAACCACAGAAAAGAGAGCTAAGGATTAGCTGCCCCTCCTGGTCGCATATACTCTTCGACATGGGTTCATATTGTACTTGACCGAGGTTGACGTATCGCTTTTGCCATGCTTTCTTTTCTACTGTAACCAAGTCTCGCAACTTTGCTCATGTTGTAACCTCACCCGCACTTATCGTGTTGACGACGAGTTTCGAAGAGGCACTTTTAGCGATATCGCGGCCGACAAAGGAGAGTGGTAGAGACGAGCTCACGTCTGGTCTTACTGTATGTACGTTAAGGATGCACGTGGATATGAGTTCAAGTTCAACTATGCTCATGCGTATAAGTCTGGTGTTTCCGACTGTGGCTCGTTCAACGGGGCTCGCGTTGCTACGGCCGATACTGTTTATGCTGATATCCATCGGTACTCATAGTCCAACCGGCAGAATCGAAGCACAGTCCGCCGAAAACGGTTTATACTGACACCAATGCTGCCGGATCGCATGCGTGTTCTAGATGCATGCAAGACAGCAGAATAAGGACAGCCATACGACAATGGATTTAGCCGGAGGACGGATGTCTGGGCAAATATGAGATCTTGACTCAAATCTATCACAGAGACTGTATTCGGCTCACACGACTTCGTAAAAAGTGCTCGCGGAAACGTGCAAAGGGATGGCAATACAGCATTGAGCAGTGTCGGACGGGTCCAGGATCCTTAACACTGGATCATGGATAGTGACTTATAGGACCGTCATTCGAGCACTGGCTTCTTTATGCAGTGTCTGAACTGTAAGAGCCGGGCAAGACGGAAGATGCTCCTGCTCCGCACTTTCATGTCCTAGAGATTTTGTGCGTCATGCAAGCCACTATTCCCAGGTACTCGTCAACCGTTTGAGTCGATGCCGGTGGGAGGGTGATGGTGTAGCGAGAGGTGCCGTCCGCCATCAGGAAAACACGAACCCCAATACTCTTGAACCCGCTCTGAAGATAGTTGTTACTGCATACGCCCACCAACTTTATTGCCTGAAATGTCCACGCAATTAAGTTTTCACTGTTCGTTTAAAACGAATCCGAGCAAAGCCTTGGGAGGTTGACAGATAAGGTATTGCTCAGATCTAGAGTCAGCCACTCAGCCATCTTAAGATCGTCATCGTTCGCATGTCTCCCGAAACCTTCAGTTGACGCACGTGCTCGGTGCGACACGGCGTTGATCTCCGATGCCAAGCAACGTTCCCCGCGATAAGTGGTCGGCACATTGGAGGCTCACTGAATTCTTCGTGACTTCTCCCTTGCGACTTCTCCTCTGCGACCGTCGAAGAATTGCATTTTTTGGCCTCGTCAAGAGAAGTGATTAGTAGCTTCCTCGGCTGATACTACCACTGCATGTACCTGGCACCACCACCTCCGTGAGGGATCATTCGACCCTGGGTGGGGCCTTCTTTTTGGCACTTGCTACGATGAAGACAGTTACACAGTGGACGTTATCGGGTCTCTGGACAGAGCAAAACAAGGGCCTACTGTGATTCATAGGGCACGTCCTACACGGATCAATACTGCGTAGGGCAAGCAAACCCCACATTGCTAGGCATACGTACGTTGCTCGAATATGGTCCATCTTCAGAGCTAAAGGGCAAAGGGCCGTTGCGTGGCTTCCTAGCGTATATTCCAGGCCTATCCCACCTGAACTTGTACGCCATATGGGGAAGGCAAGTCTCAGCCCTAGTATGCAGCGTGCTCTACTCGATAAGTAGATTCCCACCCGCTCCGGGACTGCATAGCTTCGCTCCTCGTCAAACTCATACCGACAGATTGATCAATTGTCCTTTCTCAGCGTGAGCTTGAGGTGCGGTGCTGTCAGGTCAGCCATTGTCGCACAGCACCGCTTGTCAGGCACCTCTTGTACACAAGAATCTCCACACCAACTTCGGACTGTGCAACCTCAACATCCACTTCCAACGCATCCTCACTACCTTCGTTTGCTCCTATTGATTCAGAGCTTGTGCTTCTCCCTTTTAGATCGTCATGGTCTACTCTCTAAACTACCGACGGCCTTCTCAGGTCGATCGGCGGCACTCCGTGAATGGAGCAGAAAAGCAGAAATCCATCAGCGGCTCCGTCAAATCTGGTAAATCAGCCATGTCCAATGGCATTCCTGATGCTCTGTCATTTGATCGTATCATCGCTGGTGGAGTTTGCCCTGTGAGTGGTGTTGTAGTATCCCTTCTGGTTACCGAGTTACTGATTATCGAGCATCAGCCCTGCACAACCCGAGACTTCATGAACTATTTAAAGTACATTGAGTATAGCGCAGAGAACCTCCAGTTCTACCTCTGGCATCGCGATTATTGCCAACGGTTCGAAGGCCTGTCTGCCAGCGAGCAGGCTCTGTCGCCGGAGTGGGTGGGAATCTACTTATCGAGTAGAGCACGCTGCATACTAGGGCTGAGACTTGCCTTCCCCATATGGCGTACAAGTTCAGGTGGGATAGGCCT
>Ga0068631_101092_pt1 | contig 10194 bp, 7 predicted proteins | sample InSIn5gowninarea_2_FD_77434 | JGI IMG/M metagenome (GOLD analysis project Ga0068631, IMG submission 77434) | Clean room microbial communities from NASA Spacecraft Assembly Facility at Jet Propulsion Laboratory, Pasadena, California, USA -... ...
GGCGTGGTTATGTGGCTTTCGTCGAGCTCGTGTTGATGATTTGTGGCCGAACACCTGCCAAGGTACATGCTTGTGGCCGTTGTCAGGCGTATTTGTGAATATACCTGGAGCCAGATTGGTTTCCTATTGCTCGGCAGTGTTTTTGAGTCGTTGTGCTTCGAAGGTAATACATGTATAGGTCTGGTCGTAAATGCACCATCCCAGACTCTGCCACAAAAAAAATCACCCGTTCAGTATTCCCTGTTGTTTCAGAAGATCCTGCAATCCTTCTCGCTCTGCTCCACTGATGGTGGCGAAGACATCACCGCCTTTATATGCCAAAATGGCGGGGATCTGAATAGTTTGCATTTCCGCAATCTCATGATGAAGTTTCACGATGCGAATATGTGACCACTGGTATGCTAGCATTCTCAATTCATCTTCAACTTCTCGGCTTGTTCTGTTGTCAGGATCAAACAGGAGTACGACTACGGTTGTTTCTTTGGGAGTCTGTTCAATGGTGTCTAAGTAGCCGTTTGCGTTGACTTCGTCGAGGCTGCCATAGGTTCTTCTGCTTGGGGAGAGTTTGCGAGTATGTGGTGTGCTTGAGAATTGTGTTTGAAGTTCTGCTAGACGTTGTTGGCGCCATTGCTGCATGAAGGAATCATCTGTTTCGAGGTCGATGTCTGAGCCGGAGGAGGTGTCTCCGTTCTTCTCTTGGCTTTGTTTGGGTTTGGGGGCGAAGGAGATATTGTTTGATATGTTGGTTAGGGTGCGCCGGAATGTGCTCCTTTTTGCTTTGTGGTAGTTTTGTGCATCTGCTATCACTCCTTTTGGACCTGTATTTGCATGGCGGACTGTGGATGGGAGCGTATACGTTGGTTTTGTGGTTGTCATGGTAGCCATGTTGTAGGATGTATCTTCGTCGTCGGTATCTTGATGTTCCGGCTCTCCTTGTCTGGTTGAGTATATTGTTCTTTGGGAGGGCTTCTCGTCGTCTGCGTCTGATGGTGAGTCGTGTCGATCTTTGTCTTCAGGGTGGGTGGTAGCTGGCTGCTTATGTTCGAACAGGCGGTTGACCTCTTCTTGGGCAGGATTTGACATGGTGTCAGGTTGGGTCTAGGTTTAGGTTGTTTAGTCTGTGCTCTATGGACTATTTGCTGGGTAGAAGGATCGAGGGAGCTTCGAGGTGCAGTGTACGAGTAGCGTGGAGCTTGTGATGATCTGGGATCTGGGATCGGGAATGCGTGGCAAGTGGAGAGTTAGGAAAGCAAAAGTACTCTGCGATCATGCCAATGGCCTTGCGAGATGGAGGGTGGATTGTACGAAACAATTGACAACGTGGTCGATGTGGAAACGAGAAACAGGGATCGGAAATTGTCTCGAAGATTCAACGTAGAGGCTAGACTTATCAATGCTCAGAATCTCGAAAGTGGCTTTTGATGGTCAGGCATAGTGTTTTGAGCCACAAAACGTGGCATCGACATTAAGACACGGTAAGAATGCTCGTGGCGTGGCCGAGGCCTTGGAGGAATCGTTATTTTGGAGGCCGACGGCAACAGCCGAAGCGGCAAGAAGTAAACACAATGCTGGAATGTTTGATTTCTTCGAGGGGTTCCCCAGGTTGAGTCGGCTCGTTGCTTGGCTGGACTGCCATGTCCCGACTGTCTCATCCGCTGATGCTTGTGCGGATCAAAAATTCAGCCCATTCTAACTAACAATGCTACAGAACCTCTCCGTGATGTACAGTGCTGTTTCGAACGTGGATTGTCTCAGAGTACCAAAAATCGATCTCGATCGGTGCCAAGGCAACTCACTGTCACAGTCCTCAGCACTACAAGCCTTGCTATCAAGCATTCGGTTACAGGACATGGCAGTTGAGAAGAAATGACTCAATCACCGTCAACGAGCTGCGCATGTCAGACATCGCTTGCTTTGAGGCCACTGCTTACCTCAGTTCAATGCTTCGTCAACCAACATGAAGCTCCATAATCCAAGAAGACCTAGCAGTATCAAATCGTCGGTGAAAGGGTGAGTGTCAATGTGCGTGATACTGTTGTTGTGTTGCTGCGATCGTACATAAATTTTGAGTGACGATTCACTTCTGAGCCAGATAACCGTCATCGGATTCTCTGAACAGTTCTTCTCATTCAAACCCAATCAGGTTGATAAGGTCCTGACTATTGAATACTTGAACATCAATCGTTTCCAGATGCGAGAATCCGCCATCGACCCTCGGCCCATGCACTGATAGCTCCGAAGTTTGTGCTCGGGAAGCGAAGATTGAAGATTACCCATGTTTGCCATACCGAGCGGAGCAGCCAATGAAACTCATCTCGACCCTGGTTGCCTCTGCACCTCCACGGGGAGAGCCACTTTTAATCCTCTTCATTGGCACAACGAGTCAAACTCAACGAGGGGCACACTCGACGACACAAAATTCGTAATCCTTATCAACACTAACCACAATGCTAACCTCGACTAACTTGTCCGGCGTTTTCCCGACCCAAATGGCTGGATTCCCACCTGCCGTGGCCCGTCCAGGACTCGATTTGTGATGTCTATCCGATCACGAGCTTCACTAGTAGGGCTGGACGAGTATCTCAACATTATTGCCCATGTCTCTCAATCACTTACGAGTTTATGCTCTTTGGCATCACAGGCGGCGATGTTGGATATGCAATAACTCTGCGACAACATGTCCTAAGCTACCACCGTCGAGATATATGTGACGACACGCGACACACTTGCAGCCAACATGTCAGCTGCGGCAAATGGCACCTCCAACGATCAGTACACGGCGGCTGTCGACAAACAAAACTTTGATGGCAGATACACAGCCGCTTCAGTCCTCGTGACGCTGTCTGTTGCGCTGGCCTTCTACAATTCACTGGAAATGGTGTTGTTGATCGCATCGACATTCAAAAGATGGAAAGGCTTATATTTCTGGAGTTTGACTCTCTGCAATCTCGGTGTCTTCCTATACAATTTGGGTGTGATGCTGGTGTACTTCGAGCTCGGCAATCTCTGGCTCACCAAGACAATAGATGACGTTGGCTGGATAATCATGATTATCTGCCAGTCCCTGGTCTTGTACTCCCGTCTTGGCCTGATTCTTGATAGTATGAGAATCTTGAAGGCAGTGAAATGGATGATCGTCTTCACCAGTTTGATTTTGATTCCAACGGTGATAGTGTTCGACTATGGCACCTCGTTTACAAAATTTCAGAACTTCCCTCGAGGATTTTTCTACCTGGAGCATCTTCAAGTGGTATGCTTTACAATTCAGGAGTTGGTTCTCTCAGGTCTTTACGTGTGGAAGACTGCCATGTTTCTTGGATTCAGTACATCGAGGGAGAACACAAGAAGCATAGTTTGGCAATTGCTAATCATCAATATTGTGATCATAGCCATGGATGTAAGCACTTACAACCATTTTGCCGTTCGATAAGCTGATGAACCTCCAGATTGTAATCGTAACCATGCAGTTTTTACGTCTACAGCTCTACCAAGAAGCACTCAAGGGGTTCTTCTACAGTGTCAAGCTCAAGCTCGAACTGAACATCCTTTCAAAACTTGTGGATCTTGTACACGGCGAGTCTACCATTACAAGGAGTATGACACTTGCAACGATTGACTCCAAGACGATCCCTGGACAGGCGCAAACAGCCGTACGAGACGAGATGCAAGTATTAGGACAAGATCCAATGAGCAGCTGGAGTCGTAAAAACAGCGATGAGAAGGGCATCATGACCGACACCGAATCGGGTCTCAATGACCACCACAATGACCTCAAGCGGAAGCCCTCATTGTTTCGAGGGTCTCACGAAGGTGACGAAATTACGAATGTTCTTTCACATCAATCCAATTACTCAGCAAGATATCACGGTCGAGAATCCGATATCTTATACGCAGATTTCCTTCGATCCACGAAATGAAGATGGTCATGTATTCATTAAGAACAAAACTGTTCATGTTGCCGTGTCATGCGCGATCCGATAACACAGTGTCCTTCGCGGTCAAACTCAGTCATCGGCGCCAGACAGCAAGGCGAATCTTCGGGCTCTGGTACGAAATCCTTCAAACCGGGATCTGTTCGCAATCAGACTACCATCGTGACTTCCACCGACGACACTGCAAGAACCGTGGGTGCGAACTCTGATTGGTACCACGAGCCAGCCACTTACACTGTCCATCCCGTAGACAGGGGTACAGCATACCTCCGAGAAGATATCCTCGTGGGCGTCGATCCTTGAACCCGTCGTGTCTTGCAAACCACGGCGACAATCAGATGGTGACGATCAGATGGCGACAAGCAGACGCGCATTCCAGCTTACTCTGCTTTCAACCAAGATCAATAGCCTGCCGTCCTTACGACTTCGTGACGATTCAAGCCCAATTCTTTGATAGTGACTGCCGCATCTCATACCTTGTCATGTTTGGGATGTGGCAAACAGCATCGATTGTCGAGAAGTACAGGGCCTATTTGGACCAACACGGTTGCCAGAACGCGTATCCCCAGTCATTGATGATTCCGGGTTTTCATCTGTGCAGACTACTCGTTCACTTGGAAATCGAGCGATATGTCGTTCCATCAGTCGAGATTCCAGAATTTGGTATGATTCGAGCTCAGCGGCAGTATACTGCATGCCAGTGACTAGCGCAGAGAATCGCCACCATATTTCAGTATACTTGCAAGTCTTGGCATACGTAGGAATTGGACAAAAGTACAACAGTCAAGATCACAGTAACACTAGGAGTGGAGTGCAGAATTAGCGACCAACCCGGGACTTCGCAACACAGGGATTTGATTCGCTCGGGCTGGTGGATGTACGTCTCTCAATGTAGGTATCAAGTACGGGATGACAATTGCAGACACACCAAGCACTTCATATGAGTTCGGAACAGTCGGAATCTCAGAGACATCATGCTTAGGACTGGCCCGATTAAGACAGGTCTTCGTGCTCCGATGGCAGACTTCAAGTCCTGTCGTTTCTTAAGTACATAAGCATTGAAGGCGTGCGGAACGTGTATGAAGTATACTCTGACACAACGCTGGGGTGTGATGCAGATGCTAGATTCAGCTGAGATCTACCAGCTTAACAGATGATGCTCTATGTCTGTTTGTGACAACAAGCACGCTACAAGCAAGACCTCATTCCGGCCAAACTTATCTTTGAAAGTTGAGGCTACAATACTGCGAGCCAGTCTAACCTCGCCAAGACTATTCGAGTACCTATGCTCTGTACAAGTCACTGTACGATAGATTCTATGCTCCTGCCAAGAAAGAAGACGAGATCATGCAGCTCCGTTAGAGGTGTTGTTTGAGCCACATGTTTGGGCGTTGCAGGTTCGATGCTTGACACTCTTTACGTTGTGCTGCTTTTACTATAAGGGGGGTGAGGTGAGGTTCCCGCCGGCCTGCCAAGCCTACCTAGGCATCCATCAAAGTGGATATTACACGAGTAGAGTGACGCTAAAATTGCAGTGCACTGTCCAAAAGTGTACTCCATTGATTTTTGATTGATTGATTGATTGATATCATTAAGTGACCCAGCCGCTGTTCGCAGCTATGCACAAAAGCTATCTAGCTACGCTACTTAGCTAACTAAAAGGAGCTAAAGCCGGTGGACTCATCGCCACCGCGCCCCTCCAATCATATCCTCCTCTTTGACCCGTGATCTTGACCCATTTTGATCCATCCTGGCCCGTCCTTCTCTATAACCTCATCTCTTGCGTCCATTCTCTTGTCCATTGGGTCGCCCGGTTAAACGCCGGGTCCTAAGGGGTAAGTCCTTCTCTCTGCTGTTTACCTGTGTTGCCACCCGGAAAGGTGGCGTTTTTGTTGAGTCTTGGGAGCACCAAGACACCCAAATGTCGATTCGATTCCAAATGTGGAGTTATGAGTTCTGCAATTTTATTGGTCGAACCTCCCTCTTAGCGTCCTTTGATTGGTTGTTTCCGTTGTCGTTTATGTACTAGCATCTCAAGAGTGGTTGTCAGACTTTACCATGTCTGTGTACTCCATTGAATGCTTTCGAACACCAAAGTAAACGTGCGCACACTCAAGATAGCACAATCCATGTCCACATCAACACCAGCAGCAGACCGAAGAAGTTGTTGATTTGGTCAAAATCCGTGTCACAATCGTCGTGGAGACGTTCTGTTTGTGAACATCATAATTACATCGATCAAAGATGCGGTCAGCTGTGGTTACCTACAATTGTACTTTTGCTAATATGGACGAGCATTGGGCCATCTTGAGTTTCTGCACTTTGCAAGGCTGACAGGGTACAATTTCACGGTAAGGCAACGCCTGTCGACCTATCCAATGTTCCTTACTCCAGATGGTCTTGCTTCCATTGAATGCCATGTATCCAGTCTGAGAGACACAACATCCAGCCACTTCTCTCGATATCAATCTCATCGTATTATACCTGTGTAGGGTGAGAAGAAGATCGTGTCAGTAAATGAAATGAAAAGTGCTCGGTCAACCTACTCTTTCATTCCTGCTTAGCTAGTACCTTTCAGGCTAAGCTGGTCGACGGGAACTTTTGAAGTGGAGGTACAAGACCACAGTAACACTAAAATTGCAGTGTAGTCCGCCGGTTCGACGTTATCCCGGTGCCACCCTTCACTATATTTGCCTGATTATCTGAAAGCTGCTCAGGCATCTACATTGACCCCACATAGAGGAAGTACTCTTGGTACTGTACAAGAGCGAAGTGACGCTAAAATTGCAGTGTACTTGTTGCATAAGCGGGTGCGCCTTGCATTGTTAACACGAATTGATGCTAGCGTGTGAGCTTCGGCATACTTAGTACCTACTCATGGAGTGGATGGCACACGAGTAGAGTGACACTAAAATTGCAGTGCAGAATGCGCTTGATGCAGAGTCGATCAACTCTCCCTCCAATCAACTTGCTCAACGATGGAAACTCCAAATGAGGGCGTGCATCTCATAAATACCGCCTTCACACGCTGGCCATGGGTCTAGATATTCGGTACGTTGGACAACAGTAGTATCAAACCGTTTGAGTGGACGTCTAGGTTACGGCCATCATAATTATACCATACAAAGTACATGTAGCGTGGTCAAATATTGTTTTATGATTGAAGTTTTGGTGGTGAGATTTGTACTGCTGGTTTCGTGGCTTCAGGGTACTTGGTACAAGAGCTGTGTAACGCTAAAATTGCAGTGCATTGAAAGGTTGCTACATGCTTGGCATTAAGGCAACAACCTTTGGTTGGATCTTACTTCTTGTCCAAGAAACATGAACATGGTCAACCAATTGACCGTCCTTGGCAGGCAATGACATGTGACTCGCCGCAGTATACTCGTTCTCTCTTTCTCTTTCTGGAATACCACCCGGGATAAATCTAGGCATCTCCTTACTTATATCCTCGATATCTCAAGTGAGCGCTCCGCTTCGACAACTTTTCGATCCTTTTCAACAACCCTCGTTGGAATACCGCCAGCCTTTTCCACTTTCTGGCATATCGACTCGGAGGACTGGCCGGATCCTAGGACATGAAGCTGTCCGGATGCCACAGGGGAGTCGGAATCTGGCCAACGTCCAAGCTATCCGAGGTAAGGCGACATCGTTCTGTGAAGTAAGACGTCGAGCGATGCCGTAGGTCTTTCATGTCATGGGAGTCGTGCGTAAGATGACCATGACAAGTGGAATCATACCCCTGGCAGAACCATTCACCATAACATAGCACTACCTTCCATATATTGACACCACAGACGGGACACATACTCCAAACCTCCAGGTATCTCCCACAAGCCAGATCAGAACTCCAGTTTTGCCACTTGACCTAGGGCTTTGGGGAATAATCCAAGTGTGTATGGTTTGTATTGGCAATGTGCGGTTCATCCAGCCCTGTACTTGACTGTTTTCTTTTGCTTGTTTTACCATTCCTTGCTCGTCCCACTGCCGGTTGTGAGTTCAATCCCCGAGCTGCTGTTTCATTTGTTGCACATTGAGTGTCTCGATGTGTTTGATACAATCCGGCCACGCTCTGTATACAGCCGACTTGTCATAGAGGATGTGTGCAGTTATAATAACTGATGTCGAAACTCTGACTGTGGAGGGATGGCATGAATTTCGGTCTAGATGGCTTGATGGATTCTTGCTGATATGGTGCTGTCGTGCACTTACATAAAGAGGTTTTCGAGTTGTAACGGTGGTTTATTATTTAATTCACTTCGCTTCAGATTTTGCCTTTTCTTCCATCTTCCGCCTTCTGCGCTCAGCCTTCCTCTTAGCTTTCTCATCAGCATTTTCAGCATCCGATGTCTGGTCGCTAGTATTGTCCATAGAATTCAATTTGGCCAACTCCTCTTCGACCATCTCTGCTAATGTTAATTCGCGATTCTGCTTCTCTTCTTTTCGCCGTCGTCGGCGTGCTTTGCGCTCTTCTTTCGTCTCCTCTGGTCGTTGATCGCTGGACAGGTTACGGTCTGCTTCATCTGCTTGCTTCAATGACTCTGACTTCCACTTCTTCTTTTTCTCTTGCTTCGTGACGTCTTTAACGGCACCTAGGAATTGTCCGACCGTCGCAAACTGTTCAACGTCTGTACTCGGTGCCCTCTTGTCCACAGACCTTCTGTTTTTATCACGTTCTTCGAGATATGGCACCGAAGTCTCAAGTTCCTTCGTCGTCTGAGGGCTTTTCACCGGCGAACTGGCCAATGGATCCCTGCCTTGGCCCTCGCTCTTGTCGTCATCAAGCACATCACTCTTCCGCTTCTTAGACGACCTCTCACTCTCCACATCCTCGTCAAGCGTCCCCCTCATCAACTGCCCCTTCACAAAATATCCATAAAGCCCAGCGTGTTTCCCCACGTACCTAGCACCACCAACAGGCGTACTATACCCACTATTATTCGCACTCGTCCTCTCACTCTCACTCTTCCCAATATTGTCCAATGCGCTCTGAAATCCCTTCAACCACCACTGATTCCCACTCTGAGGCTCATGCGCTTTCTTCCCGATACCACGCTTACTATCGTGTCTCTGAGATACGAGTAGCGGCTTGACCAGACCGTTGCCGCTCGATAACGTTATATCCCGTGCGTTTTGCAATTGGGAAGGATCGTAGGCGAGGCCGCGGTGGCCTTTTTGTTTATATGTTGGAGCGCCGTAGTCGGTGAGGCGGGAATCGAGGGCATGGCCGGTGCCGAGCCACCCTTGGGATGTGAGGAGGGCGTGTGCGTTCATTGTTCGTAGTTGGGCGGCTTGCTGGTCGGCAGAGGCGATCAAGTGGGAAGCTATTTATGCTGTGGAAAGAACGGACGACACTTTACATATTATGGTATCATGTTGCCGAATTTGTGTCTATGGTTTTGTTATGCACTTCAATGCTGTGTTCTATAGTAGTCCAGTGGTTGCGTGCTGTATCGTGATCATGGAACTTTTTTTGTTTGGAATTCTTCGGCATTATCGACGCTAAGGTGTGGAGATGCCGGAGCGACTGGTCCCGCTCACCACGCGGCAGCGTCCGGATGGTCCACTTGCGCACTGTAACCAAACTTCGCCGAGATGAGCCATTGATGCTCAGATGGGAAATAGTGTTAGGCTTTACGATGTAGTACGGCCACTTTGATGGCGTCTCCTACGGTGAGCTGGTGGCAGCAGTATTTTTGAGGTTTTTTACACTATGCTCTGTGCCGAGATGTTAATGATTTTGTATGTCAGCTCTTTCTTCTTGTGGCAAGGCTGTCGTTCTTGACAAACGTTGTGAAACGTTCTTCAACGAGGCTGACCCAGGAAATCTTGGCTGACCATGAGTAAGTCCAGCACAATTCGACGCTCGCAGCAGTTTTGAGGACGGCAGGCTGAGCCCTCTCTGGTATCACAATAGGCTGAAATCTCGCATTGACGCCCGGCAATACTTGCGCATCGTATGCATGTCCGCTTGAGGTGCTTCTATGGGTTGCAAGCTACTATGTAGTTGAAAGTCATGTTCTTCGGGCCCTTTGCAAATTGGCGCCATGCAAGGCGTGCATTCTTCGTCATGCCGCATGTTAGTGGTGTTATCTGCACCTCTGCACCTCCACAGGGTCAACGATAACCATCTTCATTTCAAATTGTAGCTTCAGGATCAAACACTATAACGACTGCTTCCACGTCTCGATACTGATATTGTGCCCAATATTTCGGGTTTACATTAGACACACTCTAATCTCGTGCAATTCCCGGTCTAGCA
>Ga0068631_101093_pt1 | contig 10176 bp, 7 predicted proteins | sample InSIn5gowninarea_2_FD_77434 | JGI IMG/M metagenome (GOLD analysis project Ga0068631, IMG submission 77434) | Clean room microbial communities from NASA Spacecraft Assembly Facility at Jet Propulsion Laboratory, Pasadena, California, USA -... ...
TTCCATCATCTGCATCTTCCGCTTCTTCCTCGTCTTCTCGTCTCTTCCTTTTACCTCCTTCATCCTCATCTTCGTTTCACTTCTTATCTCACATCTTCCGGTCTTTCTCAATACCGCAGTTCACGCTCAGCACTCGTTTTATAAGTGTGACATACGACAATCAGAATGCCGTCCGCACTATCTACTGCTCACATCGTGGGAGATGATGTGACTAGCACTACATCGGAAGGACTTGAAGTGTCGTTTGCTTCTCTAGAGCTCACTCAGCCAAAAGTCATTGACGAGCAGAAGAGCTCGACCTCGACTCTGCGTACGGCTCTACGAACGCACAATGCTGCTGCTATCCTTCCAGCGCTTCTCCCTCTCAAGCCTGAGCCACCCGTACAATCTTTCAGTTTCGATCCCTTCTGCTCTGGCGCACTTCGGAACTTGCAGTTCGAATTGCAAGATGAGGCACTTGCCGGTTCGTTCCCTGGAATCACAGCTTCTCCGATCGATTATGCCAATATTGTAAGCGTCACGACTAGATGAAAGCATAGCTTCTTTTACGACCAATGCTGACTTTGTGATTAAGCACCATTGGAAGGGCGTCATGACGGGTCCTGTGAGTCCTTGATATTACCTCAAACAACCAATCAACGACCAATGAACGTTCCTAACACGAGTTTACAGGTTGGAAGTCCGTACGAGCACGGCATCTACCGTCTGAACATCCGCCTTGTCGAGGGATACCCCTGCACATTACCTGAAGTGCAATTCGAGACAATGATCTATCATCCCAATATCTCTATTGACGGTGATTTGACAAAATCATTTATGGCGCGCTCCTGGAATAGAGGCTATACTATTCGGTCGTGTATGTTCGAGTAGGGTCTAGTGTTGCTGCTCTTAGCTAAGTCCTACCGAAACAGTTTTGTTCTTTCTACGCTATGTTCTCGCCAATCCATATTTGGATTGCGACTCGGACATTGCCAACATGGAAAGCGCAGTGCTCTTCAAGGTTGATCGCAAGGCCTGTTTCGTTAGAGCAAAGGAGTGGACCAGAGAATTTGCAATCTGATTGCCATGGGAGGGAAAGCTTGTAATGCCCTCAGGAATGTGGTCAGAGATCTGGTAGAAGAGGAGGGAATAGCTTCTTGTATCGCTATCAAGAGTGTGACGAGCACCACTATGAGAAGCCAGAGAGGATACAAAGCAGTCTGCACAAAAGGTTCTCATCTTGCTGATAAGATTGCTCAAGATTGAAGATGTTTACGGAACAATGTCATGGGTTGGCAATGAATGGTCGGTCGAGAGAATCTAGACACTCTCCGTTACAGTCTTCTATTTATCTGTATGTCAATGACATTCGCGTTGAAAGACCACAACGTTATCCCAATTGAGACCATACGGAGATGTTGTCGCACACGCAAGCAAGTGATCCTGTACGACGCGAGACGGCGCTTACGGCTGACCAATAACAAACTTGCACTGCTCACACACTGTGATCAAACATGCGGCTGACCTGCTTTCTCTAATCGTGACTACTTGTTCTCGCACCACGCCACGTTGTAACTTTCATTGTGCTCGTATCTGCTTCCACCTTGACCATCTCGTGATTCAGCTGCAACAGATCAAGAGAGCCTTCTATCTAGCGAAAAGACTGTGCCGCGTCTAAGCAAACCAAACCAAAAGACACTATGGCAAACGCAGTGCCCGAAAAGGACTTGCCTTTCTTTCCTCGTGAGCCTATCGGCATTTGTGCATGTAAATAGGTACTGATACACATCCAGCACCACCACCATCAGGTCCCATGATGTCTGAAGGCCAAGGGACCCAAGGTAAGCAATGAGCTTCAATCCTTTCAGCAGACTTTCACAAATCCGAACCAAACCAACAACATGGAAATCTCAAAAAGCTATCTTACAAAAGACTTACATCATACCACAACAGACGAACCATACTACCCACCACCACCTTCTTCACTACCACCAGATCCAATAACACCTCCAGAGCTAAAAGCTCACTTGTCCCACCACTCACCCGCCGGACCTTCAAGGATCCCGCAAGCTATTCATCACCCCCAGCACCCACCACCCCGCTCCTTCACACCATTTCCACACCCTGGTACGCCAGGCTATGACATCTTACAGTCTCAGCAAAGGTCGCATGCCGCCCTGTCTTCAACCTCCTTTGCTAGAGATGGTCAGCAAATGCCACAAGGCGCCTTGTCTTCACCATCTCTTGCTAGAGACAGTCAATTTGAAGCTATTTTCGGATCACCTGCACAATTTGTGGGCGTACAATCGACTACGGCGGATGATGTAGGGATGTTCAATGGAGGAAGCTATAGGATAAGTCATCGTGATAGCAATACGCTTTTGACTGTGCAGTTGGCTATGGGTGCTCCTCTTGTTGCCAAGAGTGGTACGTATGTTTCCTTTGTGTAGCGCTGATATATGTTTGAGATGTTTGTTCTGAGCTTGTGGACTTTGCTTCGCCTCTACTTTCCTCACCTCGTTCTTGGTTGTCAACAAGACGTGTCGTGTATACCACCACGACGCTCTCTTGATTAGAGCCGAGACAGCGCGCTAGAGAAGCCTATGCCTAACCACAAGCAAACACTGACAATTTTGTCCAGGCGTCATGATAGCAATGTCCCCAACAATGTCCCTCCGCGGCGCTCTCAAATTCTCCCTCAAGAAAATGCTCATCGGCGGCGAGATGGCACACTCCACCTACACCGGTCCTGGTGAACTCCTTCTCGCTCCCCACAGTCTAGGCGACATCACCGTCTTGCGCATTGAAAACACTAATGTTACTACTGGTAGTAGTGCAACAAATGCAAGCTGGACAGTAGCTAGAGATGGCTTTCTCGCTTGTACACAGAGTGTAGTTAAGGACTACAAAGCGCAAGGAGTGGGCAAGGGCATCTTTTCGGGTGAGGGATGGTTTGTGTATCGAATGAGTGGTATGGGTTTGGTGTGGATCACGAGTTTTGGTGCTATTGTGAAGAAGGACGTAAGTCTTGTTACCGTCTTGCCTTGTTTATTTTGGTTGGCATTTTGCCTTCCTCGGAGACGATTTGTTGGATGACGCTAATTTCTTCCTGTGTCGTAGCTCCAAGCAAACGAGAAATACATCATCGACAATGGCCATCTCGTGGCTTGGAATTGCAACTACGTCCTTGAGCGTGCAGCGAGTGGTGGTATCATATCGAACTTGAGCTCGGGTGAGGGGTTAGTCTGCAAATTCACTGGTATGTTAACGATATTCTCCATGCTTGCTCCGAACGTCCGCAATATTCTGGCATTGCCTTGAGACTCAAAAGAATGAAGATTTCCCGTTAGCTCGGCTTCACGTCGATGTTGCTGGGCAGATATTCTGCAGGTAGCTGTTCATGCTGACATCGTCTATAGGTCCAGGAACAGTCTATCTACAGACAAGAAACCCGGCAACTTTTGCTGGATATATTGCTGCACATTCGGCTGCTTAGCCTGTGCTGGGTAGACTGGTCTCGGTCGGAGGAGGAACAGGCAATATTTTTCAGAAGCAGACTCGAGACTATCTTCTCCGGGAGTTTGACGAAAGAAACGTGGTCAATCAGAAGGTTAAGATGGGTATTTACGAAATTGCGGGGAGCTGACTTAGCTCTCGCACGCCATACAGCATGTCTCTGGTCACGATCGATTCAGCTATTGCTTCTAGCACAGTCCAGTGAGTTCACTAGGGTAATTAGCCTATGAGTCTGCCTCTGGCCGTGTTCTCTCTAGAGATTCGTACCAAAAATGCTAGATGACTCATAAAAACCATCAGTCACTTTTCCCAAACGTACCATATGTACTGCAGCAAACCCTGAATCTTCGCCCTTTGGGCACCATGGTCAAATTGATAACTATACAGAGAAGATTAGCATGGCCCCTACACTAAGGATGACACCATGTAACAAAGAAAGCAACAGGTTTTTGTTTCGTTTTTCACAGGTCGTCTTTCTTTTTTGTTTCTTTTTTCTTCGTGCTGAGTGATTGAGGTGGATGTATGAGTGTCTCGTTTGCATATTTTCTGGCGGAATTAAACAGAGAAATTATAGAGGAGACTAGCACAGTCTTATGTGAGCTCGGATATGATGCCCACCGGATGCATAGCAGGATGTGAAGACGGCATGCAGGGATGTAGGGTCCCTGTTTTCGTCAGGGCATCACGCCATTGGATACGGATCTCGGCCCGGCTTACCAAAATTGGCGCGACCTCTCACAAGCTCCCTTCGTCAGCCCAGTCTTTCGTCGCGCTTGTTTGAGATGTGTTTCATGTTTCTCCATGCTATCGTGATGCTTCGGCTCATCTCGAATGACTTCTGTGTTTCTGTGTTGTGCTGAATCGTTTCGGTGCCGATGATACTGCCGAATAATGAGCGATCGCGGAAGCTTCGAGTCTCGATCTCCGCCATCTCAACGCTTGAATGCTTACTCAATCATGCCCTAAACGTGCCCCTCCTTTGGTGATTGGTGATCTGCTGTTGTGAAGTATATGTTGCAAAGTGTTTCCATTGCACTTCACTCACTCACTCACTCACTCACTTCTAACACAAGCAAAAACAAACTAAATCGTATCATTCAATATGTCATCTGGAATTAAGCCCATCAAGGTCTACGGCAAGGCCGGGCCCAACCCCCCCAAGGTTGCCATGATCCTCCGCCTTCTCGATATTCCTCATGAGATTGAGGCTATCAGCTTCGAAGACCTCAAGAAGGAGTCTTTCTTGTCCGTCAACCCTAATGGTCGTATGCCCGCCATCCAAGACCCCAACAATGATGATTTGGTCCTTTGGGAGTCAGGTGCTGTACGTATAGTCTACTCGTCCTCTCCTCCAATCCAAACTAACGAGCATGCAGATCATCGAATACCTTGTCGAGCGCTACGACACCAAGAACAAGTTGAGCTTCCCTGCTGGATCAAAGGAAGCTGCGCTTGCAAAGCAGTGGCTTTACTTCCAAGTAAGCTCGGCCTTCATCCATCAGATACGTATCCTCTACCTTTACTCACAACTGCATAGGTATCTGGGCAAGGTCCATACTACGGTCAATCCATCTGGTTTGAGCGCTATCACCAGGAAAAGCTTCCCAGCGCCCTGGAGCGTTACGTGAAGGAAGTTGCTCGTGTGACTGGTGTTCTTGAAACTCACCTTTCCAAGCAGCCTGCTGGCCAGGATGGTCCTTGGTTGGTTGGCGGAAAGATGTCGTACGCTGATGGTATGTTGCCCTTTCTATACCCCTGTGGTGTATCACGCTGACTTACTGCACAGTGAGTTTCACGCCTTGGCAGAGCATTGTTCAAAGTGTGTGGGGTGGTAAGGAGCCTGGATACAAGCCCGAGGACTACCCCCACGTCAAGGCTTGGATGGACAAGATGAGCGCGAAAGAGGAGATTTCGACAGGCCTCAAGGCCATGTTTGGAGACCACTGAGTATGGTACTGGTTCTCAAGCAGCTCCAGGCTTCGTCAACGCACTCGCTTGTCAAATGATAAGGAGAAATGCTCAGCAGATGATTACGTGTCAATGGTACTTTGTACCGTGTATATCATCAATAATGCAATGTTTGTGCCGTAATCAATACTCAATGAACCCTTGAACACTAGGTAGACTCTGTCCAACAGCCCCAGGCTTCCTCCAGCTTTCCTCACAATGATGGCGATTTTTGTCAGGCTTAGTTCTTAAGCTCATCAAATCAGTATCGGTGGATGTCGTTTTAACAGTGCTTGCATCTTTTCGTTGTCACGGATTGAATCGAAATTCATGGCAGTCGGACAAACGTAAGAAGTGTTGAGACTGTCATGTCCTATGCCCATTAGAAGCTCTTTGTAGCTATCTTGCTCCATTTGATCTCCATGGCGTTGATGTTGGCGCAGTATTTGGTTCTATCTCGAGATGCGAACCAAGCAGCCGTGGCGAGGCTCAGGAGGTGCTTGACTATCATGTAGCGACGTTCGAACTGGAGGAACCCGAAAACAACGAGTGCCAAGAAGTTGAAGGCGACTTCGTGGAAGACATCTAATTGAGTTGAAGGAGATGATGCGTGCTTGGAGCTCATGGTAGACGTTCTTCGTTCAAGTTGTCTTCGATGTTGGGACTACAACGTTCCAGAGATTGCGTGTCTATAGAAGAGCGGGCAAAGAGGAATGTTGCCTGGATACGCTTACGTATCTAGGCGTGGTTGCCAAACTTGCTCCGTGTTGAAGGGTGGTCATGCTGCCTATAATACAGTTTTTCCTCGAATCTGGTTCAACTTCACACTGGCCTTGTTGCGAGCTGGGTACCAGAAAAACCCCTGGGAAGCCCTCGTATCATCTTTTTAGCGTCTTCCAGCAAATTTACTCGCTGTTACTAGCAGGGCAGGGCTGCTGATCAGGATGACAGCTAGTAATCATCCACAACTTCGAAGTTCATACACTCTTTCATGTCGTCCTCCTTGTCGTCTCTGCACTATCGTCTCACATCATCGTCGCTCCATCTCTTTCTCCAACTCTCTCAGTCTTTCAACAACTTTACTCCTCAAATACGGACTCAATCCCAAGACACCATCCCTAGTGATGATCCGATACGTCCCGCTACTCTGCCAATTCCCCTTCTCCCCCACAAAATTCCCCTCCCCATCAACCTCCAAACTCCCAAAGATGTCTTCAGGATACGGAATCCTGCCAAAATCAGGCGGTAGTCGTTGATCATTCACGTGGATCCACCCACCACGACCAGCTCCTCCCATACCACCTTGATAATTTGCGCCACCTGCTCCGCCTTGTCCTGCGCCGCCGCCGGCTCCAGATGGCGTGGGTGGTGGCGGTGCTTGTGCTTGTTGTGCATGCTCGGCTTGCTCTTTTGCTCTCTTCTCCTTCATACGTTCGCTGAATGTGCTACCGCCCATGCGACGTTTGGGCGCGCTGGTTTGCTGGGCAAAGAGTGCACCGCCTGAGCCCAGAGTTGAGCCGGCATTTGACGCGAATGCGGCTGCGGAGGCTTGTACGACTGGATCGTGAGTGGCGTGTTCGGCGAGGATGGAGTTTAAGAGGACGATGAAGTCAGCGTTTGATGTTGTTGAGGCAGTGGTTGGAGGCACAGCGGTTGTCGTCGCTATGCAGAGAGTACGGGTCTTTCGTGAGGGTGGAGAAGGCAGGAGAGAGAGGAGGTGGGTGGACGAGGAGTCAGGATCGGGGTGAATATGAATGTGTGGTGAATTTGGGACTGTAGTAATAGTCCGATGAAAGACCGGGGTGGCAGTATAAGAGTTTATGGCAGCTCGCAGCAGTAACCGTGGTGCTAGTAGTGTGGTCGCCATGTTCGAGATGTGTTTCAGAAATTGCAAGCTGTTTCAGGCTTCAGCCCGTCATCCAATAGCTAACGGAGTTCATCCCGGTATCGGTAAGCCTATTGAACAACCATGAGCACGAGCTTGAGCTCGTATTGCCCCATTGACGCCTCGCATCTCGTCACGGGGGGCAGCAAGAGAAGCGGGCTGGCCCGGGAGCTGAAATGCTTCGCCTCCTGTTTCTTCTCATCCCTCCTGCCTCATCTTCCTGTCTTCTACATCTCATCAGTCGTCCCTACAGCTGCCAATGAGTACCATAATGAAACCTATTATGGAGGCACAATCACCTCCCCCAGCCCATTCCAATGACCATTCCCCAACGATCCAGACAGCAGCAACAGCAACAACACACCGGCCGACATTCCTAGCTCTCAATACCAAATCCTCTTCCTCAGCCAGCACTAGCACCACTCTCTCCTCTCCTTCGCCCGCCTCCACCACCCCCCGCAAATTCAGCCGCAGTCAACCCAAAGCCAATAACCCTACTCTCAACACATCTCTGAAGAGCCCAACTTTAACCACAACTCGCACCTTTCCAGCCTCCTTCACCTCTCGCAAGGCATCAGTAACCGATCCATCACACACCTCACTCGGCGGCTACGGTCCAAATGGCACGCCCACATCGCCCGCGAGCTCGTACAACCGCAAATTCAGCGCCTCCGATTCACCCATAAGTCCAGTCACTGGTGCTATGAACGCCGAGACTGGATTCCTCGCTACAGTCAGGGGACGCAACGCCTCTGTTATATCTGCTGCAAGTCCAACTGCTGGATCTAGGCCACCTGCTACGTTTGTAAGGAGGCAAAGTAATGTAGCTGGCAAAGTATCTACAACCATGACATATTCCAACTTTGCAGATGAGCCTGCTTCTGCTGTTGCAGCCAGTTCGAGCATTGATGGGAGGCTTGCTGCGGCTACTTCGCATCAGGTTCAGGATCGTGCGAAGAAGGGACCCACGGTTCAGGTGACTGAGATTGTTGCGGGAGGTGTTGGGATTGCTCCAGGAAGGGAGGAGATAGCTATGTCGCCTGTTGTGAGAGAGCTTAGAGGTAGTGTGGCCAGCGTGGGCAGCAAAAATGGAGAAGGTAAGAGGCGGGGAAGTACGTTTCTGTTAACCGTGAAGGAGTATATCAAGCCTGGCAGCCCTAGTGTTGCTTGAGGAGAAGGTTCGACTTAATTTCTGGCGCGAATGGCATGAAAGGTTTATGATGAATTGTGAGGTGGAGTCTACGTTGGGAATGCTTTCGAAGAACTATAGATATAGAGAACCGACAATCGCATATGGCGAAAGGACTGCAGGCGGTTCCTTTTGTCTTTCTGGGAAGGTTAGTGCAGCTCTGGTTTTTCATTTTCTTGTTACTACTCTCCATTCTGGAAAGTGTAAGGTACGCAGAAGGGTACTATTATTGGAAATGTTCTGTCTTACCATAGTGTCATCATCTCTTGCCACTTCCTGCCTTATCTGTGTTTCCAAATTACCCTCAATTACTGTTTTTCTTTCTGCTTTTCTGCTCAAAATACTCTAGTCTATCACCCCCAGCTCCAATCTTTTCGTTCGTTCGTACTCCTATCCTGACATTAAGCACACTTGTGACTACCAGCTGTGAACCAAACTCAGCTTGTCCTCACGTCCTGCTTGTTGTCTTCCGTGATTCGCACTAAACAGTTATACAATTCCTTTACACTTTCTCGTCAAGAGCAGAGTTTGGAGGGAGTCGTCCTGTCGTCGTCGCTCCGACAAATACCACTACAAATACGCAATCCATTTCCTTGTTCATCCAGAGGAAGAACCATTGGACGCCTGTGTTATTCAACCATCTCACCATCAATCGCGCGGCAGTCCTTGCCAATTCTCCATTTCTCGAGAAACGGTAAATTGGATCAAGATATGAAACAAGAACAAGGTCTATCTCCTTGGGTTTCACGTAGTAACATCGCTTCAGTTCTTCACAAAGCGGTACCAACGTGTGTGGGTGTTATGAATAGCCCAAGGCGCCTCAATCACAGAAACCAAAACACGCATCTGTTCGTCTTTCTACCAATCCGGAAGACATCTATCTCTTCACAGCTCTCATTCTCTCATCCATCCAAGTCAGCATTCCAACTCGAGGACCATGCTTAATCTAACATACCACCCCTCCACCCTACAATCAGCTCAGCTCAGTACCCATTACTCAACCCACAATCAAGTGCCAAACAGTCCAATACCCGCATGGTCTCCTAGCCTTCGCATTGGTCTCAGGCATGGACGATATGCTATTACTGTCACTTTGATATTTTGTACTCCTGGCAGACATCATTCGCGCACTCTTTAACACTTTGGTTCAATTTTTGTTCTTTCCTTCGTAATCACTCATCTTGTACTCTCATCTCTCACGTCCTCGTCATCCCAAGTATCGCAGCTCAGCCACCTTTTACGAATCATTTCTTTAACGACAACGCTTTTCTCAAAATACCACGAATCCGAGCAATAGTACCGTGACGACGACTTACATGCGGTCACAGATAGAGTAGTGCCTGGAACATACCAATCCCCAGCCCCAAATATCTAGCATCGCAGCATCTTCCACGGGGTAGCGCCAGGTAGCACTTGTTACAGTAGTGAGACCATCTAGTTACAGCATTCTTCAAGAACTAAATCAGATCCGTCGAAAGCGTAGAAGAGCAAAGCAGAAATTCTGTCCCGCTACCGTACACCTATGACATGCTGAGCATGAACTGCGGTATTGAGAAAGACCGGAAGATGTGAGATAAGAAGTGAAACGAAGATGAGGATGAAGGAGGTAAAAGGAAGAGACGAGAAGACGAGGAAGAAGCGGAAGATGCAGATGATGGAA
>Ga0068631_101095_pt1 | contig 10164 bp, 9 predicted proteins | sample InSIn5gowninarea_2_FD_77434 | JGI IMG/M metagenome (GOLD analysis project Ga0068631, IMG submission 77434) | Clean room microbial communities from NASA Spacecraft Assembly Facility at Jet Propulsion Laboratory, Pasadena, California, USA -... ...
TGAAACCAAGCAACCTCGGTAACAATAGCTCAATAGTTTAGCACTTTTTTTTTCTTGCTTTTTTTTTGGTTGATGAATACTCTTATCCAAAACATTCCCTTCAACAGCTCAAGAAACACGCTTCTAGGGTAGCCGTCCTACAGCTGCGATGGTAGATCATGGCTACGTGTTATTGTAAATCAACGTTCGGTGGAAAGACGACCCTAGGAAACTTCTCCTAGGTGGTGATGAAGCCAGGTCTCTATCGTCGATGATCTCACAGGCTTTCCGCTCCAGCCACCTTCTCTATGTGTTGACATGGAAGAAACCCGGCTTGGTGGACATGGTGGACAGAGTCCATTGTCATCATCGTGCTTTACGTCCGCCCCCGACGTCACTACCTCGTAGACGTTCTTGTTCTTTGACACACTGCGCACGCCATGAGATTCACACACTCGATTTGAGTCGCTGGCTGTTCCCAAAATCGTCTTCGGTGTTTGCGTTGATCCATCTGCACTGTTCAGCCATTGTAACATTCACAACGATAGCACGTGAGATGTTCAGCTGACGGAAGTCGCTACTAGACAATATTCGAAAGACCTCCTCACCCGCGTCATAAGATGCGTTAGAGAGGATGCTCGAGTAAATCGGGCAGACGAAAAATGTTGGCGCCCAACGAATGATGCTGGTGCACATCTGTGCTATCCAGAATGTAGAGGATTTGTGGGATTACAATGAATATCTAATTAAAATAGAGATTCACGACTACTGCGTCGACTATTTTTGCGTGCTGCCATACTTGCATAACTTGATCATGCAAAGCTATCCCAATCGCAAGACGATGGAGCCTTCTGGAGGGTACAGATCCGTACTGAGTCGCGGAAGAACATTGGACACGGTCGATATCCTGAATCGATGAGAATGCCAAACAGTAAGGTTCATTGGGTCCGTGTGACGTCTACCAAATCCTAGTATTACACTGTAGCGCCGGCTTCTGCAGGTCTTGCATCGAAGCCCGGCTTATGTTTAGTTCCAAGCACATTTGCAACGCTTCTTGAATAATGCCATGCTCAACTACCCATCCTGATGACGCAAGATTCTTGGGAGTTCACCTGACCATTTCACCTGGCCACGAGCAGCAGACACGGCACCGGTTGCTCGCATTGGTGGGCGTGCCAAACCCCGCCTGACTGACATTGCTCGTGGTATTGTGCAGTCCTCACGTGTTCCCCTACTGTAGTACTTATCCTTACACGATTGCGACCCAATAACGACTGGCCTGAGATGGCAACATGCAGGGGTTGCGATGAACAGATGGCGATTGACCTTCATCTGGAGGAGATCCAGCGCTTTGAAGACCAGCGGAAGGGCAAGGAGAGGTTGGATAACATATCTGACCAAGATCTAACCATCGCGTTCTGGCGACAAGAACTGCAGGATCTGAACCAAAACTTGAATGACCGTAGACTGGCGTTGACGGTATCAAATGCGATGGCGGCGGATCAACACATCATTTCGGCGATACTGCGCGAAGGTCGTGAGTGCGACCGAGATCATGCGCTAGCCATAAGTCTGTCAGAAGACGTCGAAGTCCCAGCCCCAGATCTGTCGAGACCGTCCGACTTCGAAACGAAGGATGTTCAAGCTGAGCCGGTCTGCGAGGTCATAACTTCGTTAGCGCAGATGAGCATAGTCGAGGAACCGTCGACTACAGTTGGCAGAGATGCCTCCTCAGGTCCAGACTTGGCTGCCAAGCGTTGCGTGGCGTGCCTCGAGAGTATAAGGACTGTGCTATTCTACACGCCAGTTTGTGGCCACGGATATTGTAACAATTGTGTCCGTCAGATCTTTCTGGCGGCCACGAGAGACGAGGAGCTTTACCCGCCACGATGCTGCAAGAACGTATTCCCTCCTGGCATGGCATTGCGCTTACTCAACTATCGAGAGTTAGCAGCTTTCTGTTCTAAAGGCGTGGAGTTTAGCTGTCCTGATCGAACTTATTGCGCCGACTCCCGATGTTCCACGTTCATTCCGCCATGGGAAATCGACGCTCAGCGGGCCAGATGTCCAAGATGCAGTCAGGTGACCCACACACCGTGCAAAGCTCTGTGGGGTACACACCACGAATGTCCTCTGGATGAGGCTCTGCAACTGGTCCTCAATCTCGGAGAAGCCGAGAGCTGGCGATGATGCGCACACTGCGGAGCTCTCATCGAGCTCCGCCAAGGCTGCAACCATATTACTTGTCGGTAAGCGATCCGTTGATCCATACGTTGGACTGTACTGATCCAAGCACAGTTGTGGGAGAGAGTTTTGCTACCTTTGCGGCGCAGAGTGGCGGACTTGCGATTGTCCTCTCTGGGCTGAACAGCGGTTGTACGAAGTCGCCAACCGAGTTGTTGATGACGAAGTGGCACCACATGAGGACGAGGCCGTGCGAGCTCGAGTGTTTGCCGACGCCTTGCATCAACTCAGACACCACGAAGATCTGGGTTGCGAGCATGCGCGTCGATCGCAGTGGAAATACCTGGCAAAACCCTTCCGGCAGTGTGAGATGTGCCACCACACCCTGCCAGAATACATCTTTGAATGCAGGTCTTGTCGCATCCTAGTCTGCAATAGGTGCGTTCGGAACAGAATGAGATGAGGATGATTTGATAGTCTGACCTGCAGTACGACCACAAAGACTTAGTGGTGGGCTTGTCGAGTTGCGTTGGATGTTCTCAAGCGCATTTGCACCGCCATTTTTGTCAAAGACGTTTCCATACTGAGTGTACACGAATTGTGTTTTCCCGTGCAGAAATACTCATCGTCTCGCTGATCTGGCGTTGACGGCGCTATCGAAATCAGACAACATTGCGATTCATATGTTGTTTCGATCTAGTGTACTTCAGCACCTATCCAAATGAAACTCGTATATTTCATTGACGTGCGTGGATGTGCAGGCCCGCAGTAATTCCTCGTTCGCGCGTCGGACCAATCATTCAGCCTTTTTTGTGTCTCACGTACGATAAATCTGCAAGTACGGACGGACAGATCTGGCCACGAACAGGACATTCGTGGTATGGCCTGACAGAGGTAATGGCACCTTCTATTCCTTGTCTCTACAACCATCTCTGAAAGACAATAATGTCTACACCTTTTGACACCACTGACTTAACAATGTGCTAGCTCTGAGGAGTTCCAAAATCTCTACAGCCCAGGTGGATTCTCCGTCAAAGGTTTGTCATCCCCGCCATCGTACAGTACTCTTTTCTAGTATCTGTTCACCACACATAAGTCAACAAGACTTTGAACAGCTATCGAGTAGACCTCAACAGTCGTCGCACTTGTGGTCTTACCTTACTGCAGTACCTGCTGGTGCTCTCTAGAAATCATCGATCGGCCTTTTCGGCACGCCCAGTTCGCCGCACGCTGGCAAAATTCGGTCAGCAAATATAGAGTAGAGTGCAGTGTCATCTGTCAAAGTTCATCCAATTATTGTGGCGTATGAGTGTCGAAACTGCAGCAGGATCACCCGACGCGAGAGATCTAGACTCAACACCGAAGTAGTCAAACGTTTTGTGGAGCATGGAGAAGATTAAGGCATGACACACGCTTGACTACGTGCTATAAATCTCGTTGTCCATTGCTGCGGCGGGTAGCGCTGGCGAGGAGATCGAGGCTCGAAGGATAATTGGCGCATTATTACCTGACCACTGGCTCGTGTGTGGCAGACTTTGGCACATCCTAGATTGAATGTCGATCCGCCGAGTGTGTTGATTGGTTGACGTCTCCCGAAGAAAATCGTCGTGCGAGATGATGTTCTACAACGAAACATGACGACTGAAGGCAGACCTGAGGTAACTGGAAAAGTGTGGTGAGCTTCATTCACCGTTACCACTTCGAAGCTGGTCAGTTTATGGAAATGCAAACGAGTAACAATCTGAGTCCAGCTTTCTGTGCGGGTGGCGACCATCAGAGGACGGTTGTGGACCATTTGTGTCATCAGTTATATCTATTCACCTCACTCGTGGAGCGAAGTCTACAAGACTGTCCTTCCGAGACTGCCAACACCGGAGTGTTACGATTTCTGCACCACCTGTGAACTCGGGGTTTTTGTATCCTTCAAGCAAGCCCTCAGTCTCAGCAGAGCTATAGGGACTCGCTCCGAATCTGTGCCCTAGAGTCTGTAAAAGTTTCGGGTCATCGCGAAGTTTCTGCGATGGGTGTTGTTACAAACATGCAAGCAAATGAGATTGTCGATGACGTGTGAACGCTTGATCACACTGGTTTATTGACGCTTGCTTACTTGGTTCCTGAACTCATCCAATGCAGCATCGGTAACAAGCGAACCACATCTGTTTCCGTTCCGAATCGATGCAATGCATCGTCTACCGGCTAGGGGTGGTGGAATAGTCTAATTGATGGGATTCTGCACCGAATTGTGTTAGAGTTCTTGTCGCTGTATGAAAAAGTCTTTCTCACTTGAGTAATCTAGGATGCATACAACAACAAGAACGGTACAGATGTTTGTGAGATGGGTTGCCACAAAACATAAGCGAAGTAAGTACCAAGGAAGTGGGCTAGATCACACGAAAGATGGAGCGAGAGGTGTCTCAATCATGCAGCGGACATGTTGTCGTCCTATTGAGCTGATAGCTATGGTAGATAAGGCTCAATCTCAGCTTAGGTGAGCTGGCACAGGCTGTAGTGATGTACTGGCAGCAGAATGGCCATGGACGTGCCCTGCTCCTCTAATATGTTCATCCTATGTGCCGTTGCTGGTCTTGTGACAGTCCTATGGGTTTGATTGACACACAACTACCACAGTTCGATTGCCACATTCTCGTCTGGAATATTCATGTTTGCAAGCTCGACACAGAGCATGCAATTTCTGCCGGGTGGAGATCCTGTTCTAGTGGAGCCCTGTGGGTACGCGGTACAGATCGCTCGAAATGTGGTACTACCACTGTACTTGTGGAACTGAAGTACAGACAATTTCACTCAAACCAATGACTGGTTCAAACCGTTTGGTCGTAAATCACTCTCACCACCTACAACGGGTCCAAGCTTCCCTTCAACCATCACCCGAACACGGTTAGCTGGAACATTGTAAGGAAGGAGCCGGAGTCACCAACCAGATATGCTCCTAGCTACACTGCCGGACTTGATACAAGCCTATTCTTTTAACATCGCTGGCGTAGTCTTTAACAAGTGGAGGAGCACCTGTCGCCGGCCAGCAGGTGCCTGCGCAGGATGGACACAAAGATCACGGTCTATCGAAGACGTACGGTGATGTCACGCCGGCAGCGGAATGTTTCTACCACCACCGTCGAAGCTACAAGTGAACAGCGACGTCATGCTCGTTCAGTGGCGGTCATGCCAGAACCCCTCGACCTTGCTCCAGGATTTCGACTTCTACCAGCAGCTTCTTACGCTGCTCGGCAATGAACTCGTCCTCCCCTGCTAATTTTTGTAGATCTTCTTCGTGAAGCATGCCCACAAACCCAGCCGAGAATGTATGTAACGGCCCTTGTTTTGAACAGATCAGCATGTGATCCACCACTTGCTTACAGACGTTGTCGACAAATCTTTTACGCGCCACTTTGTGGTACGACCGAAGGACGTCCTCCAGTTCTTCAGTGCGATGGTCTTCATTGCTGGCGTAGCTTTTGAGGATGTCGTCCAGCCGGAGCAGCGGCTGCCGGGCATCATCTTTAGTATGCCACGCCGTCATTCTCTTCAACGTTCGCTCGACCCGAGCTCGACGTCGCTTGATCATGGTTTGTGCGAAATAGTGGTTGAGTGTGATGGGATATCCATTGCGTTCGACCTCGACCAGGAACTTGGTGTGTTTGGTGGCTGCGACGTAGGTCTCGTGTAGTCGTGGCAAAAGAAAAGCCCACAGTCGCCCGTGAACGGAAGGGTCGGGACAAATATGTCTGAGGAGATCGTGGATGCAGCGATGAATCCGTCCGATGACGTTGGCTACGTATGTGAGAGCGTGATGACACCAACTGCTGGTTTGTTCGTACACGAGCGCCGTGATCAGAGAAGGATTTGAGCTCCCAACTTCGAAACCCCTGAAATCATGGTACTTACGCGCGATCCACAAGCCAACAGGCTCGTCGCTACCTCCCGGATCAGTCTGGTCGACTTGCTGGAAGACTCGAAGCTCCGGGAAATCCCGCATCGGTCCTTCACTCTTAGCAGATTCTGCTACCTCAACATCTGTCGAACTGCCATCAGGCACGACCGGTTCCTGAGCGACTTCCATCTCACATTCCGAATCTGTCTCTGGACCTTGGCTACGGGAAAACACTCTGTGGCATCCCTTCTTGGCGACAATAGCGGAAAACCTCTCATTCTCTTCCATGACCAAGGTCGCCAGTCTCAGACTGGAATGTTCCCGGAAGCACTCGTCTCGACCATAGTACGCATCGGTCGCTTTGTGGATCAGCGCCTGATATTCCGACGACAACTGGAGCAGGAATAGTCGTTGTGTTTCCGCTGTGTGACGCGGACCGCCGAGGGTCTTCAGTCTTGCTTCTGCGACATTCAGCTTGTTGACAATTTCCAGACTAACCTCTTCGAAACTTTGCCGACTAGCGTTGACAGCGAGACTGTTCAAACGTCGCTTCAGAGACGCTATGCCGGCCCTCTCTTCAGAGATCGCATTCCACGGCGCCTGGGATAAGAACGCACGCTCGTTCTCATGACGTTCCGACAACGAGATACTCAAATGTCGCTGCGAGCGATTGCAGACGAGGATGTAGCCCAAGCCCGCACTCGAGGTGGTTTGATTTACCAGTGCCACAACCTGTTTCGTCTTGGTCAACTGCCTTCATCCATCGATTGAGTACTTACGTGTTCTTCTGCCCCTTTGTCGACCAGATCCGGCTTGGTCAAGACAGCCAATGTACGTTTGCGATCCGGGTCCGCATCTTCTGCCATTTGGATGATCTCCTGAGTGGCGACGTCGACGTTCGCAGGAACGACCGCCCTTCTCCTGTCAGCTTGTGCCACCATACTGGTGCTGGACCGGCCGCTACAGTATAATGCTTCGTGCGTTCTTGAGCTGGGCAGACACCATATTGCGCACAAGGACCATGTCTTCTTTGGAGGTCTGTCCAGGAGTTGGCTCTGGCACGTGTCAACTTGTCCAGGTTCAGTGCGTTGGAGTTCCAAGACATACTTCGAAACAGTCCGGGGAGGTCAATGACGCTGAAGTGGTCATGCTCGGGTCCCGACAATTGAATCTTGAGAAGGTCGTCCGAAAACGATTTCGTAAACTCTCCTTCATCGTTGGCGCTGTTTGTAAGACCCATGGCGTGCGAGGCCTACGGAAGTCAGCTTGACGGTGCAGATGAAGCTTTCATGGGACACTTCTGCCTTGTGTAAAATGTCTAACAGCTCGTCACTCTTGAGCTCGCTGTTTCGACGGCTCATAGCCGTTGTGAACTGTTGTAACACGTCGTCCCTGTGCTGTTCTGGACCTGCGCCAGGTATGATACTGACATCCACATGCCGATCAGGCGACCGTTTGAAGACAATCTGTGTCGGAAATCTCGTGCATAGAGTAGAATCGCGGGGAAAGGGCAAGCCGGTGAGGGCTTCCAACACAGAGCTTTTGCCGCTCGATTGGTCTCCTACGACCACAAGCTGATCGCATATTAGCGGGAGCAGGAGACACCTGAGATCATCGTCATGCACACCACTGGGAGTGAAACAAAGCGGTCCAGACGCAAGCTATACAACCGGTCGATTTTCGCCAGTCGAGCAGCATCCTCGAGAAGCATGGTGTTTGAATTGGATAAAGTACTTGAGGTGAAGTGTGAAGATAAACAAGACATGTATGCACGAGCGACCAATGACTTCGTGCTTGACGGAGGAACCGGATGTGTCGGCGTGGTGACGAGCACGAGTGCTAATGACCGATGTTGAAGAATAAAATAACGAGCGTGTGTCCTTCCTGCTCGATCATGCGTGTCTCAAGATTACTTCTGCTCACGAAGATGAAAATGCCATCGCTCAACCTTGGCGAGCTTCTAGCGCTACAACATACGACCACGTGGTTCAAAATATCTACCGTTGACGAGTTGTTTCATGTCACCGCTGACAGGATTCGCAGTAAAAAAGTCTGTACCCGCTTCCAAATCGAGACATGGTCACTGACCGTTTTTAGGACGTCGAAGGATTTGTCGAGTCGATCCTCAGTAAGGCTCGACTAGACCCACGTTGGGAGAGTGTTCCCCCGTCTGGCGAATGGTCGTTGTGGAAGAACGGAGTTGTCGTGGACTTGACGATGATGGTCCATGAGCACGATACAGTGTACGAGATCGTTAGCACTAGCGTCGACAATCAGATTGCAGCACCGGGAACAGCTTCCTGTGGGGAGACACCCCCATGGGTATGCTCGCAGTCACAGCATCGAATTATGAGTTCAACAAATGGGCAAAGCATGTTGATTTGGCCACGCTCGAGTTTCATACATGTCTCGGTGCAACTGTGGCATCGCCGGATCTCGAAGAAAAAAAGAGAGATCAAGGACTGTGTCCGTGAATGTGAGTGCTTGGCCGAGAGCCACGTGTCCATACAGCAGTTGCTGGACATGATACATGTCTCCGAGGATCGCCTTCACAGCATCGTCTTGGTCGACTTAGCGATGGAAAATGCGGATTCACAAACCATCGAGTTGTCCGCTGTGGAGCACGCATTAGCGTCACTACATGGGTCGCGCATAGTCAAGTTGGTCATTACTGCCACAGCTTAGGATATGACTTTGTCAATGCTAGTGTTCTCTGGTCTCTTTCATATAGCTCTCATGCATAAGATGCTCAGGCTGACGTGTGAATTGACACAGTCCGTTGTCTAGGCGTGCATATCAAAGTTTGCAGTCCAGGAGTCGGTAGCGCTAAACTCGAACCGGCAGCAGTGTTTCAGACCTTAAAACAGCCCATGAACAAGAGTGCGTGATTTGTTCGTGGTGCTTGCGAGGCCGACCGTTTTGTCTAAAGGAAAAGACGGTCCAATGGCGCACAGTGTGAATAAGCCTGCTCAGGACTGAATTACTCCGGCTACGTGTGACGGATTTGAGAGCGTTGGCACAGTATAATCAACAAAGGATACTCCGTATTGTTGTCACAACCGATCAACAGCTAGCGTGTCGCGGTGGTTGGTATTTATTCGTGATAGGCTCGCTACATCATGACGTCACATGCATTGTCCAGGGTCTAGGGATAAGGGTTGCTCCTTTGCGATTGATTGCAACTTGAGCTTGCATGTGTAAGCGCATCTTGCTGCTACTCTCTCGAAATATCTCGTATGTTTTCCAAAAACTCTCCGAGACGTGCGCGCTGCTGAACCGCCGAGGCTCTTGCTCGTTCGAGTTCCTGCTGGTCACGCTTGTTCTGCTCCCGGCGGTTCTTGATTGCGTTTTGAATGTTCCAGGATTCTGTCATCAAGTTGCCGAGCGCTGCTTGTCCTTCGTTCAATCTTTTCTCCAGACGTTGCACATCAAGAGCGACTTCTTCACCGGCATTGTGCAGCTCAAGCGCTTGTTCTGCCAACTGCTCAAGCTTGTTTGTCCCCTCCTGCGGTGTGGGGTTCGTTTCCAGCGCCTCTCGAGCTTGTGAAGCCGTCCCGTAAATGTTCGATGTCTCCTGCTGTAAGCGCTCAGCATGCATCACGAATGGGCTGGTGCATTACAATGACAACTTACTGCATCAAGTTCCATTCGGTTGCCCAAATTGGACGAATTCTACTTCTTTGTGCTTGGCGTCACGGCCAAGCTAAACTTCACGAAGCAGTTTTCAGGACAAGTTTTCAGGACAACATCTTGTGTAGACTTCAGTTCTTGTCCCAACTCAACTATCGTCGTGCTCATCAAGTATGTTGTTTGCATGACCGGTGCTCATCGGCACTCATCGTGGCTCATCAAGTGCCGGTTTCATCGGCTGCTTCATGCATGTTTGGTATTGTCATATCGGTGTGCAAATAGTTATCGGTGACGGTTGTGGTCCGATGGAGACTTGAAACGGTGACCACACGGTCTACTTAAGCCGCTTGACATACCCTTGAAAGCGTGTTTCTTGAGCTGTTGAAGGGAATGTTTTGGATAAGAGTATTCATCAACCAAAAAAAAAGCAAGAAAAAAAAAGTGCTAAACTATTGAGCTATTGTTACCGAGGTTGCTTGGTTTCA
>Ga0068631_101098_pt1 | contig 10142 bp, 8 predicted proteins | sample InSIn5gowninarea_2_FD_77434 | JGI IMG/M metagenome (GOLD analysis project Ga0068631, IMG submission 77434) | Clean room microbial communities from NASA Spacecraft Assembly Facility at Jet Propulsion Laboratory, Pasadena, California, USA -... ...
ATTCTGTCCGGTGCGCAGTACGACATCTCCCTATCCACGACCAGCAGAACCTGACGCACACTGTCGGTTAAGCCCTCTAGCTGACTTTCTTCTTGCTCGTCTGGCTTCTCTAAAGACCAGATGTCGAACCACGGGAAAGCTCGGTATCAAATCTGGCGGACATTGGTTGAACGAACCTCGAGGCGTGGATGGGGAGATGTCGTACTGCGCACCGGACAGAATCTTTCTGGGTGGAATGAGCCAAGGATGCGCTACAGCGATACATGCCCTTTTCGCAGCAGAGTTGAAACTGGGCGGTTTTATTGAGTTGTGCGGTTGGCTGCCTCTTCGAGCACAAATCGATAAGTATACGAAAGATCGAAAGCTGACCAGCGAAGCGCCACGTAAGAGCCTGGACTCGGATACTTTGGAAGATCAAAAGCGAGCCGTGCCTTTGAACACGCCCGTCTTCTTAGGGCATGCGAGAGATGACGATATCGTGCTGATAGCCAATGGCAGAACGCTCCGCGATAGTCTCAAGTCGCTCGGCATGAACGTGGCTTGGAGGGAGTACGAAGATGGCGGACATTGGTTGAACGAACCTCGAGGCGTGGATGACATTGTTGCCTTTCTGAGAGATCTAGGAGTAGGAGTCTGAGCAATAGCGCATACAAACCGACGAAAGCTTGAACAGATACAGATTTAGGGAAACGTTTAGCATTATCGAATGATGTTGACGAATAGCTTGCTGCATGGCATCCATGGAAGGCGAGACAGAACATGGGAAAACTGCCCAGGTCAAGGAACAACAGTTCTGGCCGCAGAACAAATTCATGAACGTTATGATCTATATATTGGTATTTCTTGCTTCTTCCAAACCTGTCGTGGAAGCTCCGCTTGGCGATGCACTCGGCAGGCAACCCACCGAAAGATAGATGCTTCCAGCCGGAAGACAAACAAACACACTTGAAGTGATCGTCGGTGCAACAATGACACGCGAAAGAGCGGTCACTGTTTCGCTTCGCCTTTATCTCCGGACGCCCAATCGCAACTCAGTTTGCATTTTGACAAGAGCAGCAACCGACCCTGTCTTTAGAGGGATTTACAAGCAAGTTACGAGCTTTGTTTACCATGCCAAATCCCTCTGTGCCTTGAAGATACGACATCCATGTTTTGGTACGACAAAAGTGCGCTTTGCGGTGTAAGGTACATGGCAAACAGCCATGGCAGGCCAACAATTGGCGCCTAGTATATGGCCTCCTACAATTTCGTGCAGGGTAAGAAGTCGTAGAACGAACATGAGGACGGCTGCCAGAGAGATAGTCAATCCAGCACCACTTACAACCATCTGATGAGAGACATTGTTTCTGCGGCCAGAAACTGACGCAGGCATCTCCGCACCTGCACCAAGGCATTGCTGCATGCCTGCACGCGCAGAGATAGCCAGGACAACATTCGCATGGTCTTGGAGATCTGGCCCATTGAAAGGGTGAGAGCATTATTATCCGGAATGTTGTTGGTACGTTTTGTGTTTTGTTGGAAGTCGTGAAGATTTCTCGAGTGCTTTTGCTTGGTATGGCAATGTTGCCGTTGGGGCCGGGCACTGCAGGCGAGACGGTTTTACCACAGCAGACGGAGTGCTGGTAACCTATCGCCTCACTATTGACTGTGAAATGAACGTGTATCCACTGTCTTGAACAAATGAATCTATCAACATCCATGCAGGACCGGTATCGACATGTTGCTGAATTGATCTTGGAAACGAACAGACGGTATTGGGGAACGACAAAGACCATTTCCAGTGGCAAGGAACAACGGACATTTATTATTGTGGATCAACGCGGCTATCAAGTACCATTTGACGCCTCGGGCGACGTAGTACCACGTTAGCGTTAAGCTAGCAGCCCTGTTGTAAGCATCTTGGCGTATCAGATAGCAGGAATTGGGTCGAGTCTGCGCTCGGATTACCACATCTGGCTTAGGGATAGTGGGATATAAGTCGGATGCTTGGCGAAGCTAGCGCGCATCTCCACTCTCATCCTGCCGGATACCGGATTCCCTACTATCGAGCCAATCAGCCACGCTGTTACCGGACCAGAAAAGTGGCCCTCTCTCTGTGGTGAAGACTCTCATCTTCCCTTCTTCCCACTTCACCTTCAACGCACAATCTTTCTACGCACCAACACCGACCCCTCTACCATATTACACCCGCCTGCAGCGCTTCCTTCACGCTGAACAACCGGAATCTTTTCTTGTACACTGGGCTTGACAGGTCAGACGCAAACGGAAACAGCATAGCTCAATTGTAACCTGTGGAGCCTGTTCGTTGCGTGTTGATACACTCGTAAGATCGATATCGAGACCAAAGGATATGAATCTTACGCGCCAGCAAAGACAATTCCGTGACCCCGACAAATTCCCTACCATACAGTTGCTCTTACTCGGTAAGTCCTTGAGGCACCAACATCCTGAGCTTCCACGCACGGGCGTCACAATCACACAGCACTGATACTTTGTAGCACTTGTACGAGTTGCAGAACCAATCGCCCTCACTTCCATCTTCCCCTATGCCTGGAAACTCTGCCTACACTTTCACATCGGCGACGAGCACGATGCGGCCTTCTACGCCGGCATCCTCATTGCCGCCTTCTCGCTCGCCGAGGCACTCACTGGCATGTATTGGGGAGGTGTCTCGGACAAGATAGGGCGTAAGCCGGTACTGCTGCTAGGATGCGCAGGGACAATGGTATCGCTCTTGACTGTCGGCTTGGCTGGCAATTTCTGGGTTGCCTTAGGCGGCAGAGTAATAGGTGGGCTCCTCAACGGAAATGTTGGCGTCATTCAGACAATGGTTGCCGAAGTGGTCACAAAGCCTGAACATGAGCGTAAGGACTTCTTCCCTTGAATCTCTCTGTGATCTTGCATACTTCGGTACTGACCTGGATAGCACGAGCATACGCAATCATGCCGTTCGTCTGGTCCTTAGGGACAATCTGTGGTCCGGCAATTGGTGGTTACTTTGCTGATCCACACGGAGAGTGGCCTGACATATTTCCTGCCAATAGCGTCTGGACACGCTTCCCTTATTTGCTTCCGAACACCATCTGTGCGTCTATGCTGCTCGTTTCCATTATCTGTGGATGGGCCTTCTTAAATGAAACACATCCCGATAAGCAGCCATGGAGCACTCAGGAAGATCTGGACAACACGAACGCACAGACTCCATTGATCGAAACTGCTAGCAGCACCTTCAACGCCCCGGCGGACCTCGCACACGACTCTTACGGCACATTCGATCAAGTCCAGATCACGCAGCGTGCGGACGCACCCATGCAGGAGGTCACACCGAAGGTCTTCAACAAGAACGTAGTCATGTTTATTGTTGCTCTCGGTCTGTTCACTTACCACTCAATGGCCTACGACCACCTCCTGCCAATCTTCCTACAAGATCAAGCTACACATACCGGCGAGGTCACCATCGAGAGTCTGCCAACGCTTTCTGGTGGTCTGGGTCTTTCGATCAAGGATGTCGGTGTGATCATGAGTGTGAACGGCATAATCGCGCTCTTGGTTCAAGCCCTCGTCTTCCCGCTCATGGCCCACTGGTTCGGAGTCTGGAAGCTCTTTGTCTTCGTTACCATCGGTGAGCCAATTGCGCTCTTTATCGTACCGTTCCTTATCGTCATTCCACGCGAATACCTCTACGTCGGCATCTACTCGGCACTTACGATCAGGAATTTTTTCTACATCATCGCCTACCCACTCATTTTGATCTTGATCAAGGAAGCCGCTCCCTCTCCATCTCACCTCGGCAAGATTAATGGAGCTGCTGCCAGTGTCGGCGGTCTCTGCCGCTGCTTTGCTAGCCCCGTTGCTGGTATTTTGTACGGTCTAGGGTCTGACCTGAATTTCTCGGCGCTGGCGTGGTGGGCTGGTGCGGCAGTCGCAGTCATCGGGATCTTTCAGCTGGCTTTCATCCACAGGCAGAAGAAGATGAGGGCGCACGTTAGCGCGCCCACAGCCTGGGCATATTCCGATGTGGATCCGAGCAACAAAGACGAGATTGCAAACTTTCACATCGAGTCTAATTTTTCAGATGACGATGACAACAGCACCGTGTAAGAGATTAATTTGGAGGAAGGGGGTTCCCCGGAGCGTGGGTCTTCGTGAGAGCGCCACGGGCGTTTGACTCGGAAAGACAACGGTTGTTTCTGGTGCACACCAGGGAGCAGGACCACCCGTCAGAACAGGACGAGACACTGCGCATGCAAGACATATCATATTCGGAGTACTTATTTCTATTGGCGCAGGAGTCGCCTTAGGGCACGGAACAGGATTTCAGGACGCTTCAAGATACCATGGTCTTATTCTCAGTCATTAGGGGAGGCCTGCATATGGAACAGACGGATGTCCTGGCGGCGTTGCTTAGCGAGGCGTTTGGCATTGTTTTCAGTGCATAGCGAGCATAGCAAACCATAGCATGTTCTCGGAGTTGGTCTTTTGTGTGGCTTAGCTTTGGCAGGCAGATGGCATGGGGGAATGGCGTAGATTCTCAGAGTCGATAGGATTAGAATCGTCGTTTTATGCATACATCATATTCGGAAATCACTTGTTTTCGAGCAAATGCATGATACTAGTATACCAATGTCGGCTGCGAAATGTGTTGTCAGGTTGGCAGCCGAGAGATTCAAGACCCTTGGATCGGCTCACCCAGACGATGTACGAGTGACCTTTGAGCGTAATAATAATAATAGTACAGAGGCATGTTTTTTCTAGCGAGTCATAGTATGTTCATACTCTGCTATTTTCGATCTATGATTGGCCGTCGTGTAAGCAGCATGCCTGTCACGTCAACTGCAGCTTACCTCGGTTCCCCGGATCTGCCCAGACAAACAAGGGACATTACATGTACCTTTCTGCTTTCACGTGGGGAAACAATCCACCTACCAAGAACTCTGCCATCTCCCTTATCACTAAAATTCTTTCATCCTGTCCACCGATGAGCTCGCCAGACGTCCATCACTTGACGATTACGAGTAGTACGCCAACATGAGCGACCCCAGCTCCACCACCTCTTCCTCTTCCGGCAGCTCTCGACCACGCAATATTGACCCCGTTCTGCGCAATGCTCTTCGATATACCGTGTCCGCAAAGGAGTACAAGCTCCTGCATCAGTACCTGATCTCACGCGCGCCGCGACCCGTACAGAAGCGTACACCAGCACCTAAACGCTACGAAGACGTCGTCAAGAGCACAGACGAATACTTCGCAGCAGCAATCAGAGCATCAGCACGGATATGGATCGGCACCTTCACAGCCCTGAAGTTATGGGAAGTCGTGCAGGAGAAGGTGCTCATGCGCGGCAAGCCGGTTCCGCCAAAGGTTAAAACACCGCTGTGGAAGAGCAGCAATGTGCGGTTGGCCAGCTCGCTGAGTTTAATCATGCTTTTTCATCGTCTTCTCTTCCGCTTTCTCACGCGTCTGCGCACGTCACTGCTCGCTTCGAACGCCGAGTCCTTTCGCAAGCGCAACCCTAGGATCAGCAAGACCCTGACCAGTAGGCTTGCGCCCGCCGTAGGAGCGAGCTGTGCGGGCTTTTGGTTGGGTCTGATACCCGCGGCGCAACTGCGTGTTACAATTGCGATATACGTGATGAGTCGCGCGTTGGAATTCAGTTACAACGGGCTAGAGGAGAAGGGGTGGTTCAAGAGTAGACCGTGGTGGTTTGGGAGTTGGATGCTCATGCCCCTGAGCTGTGGGCAGTTACTGCACGCTTTCGTCTACGATAGGGACTGTTTCCCTGCGAGCTATGGGAACTTCATCCTGGAAAAAAGTCCGGAGTATATACAGAAAAAGCCGCCTGGTTACGAGGGAAAAGTGCCATGGCCCGGAACCTATGAGATTGTGGACAGTCTGGCCGAGATCTCAAAGCTACGGTGGCCGTACGTCCAATCCACCAATCTCACAAGGCTCAAACGTTACGGCAGACGCTGACTTTCAAGAAACAGAGTCTTCACCTCCCCCATCCTCTTCCCCACAAAACCCACCCTTCCCACCTCCCTTACCCGCATATCCCCCATCACTGGGCCCGCCCACCCCTCCATCAAAAACCTCTCCTGCGCGCTCCTCCACCCCTCGGACCCCTCCTGCCTCCGCACATACCTCTCCTACTACCTCCACGCCTTCCCCGCCGTCACCCGCTTCTTCACCCTCGTCTACTCCGCCTTCGCGCTCCTCCGCTGGCGCTCGTTCCTCAAGACACCCATCACGGCCACCAACCGCCTCGCGCAGGCCGTGCTGCGCATGAGTCTGTTCATCACCGGCGCGATCGGGACGTCCTGGGGAAGCGTGTGCTTGTTCCAGCATTACCTGCCGAAGAACTTTTTGCCGACGCAGCGGTTCTTTTTCGCGGGCGCGCTGGGCGGGCTGTGGGCTTTCTTGGAGAGGAAGAGCGGGAGGAGTAACTTTTTGTATAGTGGGCGGATGAGTGCTGATAGTCTGTGGAAGGTTGGGGTGAAGAGGGGGTGGTGGAAAGGCTTGAGGAATGGGGATGTGCTGCTTTTTGTGGTGAGTTTGGCGGTGGTGAATGGAATTTATGAGACTACTCCGAGGGCGGTTAATGGTGGGGTGGTTAGGAAGAGTTTAGGGATGGTGAGGGGAGAGGGGTGGGTGGATAGGGCGGCGGTTGGTGAGGGTGGTGATGGGGGGAAGGGTGGTGAGGCTACGGGCGGGGAGGGAGAGGTACGGGATGTGAAGACGGAGGAGAGGGATGTGAAGGCTATGGGTGTGGATGTTGATGAGGCTTCGGGTCTTAAGGGGGAGTAAAAGTTGCTTGTACAGGTTGTTATCATTGAGGAATGAAGTCATGTATTATGAACAGGTGGCTTTTGTGGGACTACAGTGGGATCTCATGGTCAGTCGGCTTCAGTACATGTACAGTCTCAAACCGTTTGAGGCCAGGCTTTGGCGATGATATGCGAACGTCAATGATCCAACTGGTGTCATATTCGTCAGTAGTCATCAAGAGGACGATTCAACAACCGCATGTGACTTTGGAGCAATTGCAAAGACTTGGTATGCATACATTCGACCCTGATGTACCGTTTTGTAGGTATCTTGTTGTCTTAAGCATGAACCATATCAGCGTCTCTCCGATCGATTGGAGCTAGAACAGCTGGAGGACAACCCGTTGATCACGTGAGGTGATCCGACCTGAATGCAGATGCCCTTCTTGCCTCGTGCTAGTTGCTCAAGCCAGATTCATAGAAGGTCCTCAGATGCTACAACACGCTAGCACGCTGATAGCTCTCATCTCGCAATAGAAATACCTATCCAATCTTCATCCGATGCTTGGTTCGGCCCCAGCGCTAGATCGCCCCATGAATCCTTCCGTGCTTACGGCCACTACTCAGCCCGCTTCAGCCGCCCGGCCCCCCTTTCGACGGTTCAATGCTTGCTTTTGCTTATTTTAGCACTCGACAACAGTGCTGACCTATCGTGGCCTCGTTCAAAAGAGAGGATGCAGGACGCTATTGTGATCGGGCCGTGGTCGAGCAGGGCCTCGCCATTGCCGACAGGCTCACCAGAAGGTCTCCGACTCTATTCTATAGCCAGGGTTGATGAGAGGCGTCTGTCAATCTGCTGTATGGCTCCGGGGTTGGCAGCAGACATAAGATGGTGAGGACCGCCACAGAGGGTGTGATGGATCCGCAAGATTTTGAGTCTTCTCTACGCTCGGCAGACTGACATCTCGTCCTGCGTCTTCCACCATGGGTGTCCAACCGCCCGACGGTCCGCTGGAGGACAGCTCTGATCTTGCGAACTTGTGGAACCAAGCGATCGCGGAGTTCAAGGAAAAGACTGGGAAGGATCTCAAGAGGTTTCAATTTCGGAGCATGCAAGAAGCAATCGACAGGTGAGTAACTAGCCGACAGTGACAAATTCAGATACCCCGGTCTGACTGCGGCAACAGCACCACGGAGCAGCAAAAGTCGTTCAAAAAGTTTCGTCATGACGATGGAAAGACTGACGCTGTGCGTTCGGCGTTCAGCAACAATCTCGTCGTTATACAGAAGATCATCACTGGAACAAAGATGGCCGCCGACGCTGCGGCCGTGTTTCCACCTGCAATCCCTGGAGCGGCTTTGATAACCGCCTTCACCTATGTGTTCCAGACGTTCAAGGACATATCAGCGGACTACGAACGTATTATCGGTTTCTTCACTGAGATGGGCTCGTTTCTCGATCGCATCTCCATGCTAGAAAGTCGCTCTCCCAAGCTTGGCCCGTTTGAAAGGTGTGTTAGAAAGGTCTTCACGTCAATGCTTTCGTTGTCTGCCATCGCTATGGACACCAAAAAACAAGGTCGCTTTAAGAAGTGGCTGCATGCCATGAAAGATGGCTCCGGAGACCCAGCCCTCGCTGGCGCATACTCAGCCATGGAAGACGCCATTGAAAAGTTGGGCGAAGCTGTAGGAGTAGCTACGCTCCGAACGGCCATCGTCATCGATGAGAAGGTCACCAGACTCGACACCAAGACGGACGCCATCATGGATGTTGCACATCAGAATCTTGCTGCGGCTGCGGACACGAACCGTGGAGTCTCCGCTATCCGAGAAGGCATTGAGCAATTGGATATGCGTGGCGAAGCGATACAGACGGGTATGACCACCATCGATGCTACTGTTACTCGCGTTGAAGACAAGATGGATGGTGTGCACACCAGCATCACCACGCTCGATGCCACAATTTCCAGGCGGATGGACAGTCAGCATTCCGCCCTGGTTTCGCGACTTGACGCACTACTCAAACACTCGGCACCAACGGATGATACTGCCGGGCCAAGCGGAAAGTCGCAGAAAGGTTCAGGAGGTAAAGGAGATCCGGCCGCTAAGAAGCACAAGGCCTTGAACAATGTCAGACGGCACTTCAAGGACGGAATCAACGTACGCAGAACGATTCAAGCGCAGCGAAAGGAGATCACGGAAAATTCTGTAAACGGGACGGCAAGGTGGATCCTTGACACCGCAGAGTACAAGTCGTGGGCCCACGGCGAAAAGCCTCTGCTCTGGCTGACAGGCAGCGCCGGAATTGGAAAGACACATCTGGCTCACGCTGTCGTGTCCGAGCTCGAAGCAGCTCAGCAAGGAGCGCACAGTTCCGTCGCCTATTTCTATTTCCGAGAAGAACACGATGATCTACGATCTCTCCGTAACGCGCTCCGCTGCGCTGTGGTCCAGATTGCGGAGAAGAATCAGTCCTATTGCGATCAGGTTGCAGCCGACATTGCCACTAGCACTGATGAGGAACCCTGGAAGCAATTCTTCGCAGCGCGCTACCCTGGGGATTCCGATTCGCATCTGTATCTGGTACTAGACGGTATCGATGAGGCCCTTGAAGATGATCAGCTTGTCATTGTTGAGCTCTTCCGACAGATTGCCGCCGAAGGTCTCAACATCCATGTATTGTTCACCGCCCGACCAGCTCTTCAAGACAAACTTGGCGACCTGAAACCTTCGAAAGTCGAGATCAATAGCGAGCGTGTTCATGCGGATATTCAAAAGCTCATCGAAGCTCGATGCAATTCCCTTCCCAGAATCCGCAAATTTCGACGGCAGGTCAGGAAACGCATAGAAGCTAAGCTTTTGCGGAAGGCTGACAGCATGCTATATGTTGAGCACATGGTTCGAAGATATAGCGCTATGGGCCGCGAATCCGCCGTGATTAAGGACCTCGAGAACCATGATATGCCAGATACGTTGGAAGGTCTGTACGAGCTCATGCTTGCCGAATGCCACAAAGGCCGGTCCCAGAAGCAGTATGAGACTTTGCGAACCTTGTTTGCGATGCTGGCGTTCTCAAAACGTCCATTGACGCTGGATGAAGCATCGGATTTGATACGGCTCACCGACCCTGATGGCACGTTCGATATTGAGGACGAGGTCATTGGCAGATCTGCGAGAATACTTGAGCTTAGTAGGGATCGCGACGGAGAAGACGATGATGACCAGATCGATGAGGGGAAAGTCGAGAACAACGAGTCTTCGGGCGACGAAATAGTGGAACCACTTCCAGATGAAAGCGGGAAGACGCCATTGACGTTCCAGGAGCGCTCACTGCGGGAATACTTCAAAGCGATCAATGTTGAAGAGAGCGGCCTCCGG
>Ga0068631_101101_pt1 | contig 10126 bp, 10 predicted proteins | sample InSIn5gowninarea_2_FD_77434 | JGI IMG/M metagenome (GOLD analysis project Ga0068631, IMG submission 77434) | Clean room microbial communities from NASA Spacecraft Assembly Facility at Jet Propulsion Laboratory, Pasadena, California, USA -... ...
CCCGCTTTCGCAGCAACCTTCTTGACGGCAATAGCAGCATACTGTGGTCTCTTTGAGACTATTCGACCTTACACACATAGGGATGTGAGGAAGGTCTACTTTCCAGGATCTTATCCTCCCAACCCGGTGCCTCGTTTCACCACAGTCTATGAGCAAATACGATTCTGGGCGACTGATGCGAGCAAGATGCTCAATATATGGTCTACGCAGCATTATGTGCCCACGCATAATAGCTTTCTCTGGACATTGCGCTCGGAGCTCTGGAGTTCAATACATCTTTATGTAACGATACTCGCTTGTGTAAGATTACGTCCATGGGCAACATTTTCGGTCTTTGTGATATTGAGTCAGTATCATATGCTATGTGGCAAGCGGTATGAGGTGATGCTGTTTTTTTGGGGCGCAGCTATAGCGCAAGGGGAGTTGTTGTTGTTACAACCTGATCCACAGAATGAGCATGCAGTTACAAGACGCTTGCGACGAATTACACGACTGGTTGCTACCTCATCCATTATCGCTATACCTGCAGCGTATATTACATTAGTCCTCATGTTTTACCCACCTCCACAACTAGATCAGCCTGCCTATACTGCGAGATTTCTCGTCATCAGGCTGCTGGAAAAAGTCACTCCGAGCACATACCCAGAAAAGGACAAGCTCTACGACGGACTTGGCGTGGCCATCCTCATCATTGGCTTGGTTCTATCATCACCTACTTCAATCGGGCGTCGCATACTGACACATCCGTATGTGCAACGCCTGGGTCAGATGTTCTTCGGGACTATCCTGGTACAGAGCATTATCCTCAACGGAGGAGGATATCTGGTTCCTCATGTATTTTGGGCTTGGCTGGATTCTGCTGCAGCTCCAGATGCGAACAATACAGGACTCGTGTCTGTCATCCTGGCCACAAAAGAAAGACAAAAAACAGCTGGGTTGATAGTTGGCTGCTTGGTCAATGTGCCTGCGGCTGTGTATCTAGGGCATGTCTTCGTCAAGACTGTTGTGAAATGGTGTACGATATTGGTTCTTCTGATTGAGGCACTCATTTGCAATCCAGAAGATATCGATCATGACAGACGTCCAGCCGGAAGAAGTAAGGTGACATCGAAAGAGATGTGATGCACATTTGATGTCGTAATTGAATCACCGAGTTTAGACAGATGCGTTAGCAGGAGCACAGTATTGTCTGCAAACTGATCGGCAAGGCTTGCCTGTATCTAAATGTTTGTCATAAATGCCCCGTGTTCAGCTGTGATAGTCAATGTGATCTATTAACGTTAGCCCACTCACCTTACGGGGCAATAACCATGAAACAAGAGGTGAATTTTCCTCAAAATTAATGATTACCACACTAATTGGAACGTGAATAAAATACACGAGCTGCACATTTCTCTACGCGAATCACACTGTCGGTGTAACCATTGAAACTCCCTGATTCGACCTCGTGTTTGTTGCTAGTCGTAAGCGAGCTGAAAGCGTCCTCCTATTGATAAAAATGGTTAGCAATTTTATTGCATATAGGGCGGACATAAAGACAAGACACATCCACACTCATCTAATAGCAGCATACACAATCAAGATTTCGACCATCATGATTCTCACCAAGTCGATTCCGGCGATACTATGCCTCTTCCAAGCCTGTCGTCTAGTTGCTGCTCAAGCTTGCCCTAACTACGACGACTTCGGCGGCTTCGAAGATTTCGAGCCCTACTTCTTCATGAACGAAATGGGTACGACTCCCACGTGTAACATTGACCCAAGTCAAGCGAACTTCGACTATGCTGTCGCGGTCGGTGGCGAATTCTGCCTCCCCATGTCCGATCCTGTAACCATTGGGCTCTATTACACAGGCGTTGATGGCCATGCTTCATCTGCTACCGCCACGACCGTCATAGCAGAGACCTATACATCATCTTTAGATCTCATATTCACAGGGTTACCTGCCAAAGCTATCTCGAATGGCTCACCAATCACCGTGGCGATCTACGAGCCTTCGGAGTCCGTCGCATATTGCGGAACAGCCACGGAAAGGACAACTCTAATCAGCGACTATGTTGCGATACAGACCTTCGTGAGTACATTGGTGATGACGGATGTCACCTCAACTTTCACGAGTACTGTTCCTACAACAAGTGGTAAGTCAAATCGGTCTTTGAGATCAGCCCTACAGTGGTTGTAGACTTACTTCAACTTTCAACAGTCAGCACGGCCACTATCACTCAACAAGCGGTTGCGGTCGCGGCTCCATCTACAGCTACCATCACCGTCAGCTCTGGCACGAACACAGTCATTGGTCCTGTTGCGACCACCACATACACACGCACAATGACGCAGAGAAAACGCACCAAGACCGCCCTCGTGAAATCGATCACGACAGTCACATCTTCCTGTGTAGCACCTGCCGTACAATCAATCAAAAAGCGTGAACTTCCTCCTAGCCGATGGATCGGTCGCATGCCTGCTGTCCAAAAGTTCCACAAACGTGGAACAGTTGTGATTACCACCTTTCCTATGGCCAACACTAGCGACCCTATTAGCAACACAAGCATGGCTATCAATGGCACTATGCCTACCAATGGGACTACTGCTGTTTTACCTTATATCACGGGCTACTGCAATAGCGCGATATCAACTACGACGCTAATCACGTCTACGCATATCGCATCCGCAAATACAACTGTAACAGACACAAACAGCGTCTTCGTGTCGACGGCTTTCGCATATACTACGTCTACATCAACCTTTTCGCCGACAGACACAATCTATATCACGAGTATAGGCACTACGACGTACACCCCTCTCGTGACGAGAAGATCGACGACTGTTTTAAACAGAATGGTAAGCCCTGGGGAAAACACCGTTGGAGATCTTACTTACCTAACGAGGATTCAGACGACTACAGTGACATACACTACGGCCATCACGAAAACAAAGTACCCAAGGCATCCACCTGTCTGTGCAACCGCCATAGAAAAGTGATCGAGGTTTGAACTGCTGAGGAGACCAGCAACTTGTGGTAGAACAAGGAACAGGCCTGATTCAGGCTATTAGCATTTTATCTTTGCGAGCGACCAAAGAGCACTGATTGATGACGCTAGAACGTTGCTCAAGGACAGCTGTGGTAGCTATTAGCCTCTTCTATATCTTCCAGAGCTGGTGCTCGAAGGGAATGATAGGGCCACACGAGAGACATATAAAGTTTAGTTTTACTTGAATTATGACTTGTTCATTAATTTGGCACTGTTCGCGGTGTGCTTACGTAATCGTATGACGATCGTGTTTCATCTTATGTTTCAGGTTTCACGCCGCCTCGTGCCGTGTGACAACCATCTCTTTCCCTTCTTCTAGTGTCATGCTAGATACTCTTCCAGCCGAGATCATCCTACAGATCATATCATACGCACCAACAGCCCAATTCCTCGCCCACCTCAGCCTGACCAACCGCAAACTCCGCCTCCTCATCGAAAACGAAGGCTGGAAAGTCTTTGTAAACAGCCGCTTCCCCTCCATCCCAGTCCCACCCTATTGGAAAGATGCAGCACACGCACTCACCACCCTTTCGAGAAACTGGGATCGAAAAGCCTTTATTGCTCGCCATTTCGAGCCGGCCAATACACGACTACATACGCTTCCGGCCGCAAATATAGTAGATGTGAGAGACAGATGGAAGGCTACGCATGCCCAGACGATGGGATATCAGCCTGTGATAGATAGTTACGAGCAGTGGACGGGCAATACTTGGGATTCGAGGAAAGAGGTGGTATGTTTTGGTGCTGGGGCCGACCTGATTATGAGCACGGTTGAGAGACATAGGAGGATCAATAGTCAATGGCAGACTGCAAGTAAGGAGGAACGCAGTATAGACTTTGCACCTGACCGGTCGAAACGGAAATGGGTCAAGTATAGGGAAGAGTATCATAGAGAGGGAAGGGATGATATCACATCTGTTAATATTGTGCGACCACATCAATTGCAGAGAGGAGATCAGCTTCGTGGCGGGGAGCATGTGATTGTAGGCAGGGCAAGTGGCGATTTGGCGTTACTTAGACTGTCATCGGGCAAGAAAGATTGCGTCGTAACGTCTTATGAGACCAGGAATCGCATCGTTAGAGCTACGGACACCACTCCAGGTCAATCGCCGCTCCTGGCGACTTGTTTGGATAATTCGCAAGCCGCTATATATCGAATCAATGGTGAGCAGGATCGTACAGCTCTCCCACTAAGTGAGGTTAGCTGCGTTCCACCTGAAGACAAGCAATGCCGGCTTTGGTCTTGTCGATTCCTTGGTCCTGAAAAGCTAGCTATAGGAAGAGGCATCGCAAAAAGGCTGGTCTACGTTTTCGACGTCAGACCTGAGGGCTTGAGTGAACAACCACTAAGAACATTCGGGGGTGGTCTTGAAAAGGACGTCAACACGTCTGCTTATCCTATAGTCCCTATACCTACTTCATCCACATCTGATAGCGCATTTGGTAACGCATTCCTGTCTGGCGGCTTTGATGGATATATCAGATTACACGACATGCGATCGCCAGCAGAATACGAGGCTCTTATTTCAGATCCAACAGACTTCTCTGCAATCTTCTCTATGGTCATGGTAGGACGAGAGAAGCTCGTTGCAGGTGGCGCCATCAATTCGTTGTTGAAAGTGTGGGATCTGCGGTTCACTGGAGGAAGATCGTATCACTACCTTGATGCTCTCGCAACTGGTGGAGTCGAAGAAACAACACCTACTCCTGCTCAAGGTGATATCCATAGCGGAGGCTGGAATGTATTCGCCAGTCCTTACGATCAACAGAACCGTCGTTGGCATCGTGGGCAAGAGTCGCCAATCTATAGCCTCTCTCGTCCTTCAGCATCCTCGACGTCGCTGTATATTGGGCGCGAAAATAGTGTCATGCAGTTCAATATGACGAGCATGCTTGACAAACATCCCGATCCAGTCTTTCGTCACTCTGTTGTACGGAAGCCGGGAGGTCTGATTGACGCAAAGAAAACTTGGGATCCAGATGGTAAACAACGTGTATTAAGCACGTCTACCTACTCACATACGACGCAAGGGAACTTCTCTTTAAAGATACAAATGGCAGCGGAACATACAGGATTGAGAGATAGTATACCTGGGTTCGATGAGAGGTGGCGACCTGTTGGGAAGAGAGAGATCCGACAAGCGATTGGCTCGTAGCCTCTAGCTTGTCACGATAACAGGCTACAGTAGAGCAGATGGATGAATGTTCTACATGCATATATGTTACGTAGAGCATCCTGTCAAGAGCATCTCGTGGTGTCACATCGGCCGAATAGGTGCTGCTCCACCACTTGCAAGTCTAGTGATGGTGAAAGGTATTTGCTAATACTAAGCCTCGACTCTTGGCAAAGTGAGTAGTGTTAGGTTTGGCGATAATACACATCCCGAGCTGACCAATCTTGCACTTCGCTACTTGTCACTTCGTTGTTCCATCTCGCTCATGTGCTGCAGAAGGGGGAACGCCACTTTCGTCCGTGGCTTGAGGGGAGGCGTAGGGCTGACCACTTAGCGGTCCAGAAATGCTTCATAGGGCTGTTAGGTGTTTCAGTGTTTCATGGGGGAAATTTGAGAGGCGCAGGGGCGACCAATTAGTGACTCACAAATGTGTCGCAGGGACACTCGGTGTTTTAGCACATCATGGGGAAGAAAAACGGGTGTTTCAGCACATCTGGGGAGGAAAAAGGTCGTTTGAGGGTGCAACACAGCCGCACTGGACGTCTATATTGGACTCAGTGGTCGTGCAGTGCCACTGGAAGAGTCGTTGTTTCTTTCCGTCAAACCAGCTCAATCCCTGCTTGTCGTCTTGCCACTCTGGTTTCATCACCCCCAAAGATTACAAGAGCAATGCCATCTGAAGATGCTGGTCTCAGTTCGGACGAAGAGGCTAAGTCTGTTAGTATATCACCACCCAACTATAATACCGACATCACTACACAACGATATGGCAGAACGTGGATGGTGGAGCTTTCTGACTGGAAGATGGAGCTTGGGTGCTGGGCAGCGGGCCTCGCGTGTCTAGGTGGCATTGTTGGAATGCTCTTCCCCTATCACGACAAGCCTCTACCTCAATTACCCTGGAATGTCAAGCTGAACACCATCGCTTCCGTCCTGGCGACATTTGCAAACGCTCTGCTCCTGGCGCCGGTCAGCTCGGCTCTGGGACAGCTGAAGTGGAACTGGTATTGTGTCTCGAGACCAGTTGCGCATTTCGATAAGCTTGACCAAGCGTCCAGAGGTGCCTGGGGCAGTTTCAAGATGTTATTTTCGAGGCCGGCGTTGTAAGTCTGATGCCCGAATCATGCCTTCCTCCCTTTTGCAGAAGTGACTAAAGTCTTTTCATAGCTCTTTGGCCGTGGTCGGTGCCATATGGACAATCCTCAGCCTCGCACTGGGACCTTTTGTGCAACAAGTCATCACGTATCCGCAACGCACCGTCCAGATGACGGACACATCAGTGCCGGCAGCAGTCAAGTTCGGTAACACTACACAAACCGGTTCTTTGATGGATTCTTATCTCAAGCGTGCCGTTTATAGCGGCCTCTATGCCAATTTTGATGCTCAGATACAGGTGGCACCGTTTTGCTCGACTGGTCACTGTACCTTTCAAGACTTTAGCACCTTGGCTGTTTGTAGCTATTGCACCGCGATCAGGCCCACAAAACACGACGACTTTACGACGATGCTTCAGAACAATTTTTCCTTGACGCTTGCAAACCCACAGGACGTGGTCCTTCTCAATATGAGCAACACTTTGAGCAAAACTTCGAACGTACCGGACTACGCCTCTATCGCCTACCCACAGAATGGTGGCTTACTTCTGGATTTTTTAGGGATTATGAATGGTTCGGGTTTCGAATGCATTCTGCAATGGTGCGTGCAAGAGCTAGCAGCGACAGAGACTGATGGCAATTATCGAGAGACGTTGCTATCGTCATGGTCAAACAACAGTGTTGCTGCTGCAGGTGTTCAGAATCTAGGCAATCCTGCCGATGAACCCGGGGGCTCCATACCGGAAACCACCTATTACTTGATGAATTCCTCTTCATCGGCTACCACATTTCAAGTTGGTTCAACGCAGCAAAGTTACTTGTCCGCGTTTCTGGGAAGCATATTCCAAGGTGCAATTCACGACATAGGTCCTAGTCACGGACCTTATGGTTATCTTGTGTCTGCCGATGTCCCGCAAGCTCTCTACCAAATCCTGTCCATTGGCATTGCGCCTAACATTACCGCCCTGGGTCAGCTCATGAACAATGTAGCCGCCAGTCTCTCCGTCGCTATTCGCAATAACGCGGAGGAGCAGCACGCCATAACCGGCACGACATTGTCAGACGAAACATATGTGCATGTCGAGTGGAAATGGCTCGCATTCCCCTTCGGTTTGGCATTCTTGGCTTTGCTTTTCCTAGGTCTGGTCATTCATGATACGCGCAACAAAGTCCGAGGGAGGGGAGCCAGTGGTTTAGCAGTTTTCAAGAATGATTCCCTGCCGGTGTTGTCGTATGGACTAGATGATTCAGCTAGACAGAGAGTGGCTGCTGTTCCAGAGAAGGAGTCGAAGAAGTTTTACGCTAAAACCACAATGGAATTGCTGGCGCATGGAAGGGGAGGCAACCTGTCGCTCACAGATTAGACACAGGAGGCTTTATGCTTGCGTTATGGGTGAGAGTCATATGTGTTTGAGAGATGTACTTTTTGTGGAATTAGGGTTCGCTTCTGGATTTCCGTTGTCAAGGATGTAGCCATGAATATTTTAGTTTAAGGTAGATAAGAAAGAGCTGACCGGCATCACCTCACTTCTATCATAGCTTCACTGATGATGATTGAATTGGTTGAGTCCCAACAATGGGTTGTCCGATAGCTGACATATACGAATATCTGTTAGTATGTCTAGCCTTTCTACTTATCAGCTTTTGCTCGAGTTCAGAATTCAGGACAAAGTTATAAGTAAAGTATAGAAATTTTACTCGTTGGCGAACCTCTTGTCTTCATTACATGCATTCGTCGTCTCGAGCGCCCCATGACCTGGCCTTACTCATAATGAGATCTTACACAGCTTCTGCGACGAGTTGCTCCTGCCTTCATTCTTGAAGCTGGATGAACACGAAGCAATCTCTACCTTTACCTATGCGTTCTGCCATCAAGCCGCATCTTCTTCGTCGCATACTAGAACCAGGCACGTACTCTCGACCCCGTCACACTCGAGACAAAGAAGATACTTCTCCAAATCAGGGATAGTGTCACCAAACCCTTCTCCTCTCGCACTTACCCTTTCGAAGGCATATTCGTCCTGCTTCTTCATATGTCGTAGTCCGTGTGTATGTTAGCACTCCCCCGTGCCTTACTCGAACTTGATTGGAATCATACTCTCCGCCACAAAACGGAAAGACCAGCCTTTGCTCTTCTTCCTCGCAGCGACTAAGCCCGGGCGACATCTAGAAAGACCCACCCTCCTAACTATTTCCGTTACCTCCTCTAGCTCTTGTTGTAAAGCCAAGTCCCTTGATTCTATACGAGCTGCGATCCCGAGTGCCCACTTCGCTTCTGTCCAATCACCAATAAGATTAGCAGCAACGCCCAAACAGCGAGAGGTTTCGGCGCGTTGTACCGACGAGGGACGAAAATATGGCGGTGGTGGGAAAGCATCTTTAGCAGCGTCGAAAGCAGCAATGCCTAGCTGTAGTTGGTTTGGTCCGCCTTGCTGTGCAAGCTTAAGATATGCCTCGCTGATGTCGGAGAAGAGAGCGAACCTAGTCTCCTCCAAGTTTGGGTGGTCAGGCCCAGTGTGGCCCAACCTCCAGCGATAGCCTATACTGGTCTTTATGCTGGCGTAATATATTTGTCGAGCTCTTTCGTATTTCACCAAGGCGGCCATTGTGTTGTTGTGTGCAAAGTCTTCGTTACCCTGCATCCGTAGTGCCTCAATGTGTTGAGCGAGTTCTAGGTAAGTCTCGAATTTCGGTGCATGTATAGTTTTAAGTGTCGCGACAGCAGCATCCGAATCTAGAGCGTTCAAGATCTCGACGTTTGAAAATTCCCACCAAAAGTACTCTATAAGCTGTAATGCTTTGCTTTGTAGTTGCACAGAAGTATCGATGGCGCTATTACTGTCGGTGAAGGTGATTATGATCTTGTATCGATCCATAGTCGGCCCACGCCTAAACATTGAAGACATCCGACAAAGAAAGTCCTTCAAAGCAACATCCCCAATGAGCATGAGATGAGCTTTAGGCCATTTCGCATAGGATGGGTGGCTGATGTCAAACATAAGACTGTAGTGAGGAAAGTTCGTGATGGCTTGATCAGGGATAGAATCACCTGGCCAACTTGTGGGAGCATAATGAAGGTACTGGACGATTTCGTTGATGAAGCTCGAGTTTATGCAGACGTAGGTGAACTTGTACCTTCGCAACATGCAGCGATAAGTTTCCTCCTGAAGTTGTTGACTGACTCTGAGTAGTGATGAGAAGTTGCTCAGGTTGTCGTACTCTAATGTGTAATCAAGAATCTAGTTAAGGTCAATAACTTAAATGTTATCATATTCATGCTTCTAAACCACTTCTTACCTTCTCACGCAGCTCGACTGGCAAAAGCATGAAAAAAGAGCCAGCTTCGGCCGCTATCTGCTGTTCCATCGAACTCAAAGGAATTCACGCAAGCTAAAGATGTAATGAAAACACGTTTCCGAATGCGCAGAGATATTGTCCGTCGTTGTTCTTACGAAGATCATGCCAGGATCTCATTTTATAAACAAATACCAAGCACTCACCGTCATTGCCTCTTGAGTCACATTAGGAAAGTGGGGAGTGTTACTCGACGTCTCACCTGGGCATGCACATGTACGAAGTAATCAAATATTCGAAAGCTATGAGGGAAGTTCTCGTTATTCTTCCAAAAATCACCCCAATGTGAGTCTTACAGGTACCAAGATTATCACACTTTTCACCAGCTGGTCGAGTCGGGGCTGAGGTAGTTGGGAGGATAAGATCCTGGAAAGTAGACCTTCCTCACATCCCTATGTGTGTAAGGTCGAATAGTCTCAAAGAGACCACAGTATGCTGCTATTGCCGTCAAGAAGGTTGCTGCGAAAGCGGG
>Ga0068631_101103_pt1 | contig 10120 bp, 8 predicted proteins | sample InSIn5gowninarea_2_FD_77434 | JGI IMG/M metagenome (GOLD analysis project Ga0068631, IMG submission 77434) | Clean room microbial communities from NASA Spacecraft Assembly Facility at Jet Propulsion Laboratory, Pasadena, California, USA -... ...
CCGATCGATAAGCCAGCCAATGTTGTCCCACCAAAGAGGATGTCTAGGCAGTCGGAAATGGCAGTATCCAAGAGAGCCGCCAAGAGAGCCAGGAAGAGAGCCAACAGGGAAGCAGCCGAGAACGCCCAGATCAAGGAACCGGGACAAAATTTTGGGAATAGTTTGAGTTCTATAGCCCAATCACCAAAGGAGCGACGCGAGAGAAAGTTAAGAACGCGCCGCACGCGAGCTGCATCTATGGTTGCGAGTCCCTCGAGGTCATTTGAGAGTGGTAGCATAGGTCGTTCCTTGCGGGATGATTTATCGGATATCGAGGAAAGTGACGAATATGTTGATACAACTGAAACTGATGAGTGGTCTGGTACAGATGAGGAAGACTCTGATTGAAGAAATCGATGTATTATTGCCTGTCAAGAGAGTAGAAGTTTTGTGGACACATCGCCGAAGGAGTTGGACCTATGCTAAGTTGCCTTTGAATATTGATACCATTTGCAGATCTCTAGTAATCGCACATTCTGATAGTATGTCGAGAATCAAGTCAATTGCTTGATTATGAACAAATTTCGGCCAGCAAGGAGCTGTTGTACGTCACGTGCTACAGTTTGAAGCCTGCTATCTTTTAGAGACTAAGCGGTACGAATCTTACGTGAACAATTGTCCAAATAGAGGTAAGTATTCAAAGAGCCAATCCTACTGTCGTGCTGCAAGCGTGTCATATGATAGTGATGTACAGCTTGCGCAATCCGAAAACTGATTTGTACATGTCGACGCATGCATATCTTCTGTATCTCACCTAATCCACCCCGCAATGCCAATTGGATACCAGATGGTTGGGGGACGACAACTTACGAAAAACCAATTACTATCGTGTGAGGACTTGTTCGTATTTTTGAAGGACTGGGTTGTGTAGTTGTTACAACGGAAAACTCCGATCGGAGTTCGATCTTTGTCGGAATTCAGAAAAGTCGGAGTTCGCTTCCATCCAAGTCGTGAGCACTAGTTTCTAAAAGGGTAGACGCTAAATTTGCAGTCCCAATGTTGCGATATGGCACAGCGAAGACCCTTGCGTGTAATTCGGAGTGATAGATACCCGCCTATTTCTTCGTCGGAGTTCATAAACCTTTCCTTACCTCTGTTTCAGTGTCTTCGTCAGTGGTACGCGTTACAGCAGCATTTTATTGCATGAATAGGTTATCATGAATACTACACAATTGCATTGTTGCAGCCTAATTGATTGGATCCTGTTCAGCTCCGAAGGGTATTAATTCCGAAAAATCAGCCTGCGACGCCGCCCCATATACAGGACCCCTTGCTTGGACCACTGTTCCAGTATGGCGTATCACGACCATCAAGACATTATGGCTATACCAGCTCCAACAACCACACCGGTCAGTCATGTAGGAAAATATAGGCGCAACGGAAAGTTGCAATCCTGTGAGCCGTGTCGGAAATCGAAGCTCAAATGCGACCGTGAGTAACCCTTGGATGTTTGCTATCTCAGTAACTTGACTGTAAATGCAACATGCCGCCCCGCCTACTTGTTAGTTACATGTACTTACTCCGACTCAGACACTATTCCTACTTGTGGCCGGTGCATCAAGCGACGATGCGCTGATCAATGCATATACCATCCTAACCCACTAACACAACCGGTCAGTAATGTCCCAGTATTGTCCCGTGGGCTATCATCCCAATTTGCCGGCCGCCTGGTATTTACTGGTCTTTTTGTTCATGATGAGTGACATGTTCCTATCATCTTTGAAAATGAATTTGTTCCTATAGTTTACAGATACATACCAGTCATGCTATATCTTATGGGCCCCCGACTTTCTAGATTGTATTCTTCAGAGGTGAAGCGACAGATCTTGGGGTTATGACCCGCCAGTCTAGTCAAACTTTGTATGTGTTCATGGTTGCTGATTCCATCAACAGAACCGTGTACCACGCCAGTCATCGAAGAAATCACTACCCACACCTGCAGGGTCTACTAGTGGAACCAGTACCCAAAGTGTTGTCCCAAATGTTGAAAATACCAGAACGCACCATAATGAAAACTTTTCTTTCAACAACCTTCAACACCCACTTGACTCATCTACACAAAGTCAACGCGCGGGTTCTGCCCCTCCGGACCTGCCTCCGTACCCGCCGCTCCGTCCTGATGGTGAGCCAATTATCAAGCGGGAGCGGACGTATCGCGGTGATAATACCGCCAGATCAATCTTCAAGGAGAACTTCGAGAACCTAGGCATTCTCGAAACCGAGGAGCCTCCTGTTGATGAACCCAGTGCCAGTATTGGCGCCGACTTGATAGCACAAGGTGCTCGAGTTTTATCGTTCTTGAGAGATCGATACATCGTAAATGATTTCATCGATCGATGGTTCAACGGCTGCGATGGCGCAGACGACATATCGATCGAGGGTGTTCTAAAAGCCTGGCTTAGGGGGCTATGGCTTTGCCATGGGGAGACCTTGGAGCGCCAGGACCCTGACCAGCTATACAGGCTTTCAGAGTTGCTCTGGACTAACACCAAGAAACCCCTCCAGTATAATGGCAACACTACCATCCTCGAATGGGCGAATCGTGCCACTGGACCTAATATCCGCTGGGAAATTATCGGTATCATCGCGGCGACCATGGGTATTTGTGTGAAATACGTTGATCCTACGATCGAGCTGTTCAAGATCCACAAGGTCGAGGCCAGCACGTTTGCTAAGCAGCTTTGCAAGGTCTCCAACGCCTGTTTAAGATATGCACAGAAATGCGGTTCGCTTGAGGACCTGTACGTGTGGCTTTTGAACGCAGACTGGACCTGTTCAGTGCTTGCCAAGGGAGTCAACAGATTCGAGACATACCAACAAGGAGGAGAGCTTATTTCACTTATCGTCTACCTCAAATGGCATTTGGAGATCGAGGCGAACGACAAGGTTCCATTCTTCCTCGCAGAGCTGCGTAAGAGGGCGCGCGCCTGTGCATACACTGCAGAGATAGGAAACGCTTCTTTTCACGGACAGCCGCCACGTGTTTCGTACCATTACTGGAACATGGAGCCACCACTTGACTTGTCCGACAAAGAACTCATGCTAGACAAGGCCCAACTCGAGCCTATTCTGGCGCAATTGGATAAGAATGGGTTCGGTACAGCCGAGACAATTAACCGCGGCACTTGGTACAGAACATGGATGAGCTTCTCCATGAGAAGAGCAGACATACTTGACCTATCGCTGCGTGCATATACCGACGAAGAGTTATTACAACAAGCCAAAGAAATCGAGCGGAAGACTGAAGAGCATTGGCAGCGCCTACCCACTCTCGTCCGCGATGCAAGGCATCAAAGAATTAATGATGCCCACAGCTCCTTGCAACAGCTATACTTGACTATCCTACGCCAAGGCACTCGAAGCAACGACCTTCTGCTCCAAAGAGTGCTAATCAGAAGGAAACTCGCCACACCCGAAAAGATGGTGAGAGTAGCTCAAGCTACATTGAAGGACGTGCTGGAGGTCCAAATGAATCCAGAAATGGCCGTGAATTATCGATCAGATCTCACCGCCCTAATTGTCGGGCATGGCCTCAGGGCCGCTGCCATCATTGCTTCGGAGCTTTTCAAGCTAGAGCAGCTCCCTGTCTATCCCAAAGACGCGCTTATACCACGTGCACAGACGATTCGAGATCTTTCAATTTTCTCAGATAGGCTGAAAAGCGTGGAGGCAGGTGAAGGGCTCTACGAAATGAGTCAGTCCGGACACAGAATGCTCCTGTTTGTATTGAACAAGATACTGGAACCCAAGGTCAATCATTCTATCTCTGATTCACAACACTGCCCGGATCCTGGGAGGCATGACCAGTCACAGCAACAGCAGTCGCAGCAGCCACAGCATCATCAGCAGCAGCAACAACAGCAACAGCAACAGCAACAACAGCACCAGCAGCACCAGCAGCACATTGGATACGGCCAGATGGAAGTTGATATGATAGGCAGTGTAGATGTGCCATATGTGCCATATATGAGTACTATGATACAACCAGAGTTCATGTTTGAACCGCCACAATATTTGATGCAGGCTAATGATGATGCCATGACTATGCAGTGGCTGGATAGTGTAGACTGGGAGCGGCATGGGCCATCTATGGGACCATATTGACGTTAAATGTGATGCAGGTCATCAGGGGCATTCGTATCTCACATCCCGTATAGAGTACAGACGAAATCCACGTTCATTAAAGCGTGCTGACTTTTGTATCACTGAGTCATAGTGGAAGAACAATGCTAAATGAACTTGGTAGACAATCTGTTGGTATACTATTAGCGGTTGATTGCACTTCTCCTCGCCCCACATTCCTCATCAAGAGCCACTGTTTCGGGCGGATTAGTGGATTTTAGTGCACCAAGCCAGCTCGAAAGAGGGCCCCGTCGTACCATATCCGCAATTGTTTGACATTCGAGATATGTGTTAATCAGCACTAATTTACCGCCAGACAAGCTTGTTTCGACTGACAAACCGTGCTAATACCTGAATGTTATCGTGCATCATCATCTTTACGTTCGTACTTGACTACCTTCCTATCGCTCTATTGTAAACACCTCGATGGGTTCTCTGGGTGCGTTTGTCGAGCCCTGGAGACAGAAACTTTGCGAACCAAATCAACATGTTCCCAACGAGCTTCCCCAATATCGCACGGAATCTCAAGTAGACAACTTAGTCACAAGCTCACACCCACAATCTTTCGAGCTCGGAACTGGAGTTTCAATATACACTAACACTCTTCTCCCAGCGATCCTCAAAGCACGATTTGAGGTAATCCTTGTCACCTGCTTCTGGGCACCTTCGTCAACACTTTCAGCGCTGAAAGACGCGCTAGAGCGGCTCGCGAAGCAACGCGCCCAGCTTATCCGGGAGAGTGGACCAGATGCAGACATTGCCCAACCACTACGCGTGCGCATCTGCTTTTCGTCGAGATCATTGCTACAGAAGCTGTTTCACACCACATCTAGAGATGGTTACATCTACCCGCCGGAGAAATGGCCGACTCAGCTCGGGCTGCCGCATCCGGATGTGCTCAGAGCAGGTGCAATAGACCTTCAGGTCAAGAGTCTGTTCTTTTTACCATTCAGCGTGATGCACCCCAAGTTTGTCATTGTAGACCGCCAGAGAGCTTGGCTGCCAAGCTGCAATGTGAGTTGGGAGGCGTGGCTCGAGGGCTGTGTTGAGATCACCGGTGAAGCAGTTGGGGGACTTATGACTTTCTACCGCGACACCTGGGATCGATATCTTGATATATCCAGTCACGCAGCAGAGCACCCAAACCAGATACATAATTCAGTTCACCACGTGCCTCGGGCAGTATCGATTGGTCTTACTTCTGTTCAAAGCCCAGCCAGACGATTTGCTGCGCTGGATGGCAAAGTCACTCCAACCGTTCTGCTGCCTTCTTCACATCATCAAAACCCATGTTACCGTCCGTTGCCTTGGTCCGAAAATCCAGCACCTCCAGCGACGCCACTGAATGGTGCGATCATTCGTCTTCTCGACATGTCTGAGAAATCTATTTATATGCAGACGCCAAACCTGACAAGTGCAGTGGTCATAGACGGCATCCTCAATGCGCTACAACGCGGAGTCGAAGTTACCATTGTGACGAGTAAGGGAATGATGTTGCTGGAACAGATCGTTACGGCTGGAACCACAACATCAATCTGTCTACGCTCACTCACTCGGCGGTACAACCAGCTCTTACACCAAGCGTTGGACTCTCGACCAGATGGCAGTGCCGCCAGCTCTGAACCTATGCTGGATCTTGAAGCCGGGCGGGGACGAATAGGACGTCTCAGGATATCATACTTTCACCCCAATATACAAAATCAGCAACAGGGATTACCAGAGGAGCCAGTTCAGTCTCATCTAAAGCTCACTATTGTCGACAATCAGTACACAGTCCTGGGTTCGGGCAATATGGACCGTGCCAGTTGGTTCACCAGTCAAGAACTTGGCATCTTGTTTCACTCATCTGAATTTGCCAAGGTGGTCAGTGATACAGTCTCTGATGGGCTTCAAGGTAGGACGGATGTAGTCTTTGACTCACGAACAAGGACATAATGACGGGTCAAGAGGGCTTCTGCCATGCGAAGCGTTGCTTATCGAAAAGCCATGCAGTCTGCACAGCACGCCTACGAGAGGCAACTAATGGGCCATATTCTAAGAGAAATCTGCACTCCATTGAACCGACCGAATGACCGACAGCCGTCCCTGTACTTCGGCACCACCGTGCCAGTCGTCTAGGAGCATACCGCTGCAATGGGAGACGCATGGCAGATCATTGCAGTCAAGTCACGTTGAACCATGGCCTGAACACACGCTCTAGACTTCCTGATGCGGGCGATGAAAGCCGCAGCTATCGACCCATCTGTATATAATTGGCTTATCGGTCATTCTAGTGATGATTGCCGAGCTTTTCGGAATCGGACGATGTGGATACTTAAGACAGGGTTGATGGCAGAACGGCATGGCCAAAAACTTTAGGGAACTTTTGTCCCCCCCCCCCCCGCCCCCATGGTAGCGAGCTTCGCGGGGTAGGGGTTCACAATGTGACGCAGCAGCCAGCTTCTGCAACAAATGATATTTTGATATAAATCGGCGGAAGACAATTGGTGTAACGTAAGCGTCCAGGACTCACAAAACTCGGTGACATAAAACGACTCGTTCGAAGAACGCATCACAGCTTCGCAAGGCAGCTAAAACTCTTGTTCGAACTCAATTTTGTGACTGTTGACCACGGTAAACACCGCATTGCGCTAGACTTGCAATGACCAGGCCCCCCCCCCCACTGATAGGGACCCTTGGTCGAGGTCAAACTTGGCGACGCAGTCAAGCGTTGGCACATGTAATCTTTTTTTTGTTGCAAGATCTTGAAATCCCAGTTCTTCATTTTCTCACTGGCCTTGCTCCTCTCAAGCCTCTCCCCTGAGATCCTGCTAATTTACGGATTATTCCTCATGGAATTCGTAGTTCAGTTCTTCTCGCTGCTCCTGAAGTCTCTACATTGATTAAGTCACCATCATTGCTGCACTCAATTTACTTATAGGCAGCGGTCCAAATTGACAGCACACGACCGCAAGATGGCTTCCAGTGGTGTTGACTATATCAATTCACCGACCCATGGATCCCCTGGTGTAAAGGACACCGGCGATCCAGAGAAATATACTGCCACCAGCTTGCCGAGTATCCACGAATCTCTGCATACTGGCCAAGTCGATCAAACCCACCGAAAACTCAAATCGCGCCATATCCAGCTCATTGGTATTGGAGGTACCATTGGCACGGCTTTGTATGTCCAAATTGGCAAAAGCTTGATCGCAGGAGGGCCCGCCAATCTCTTTCTTGCTTTCACACTATGGTGTAGTGTTATCTTGGCGGTTACCGTTAGCACGGCTGAGATGGTGACCTACCTTCCTATATCATCGCCCTTCATTCGGTTTGCTGGTCGCTGGATTGATGAGTCCATCGGATTTGCTACAGGGTGGAACTTCTTCATCTTTGAAGCGATTCTGGTTCCTTTCGAGGTTACGGCTTGCAACCTTATCATTCACTTTTGGAGTGACGCAGTACCCGTTGGAGGCGTCATTGCTATCATCGTGGTTCTCTATGCCCTGATCAATATCCTGGCTGTCAAGTGGTATGGCGAGACTGAGTTCTGGGCGGCACTGGGCAAGATGCTACTTATTGTTGGGCTGATTATTTTCACGTTCATCGTCATGGTTGGAGGCAACCCAGCACACGACCGTTTTGGCTTCCGTTACTGGTACGAACCAGGGGCCTTTGCCGAGTACTATCACACAGGAAGCCTCGGCCGCTTCATGGGTTTCATGCAGTGTTTGATTGCTGCTTCATTCACAATCGCAGGGCCTGACTATGTTTCCATGGCAGCAGGTGAAGCTGAGAATCCGAGAAAAGTAATGCCTAGAGCTTTCAATGCGGTGTTCTATCGTCTTACCTCGTTCTTTATGCTAGGGGCGCTCTGTGTCGGCATTCTGGTACCCTACAATGACCAAACCTTGAAAGATGCGTACACCAACGGTGAGCCCGGTGCTGCTGCTTCGCCATATGTAGTCGCTATGAATCGTCTAGGCATACCGGTCCTACCACACATCATAAACGCGATGGTGCTAACTGCAGCTTTCTCAGCTGGGAATAGCTAGTGAGTCACAATCATTCTGTTCTACGATTGCATATCCAGGACGGATTACTGATTGTTTATTTATAGCGTGTATTGTGCTTCTCGATCCTTGTTTGGTCTTGCGCTCGAAGGCAAGGCTCCGAAATTTCTCACTATTTGCCTCAAGAATGGTGTGCCAATCTATAGTGTCATCGTTGTGCTGCTCATTTCGCTGCTGTCGTTCCTGCAAGTCAGCTCGAACACAGCTACGGTTTTGAGTTGGTTTGTCTCACTAATTACTGCATCTCAGCTCATCAACTACTGTGTCATATGCGCTACCTACCTCTGCTTTTTCCGAGCTCTAAAAGCTCAAGGTATTGACCGAAAGACTCTCCCCTACATGGGCAAGCTACAACCGTATGCTGCTTGGTATGCCTGCATAATGACCTTTGTTATGGCCTTCATGAATGGCTATACCGTTTTCCTGCCTGGCAACTGGGATGCTAGCAGCTTCCTCTTCAGGTGAGTATATGCAGTAACCGGTATGTCCTCGGAGAACAAAATTAATCTTGTTTAGTTACATGATGGTCTTCCTCTTCCCCGTCCTATTTTTGGTATGGAAAGTCATCCACAGGACCAAGTTTTACAAGCCAGCCGAGGTCGACCTGCAGCAAGATTTGGCCGGGATTGAGGAATATACGAGAAACTACGTGCCAGAGAAGTCAAAGTAAGTGGGCTAATACCTGGTATTGTGTGCCGACATGTGCTTACCGTATTATAGGAATTTCTACGACAGAGCTTTGGATTTCATCTTTGGTTGAAGAAGCGAGTCCCATATCTCTCTTTACTTGTCTCCGGTCTTCCGTCTCTGATCTCTAACATTTTTGATACAAATTGGATACGCATAATCATACACGAGAATACACGAACACATAGAAGTCATCTTCCTGTCATTATTAAATGAAATTTTCTTGCTCTATGTAATAGGCATATCTGCAAATTTTATGCTGTGGTGCTTGGTTGAATTGATTGAGGATAATAAAATAGTTCCTTTGGATCAACAGCAGCTTTGATACGCTGAAGTCTTGGCAAACTCGCCCCGTAGTACACATCCTGCGCAGTGGCCCGGCTGAGACTAGAGTCAGCATAGTTGATGTACATGCCCCAGTCTGACTTCGCCATAGCTGCCGTGGTGTTCGCTACCCAGCCGTCGAGGAACGAAAACCCGTTAGCTGGGTAAGCGCCACTATACTGTCGATCGTAGAACTGGATGAGGTACAACTTATCCCGATGGGCATATGACGACGAAGCATGATTGCCTGTCGTGATCGCTGAGTTCTTGCCACCGTGCATGTCAAGCTGGAAATACCAGGATCGAGTCTGCATGTTTCTCGCCGTATCGAACCAGTAGTTGACAAAGTTCTTTGCCGCCGTGCCGTTCAACCCTGTCAACTCCAGACTCTTGGCGTATATCGTCTCTTGCTAAAATCAGAGTGTAAGTTATATTTCAGATCCAAGACTAATTTTTATATTTCAACTAACCAAAGAGTATGGGCGGGTAACGTCCAGTTTGCCGTTTGCATAGTGAGTCAATGCGTCGAGCCATCCCGTGCTTTGCGACTGTTGGATGGAGCCGCCCGTCTTGGCCAACAGCGGCGCAAGCGCGTTCTTGAGTCCCGTGGTATCACCGAAAAACTGGCCCTCTAGCTGTGTGAACATGGACGAGGCGAATATGCGCATATTCAGTTCCGCGGGCATTGTATTCTTCACGTAGTCCTCGAGCGCTTCTAGTGCCGCAACACCGTTTGCCTTGGTTAGTGGCAATGACGCGGTGAACCACGTCACGCTCGAGGGCGCCGCAAAGGTGTTGAACTCGTACGAAGTCGCGATGCCGAAGCTGGATACGGCACCGCGCATTGCCCAGAAGAGATCGGGGTTCTCAGTCTCGGAACAGTGGACGGTTGACGC
>Ga0068631_101104_pt1 | contig 10100 bp, 7 predicted proteins | sample InSIn5gowninarea_2_FD_77434 | JGI IMG/M metagenome (GOLD analysis project Ga0068631, IMG submission 77434) | Clean room microbial communities from NASA Spacecraft Assembly Facility at Jet Propulsion Laboratory, Pasadena, California, USA -... ...
AAATGGATCAGTGATGTGGAAGTCGCGGTGCATAGTGCGGTCATAGAATTCGACGGTTATGGTGTTGTGAGTTTGTTGGTCGACTGTCCAAACTGTCCCGGTGAGGTTCAGCGTAAGATAACGACGATTTCCTTTCCATGAGGTTGAGCCAGGTTGGAAGGCATCGTGAATTCGAGGTTGCTAGACTGTACCATCGTACCGGTGGCGCTTTGAGTCACCGTTGACAGAGCCCAGATGACCATTGGAACGCTTGCCATTCTCGTTCTTGTAGCCTGCGCCATCGTCGTCGTCAATCCAATTGTCGTCTCCACCAGCGTTGAGAAAGTCGTCAAGACTATCGAGGGAGGCAGCACGGGGACGGCTATTCACCAAAGGACGGACACCATTGACTTCTGGCTTGCCAGCTGGACGGTTTTGAGCTTGAGGAGCCGGATCTCCTGGTGCCACTAGAGAGTCGACAGGTGCTTTGAGTAGTTCGAGATGTGTTGGATTTTTCAAGAAGTTTGATACAATATAGACTTCTCCCCAGTCATTAGACCAGCAAAAGAGATTTTCGTCTTTGTTGTGCCAGGTGATGTGAATAATTCGCTCATAAGTATTTTGTTGCAGAACCTGTTGCGTTTTCGCGTCCCACAAAACTAACATGCCATCGTAAGAAGAACTCGCAAGCATACGGCCATTATAAGACCATGCGATCGAGGTGATAGGACTGTTGTGTACGCCCTTGAATCGTTGTTTAACCTCCCCATCTTCAGCCGAGACTATTACTATCTCTCGCGAGGCTGTTGCAGTTGCAAAGACTTTGCCTGCTGGATGCCAGAAACACTTGGAAGTTGCGTTGTCAGCAGTCTCGAATCTCTGAATTATGCCGTCAAGAGCCTTGACGAATTTCGGCTCTCCGTCCATGCTATACATGTAAATCTTGCCATCTGTGCAGGATGCTGTCAACCATTTCCCACTTGGATCGTAGCTTAGGTGCTTCACTGGTTTAGAATGGTTTCGAAGGATGTATATTTGTTCAATGTCATGGCGGTTGACCACTTTGACCTCCACCTCATCACTGCTGACTGCGATCCATTCTTCGTTTGGCGAGAGAGCGATATCCCGTATTGGCAGTGTAAAGCGGACAAGCACCTCCTTGAGATCGTTCTGGTTGCCTTCCGCTACGTTGTATTCGCATACGGTTCCATTCTCTGCTCCGAGGATTGCATAGTCGTCCTAGTTTAAGAGTCAGTTACAAGACCGCCTTTAGTGTTACTCCAACTCACGCCACAGGCTATCGCTAATGTATCATCGTGAACATGATCTATCATATCAGGTTCACCATCATCGTTGGTCTTGAATGACCGGGCATAATTAGCACATCCCGCTACGAGCATGCGCTGACCATTCGGTGAGAACTCCAAGAATGTCTTGCCAGGTGGCTGAGCCAGTCGAGGAGGTACTGGTGGTCTTTCTGGCATTGTGGGATATATTTCGTTTGTTATGTGGCAGACTGCTGGAAGATGTGTTGGTATGTGATTTCTAACGGATGTTGAGGGACGCGTCGGAACGCGCATTGACGCGTAAATGGCATGTTGAGCACTTCAGAGTCGGGCATCTTAACTCCGCGATTTTCGACCTCCATGCTTATTAAGGTATGCATCTTACTCTATCTCCAGCACATATTGTCAATGAATGATCGTGGCCCTCTTGCGTATACTCTGAATTGAATCCGGTCCCCTTACGCGAAGCTTACAGCCCTCCGCTATTTCTATAGACCACCACTCTCTGCACTATCTAGGTGCCTCCTCATAGCCGCCCTCTCTCAGCACGTACGATAGTAACAGGCTCAGTACTTAGTGTTGACGTTCTATCTGTTTAGTAATCTCTACTTTGTTGCTCTGCATCCGTTGCACTCTCTGGGACGGTTCGGCACCTGGCTCGGTAGGATATTTGTGAATGCGAGCACGAGCTACCACCAAGGAGTTGAAAGCCATGCAAGCAACACGATATATCCAACAGGAAGTAACAAAGACAGGAATTGAACGTTATCGTTGGGCAATTCATACGTGCTTTCGGTGGAAGTGATTCACTTTTCGAAGGCACCTGGGAAAACCTTGGACTTTGCTGGAACTGTTCGTCAGAATTGTTACCTACCTTACTCGTGCGCAGCTGTACCGGGAACAGCTTATGAGTACGTGGCGTCTCTCTAGGTTCACATTGCGTTCGCTACATGTAGTTGCGTAAGTCTCCCTAAGACGCCTAGCAGTAGGCAAAGTATACAAATTATGTACATGAATGCTTGTTTTGCCAGTGGCATGCTGAAAAACCATATCAATTTCTTGAACGGAGTGGAAAAGAAGTCCGTGAGGTAACTCCGCGGTGTTTTCCGTAAGCTTGGAAAGCGAGAAAACCGACTGACATCACGCCTCGCAAGCTTCGGGTGATCAACGAGACCTCCTCCACCGTCCCTCTGACTGAAGCACGTTGATAGCAGAAAAGCTCAACTGCCGTCATTCCTGATCTCATACACTTTACAGGTACAGCTTTTTATCGAGCTCACTGTCGCACGGTAAATTGAGTCTCGTTTACTTATCACCATTCCGAGACTCCCGCGCCGCCAGTAATTGGTTAGCACAGTCCTCTGCGACCTTACGATTCTTAATCCAGCTCTACAAGGACACACAATCAACCGAAACAAGCTCAGAACTGCGTGCCACAAACATTCCGAAGTGCTATCAACCCTTCTCTGACCTCAATTGCGGCTGATTTACCTGAATTTTTACCAAGATGAAGCTTCTGACAAAAGAACAAGAAGCGGAGCACTACAACCAGACCCTTAAGGGTGGTGCAATTGGTGGTTCTGTGGGCCTTGCTATAGGAGCTACGGGTGTACTTCTTGCCTCTCGCCGATATGCTTTCTTTCGAGGTCTTACCATTCCTCTGCGCGCCTTTCTAATCACTTCAGCTGGTACCTTTGGTGGTATCATTTATGCAGATCACTACTCTCGTGCCTTTGAACGAGCCTCCAATCCCAAGCAAGTGCAATACGAAGAGCGTGAGCGTCAACGCCGTGATGAGAAGAGAGCTAGCGAGACTTTCACCGAGCGTGCGATGGAGTTCGGCAAAAAGGAAAGATATAAGATTGTCGGCGCCAGCTGGGTTGCGAGTATGCTCGCAGCTTTTGCCTTGGTCAATCGGAACAAATACCTCACTGGTGCACAAAAATTGGTGCAAGCTCGTGTGTACGCACAGTTCCTTACTGTTGGTGTACTTGTGGCATCTGCCGCCTTCGAGATCAGTGACAGCAGGAACGAGACTGGCCGATACGAAACAGTCAAGTACATTGATCCGAAAGATCCAGAGCACAAGCGCATGTTGGAGAGACAACAGGAGCTTCCACCTGAGGACAGTGGTGACGAGCTATGGAAGGATATGGTCAAGGCTGAGGAGGATCGACTGAAGGAGCGTGAGCAAGAGGAGAAGAGGTATAGAACAACTCATGAGAAGAAGCATAAGCCAAAGAAGAGCCATAAGGAAGATGACGACGTTACAAAAGACGCGAAGGACGAGAAAGAGAAGAAGGAGGGCGAGAAGAAAGAGAGCAAGAAGTAGAGGCACTATCTACATCTCGACAACTATGGTGGAAGTTTCTCATTTGGAGTCACATTGAAAAGTTAGTTTCTAACGGCCAAGCACTTCGCTGGTATTCCTTTTTGGGTACCTGGTCGGGAAGTAGGCGATGGTCGTACAAGGAAAGGAGTACGGGATGTGGAAGCATTCTAATGGAAGAACAAACAGAAGAACCGCAGTATGATCTCTCGTATCAAAGTCTATTTCGATGAACACACTGAACAGGAACTGGATCTCAGAATGAAAGCAAGGTCGGAAGAATCTATGGTACCTATTGTAGAGTGGTAACGGCAGATTCTGCGAATCTAAGCTACGTATGTATTTACTCTCACTCGATGAACGTACTGTATAAAGTTCAATTTTATTTGTACAGACCACGTTGCTTGAATTATCCGTGCTGTTTGTACAAGGACACATATAAATCGATGCACTACACGCGTGCTGGGAGGAATACGAGGAGTACCTAAATTTATAAAGTCCTTGGCATTTACTTTATGTGGCTGTTGTCGTGTTGAATAAATTTATACGTTCTCAAGTCCTCGACTGTGTCGACATCACAAGCACTCTTTTAGGGCAATGGAACAATGCAAGTGTATCCAACACAACAAATACACTGTGAACAGAAACAGCCACATACGTAGGTAATTGTATGGGATGGTGGTAGTAGCGGTAGTGGGAGCAGTATTTGAGAGTAGCAAGTACTGTAGCAATGCTGACGCACGTATTATTCAAGGTATTTTATTCACAGTACGTAACCATACTAGGTACCTATGCACGCTGCCTATCTACTTGTCTACGTGGTATATTGACGTTAGATGGGTATGCCACTGGGTTAGTGCATGGTGGAGGGGAATGAGGTGTGAGATGTGATGGCATGTTTGTGTATATGTATGTGGGAGGAAGGTGCTTAACTGAGTTTAACAGGGCTTGATATCGAAAGATGGAATGATAATGTTGAGCTGAGTTAGGTTGATTGGGATGAGGAGAAATGAAGAGAGGTACAGTAGGATTGTTTGGGTGGTAGTCGGTTGATTGCCAGTGATGACGGTTGGATACTTTGTTCGCTACAAGATATGTTCACTGGAATGAACATGTAAGTATAAAACCCTAGGTATGCATTGCCAGGGTTGTTGAGAGCTGGAATGAGAGATTGATGGTACTTGGACACAATCGCTGTTTTCTGGAAATCGGTATTCAATCAGTTACAGTGTAAGCTGTGCTGGCTGCATACAAATGGATTCCGTCGATGGCACTGCTTGGGTCTGTAAAAATGGTAGTCAGGTAAGTGTTGACTACTGCTCTCGGAAATACTGTCGGTATGCTTCGCAGGTCGCATCTGAGATGGAAGGACTCCCATCTCCATAGTGTACAGTATCTGTCGTGTTCGTTGATCAGCGAAACATGTGTACCTGGCCGGTGGTGAGGTAGTAATCCTAAAACATGCACGGAGGAGTGTGAACTTTGGCAGCAGTTCAAGTATCGAAACAGATCAACGGTACGAACTCAAGCTAATTAACCTTGAGGACATCGGCTTTCGACCTTGTGGGCGGAAAAGGGACACAAGGAACGGCGAAGCATTGGACCTGGGTCCCTGAGTCTCGGAGCACGCACAACTGGAAGACGAAGTGGCGTTGTACTCGTAAGTATAAGAGAGCTGAATGATCCAAGCCTGATTGCAGGTTGTGGACGGCTTGCATGAGGAAATCGCCTGCGTCAGCCACAATTCTCTCCCTCCCACGCATTGTGGCATGAAAGAGATGAGAAAGTTATTCCATTTCGCGAACGGATATCAGCTTCTCCATTAGCCCTTGCACAAGGCTCGGTGGACACTGCGATGGTTCATTTGTGTACTTGTGCTGACATGCATCCTTGGAGAGGAAGAGATATCCGCAATGACAAACTCCATAGGTAACGAATTATTCGTGGTGCAGGCAATACAGTAACAAGGGAGCCTGATACTCTGTATTGCAGTAAGGGAACGGCGGGAGTCTTTTGGAGTTCGAGTAATTCCGTCCAGACAATCTATCAGGACGCCACAACACGTGCGCCGAAGTCTTGGCCTCCCGTCGATCAGTTTAACATTCTCCTCTCAGCTCTTTTACGCCAGCACAATCCGAATGTTCAGATTATGGTTCTCGTCGTTATATGTCAATCATGAGAAGGATGTGAACTGCGTCAGTTCTCGAACAACACAAGCTTATGACCTGTTACTCAAAATATTCCGCGCCTCTACAGTACCGCACGGATGTCGGAGGTACTGGCAACTCGAGAAACGCCCGGCAAATTTCCACTAGGGGGTGAAACTTTATTAGTGCATCTGGATTAGGCACTTCCCCTTACCGTTTTACGAGCTTTCTTATACCACAACGGCATCAACTCTGATCACAATTCACCATGGCTTGCCTCGTGGCGCTCTAGATCATAGCCCACCGAGCTTGTCTAGAGCTTGCTAATGCCATCTCGAGCGATCGAATGCAATCCTATCGGCTATCTCAATCCACCTCAGCCTCATGCTAACTCCCTTGTGGCTACTATGTTCACGCCAGTATCTTCATCTACTCCTGCATGGCGTCGACACGCCCCAGCTTGCTCCTGCTTCGAGAGCTAGATGAGAAGCCTCAGAAGCCATCATGCTTAGCAACATATCCTTCAGGTAGTCCTTCTTCTCTGCTGCAACTCGTCCCTTCTTCTTTCTTCACATCGTCTCATGCGTGGTGCTTAACCAACGCGTCCATTCTTTTATCCAATAGTCGTTCTTTACCATAGCTGTTGCAACCGGCAACATGCTGCCACTCATTTCTGTTCTTGCGCTTTCTTCTTCTTTTGCTGCTGTCTCGGCGAAAAGCCTTTACCAACGAGACACCTGCTCCTGCTTGAGCAGTACAGCTTCCATCTTCGCCACTAGCGACTCGGTTACCTCTTCTGCCAATAAAGCTACGACACCGCAGGGCTACGTGAACACTGCTACCAATACTCAGTCATGGACAGGTGGTGACGGATGCTTGGGTTTTGTCGATATTGATACCTACGATAACAGTGTTTGTGCTGGTCTTTGCGACTCAATGACAGAATGCTCGACATTTCAAATCTGTCAGTATAATTGGTGTGTAGTTGGCATGCCTGCTAATGGGTGTTAGATTTCGAACAGGATAATGCTGGGAACTCTCAAGTGAAGTGCTCTTTCTGGGGTGGTGTGGTCTCCTCGAACGGTGGAAACAGCAACTTCAGCAATAACATCGCTGGTTGCAACACATACACATCGAACAATGTTGTCCCCCCAAGTGGCTTTAGTGCACCGAAGTGGTACGGCAACGTTATTGCTTCTGGGTCAGACGCATCTAGCGCTCTAATTGGCTCGAAGATCTTCCCTTCCGGTGACTTCGATACTTCGAGATGTGCCAGCGAGACCACGGCACAGAAAGGAAGCTTCTTCAACACATACAACGTTTTCGAGAACGGGGTTGCACAAGGTCAATACTGCGATATCTACTCCCAGAGTATCCCAGATGCGTCCTACACCAACTCGGGCAAGATCTCAGGCATGACCAATGCTACCATTTCGAACAGTTTCGGTTGTGCAGTGAACAACGGTGACAACGACAATGGTTCGAGATCAAACTCATGGTTTGACTGGCAATCGACTAGCTCTTCCAGTGGCTCGACTGGGACAGCTCGACCAACGTCTAGTACCTCAGGTTCGTCATCTCGACCCAATGGTCCTAGAACATCGTCTACCAGCACTAGCACTGGCTCTACCTCCAGTTCCAGCTCCACCAGCGGCACTGGCTCCACTACCAGCACCCGTTCTACCACCGGCACAGGTTCTACTACTAACATCAGCTCAACCACATCTGGGAGCAGTACTACCTCTCAGTCGTCAGCCACGTCCAGCACTAGTTCATCTTCGCAGACGTCTAGTTCGACTGGCTCTTCAGGAAGCACTACCACCACTAGCACAGCCGAAACATCAGGAACTACCACCACCTCCACTACCACTACATCGGAGAGAAACAACTTTTTCACTACATCCAGTTCTTCGCAGTATGATGGTGCGAGCACGACAACGACCCGTGGTCCGTTCAATGGCAATCCTTACTACTCAAACGCTACCACGACTAGGTCAAGCTCATTCCCGGGCTCAACATTTGGATCATTCTACATGACGTTCAATGTAGCTAACAACCAAGTCGTCAAACGAACAATCGAATATTTAGCTTTCGATGCCTCAAGCCAAAGTTACCTAGTCAGCTCCATTTCTAGTGCGGCATCATGCTCGCTTGACACAGATGGATCACTAATGTCGGGCGGTCAATATATCGCCATTGAGGATGGAGCTTCACCCCGCTTCCAGCTTCAAGACACTAAGCCTAGCGTCCCTGTCATCGTAACTGTTTCCAGTGGTGAAGTATCGGCCGTGCAAGGTGTCAGTTCATACTGTATCCTACAAGGCAACGAGCTCGTGGTTAATGAGACACCATCAGGCTGCCAAACTGTTACACCAGCATTTGGCCCTGTATCTGATACCAACTCCCACAGTTCAAGTTCTTCTACCACAACTGGCTCTGGTAGTTCAAGTACCTCCAGTGCGTCCTCTACGACTTCTACCTCCACAGGAACCTCCACGTGTACAGGTTCAAGCACGGCCAGCATTTCCTCCACAACAACTGCTACAACCACCAGTGTGGAGAGTGCTGGTACCTCGTCCAGTACAACATCAACGTCTGCCGGATCGAACATTAACAGTTCAACTTCCACCTCTACGTCCACGGGATCTACTAGCTCAAGCATTTCTTCCACAACTACCTCCACATCTGTTGATCCAAACGTACCTGGCTCTTCCTCTACCACAGCATCCACATCTGCAAGTGGTTCCACGACTTCGACGACGACAACCCAGATCGATGTCCAAGCTACAAGCACATCTAGTATCACCACCACCACCGCCACCGCCACCACCTCTGGATTTGCTGCTGTCAACACTGACTCAACGACAACTACAACCTCGGCTAGCGCTTCCTCGACCACAACCACTGCGTATGGACAAGACTCGCAGAGCACTAGTAGCGCCACCTCGAGCTCAACTACCACTGCCGACGGTGACTCCGATAACCACGGAGCAGGGACCGCTAGTACTACAACAGCTGTTGATGGTGCTCATGATTCCTACACAACCACAGGGGGTTTTCAATTCTCTGGTTTCACGGGACACCAAGGTTTCACAGGCCCCTCTGGGTTTGCGTATGGTGCAACGACCACTACCACCGCAGGTACTACCAGTTCGACCAGTTTGGCCTACGCAGGATCGAACAGCACTACAACTTCTACAGTGGATGCAGACGCTGCTGCGCCTACCACTACATCCACCACGAGTGACACGTCTTATGGCAATGCTATAACTACGACCAGCTTGACAACCACATCAGTTGATGACTCAAGTGCGCAATCGACCACTACTACAACCACCACATCTGTGACGAGCACAACTACTGGCTACAGTTTTAGCATCCCTTCTATAGCCAGCTCTCCTTTCTTCATCTCGTTGTCTCATGGCCGTACTTACATGTCCAAAACGAACCGTGATGATGGTGACCTCTATCTAACAGTTGTCGGAACTGATGTCCAAACCACCACAGATATCACTCTAGCTGCATCATTCGCTTTCGCTGACGGTGGATATCTTCTCGCTAATGGACGTTACATGGGTGTGGATGGCTCATCAACACCAGATGGTTACGCACATTTTGAGATCTTCGACCTCGATTCATGCGATACGGGTTCCGTGACCTGCACGCAATGGTCGGTCACTAATGGCGGTCTCACATTCCAAAGTTCAGCATTCAGCCTTGATGGTGGTGCTGGCTTCTGTACTGGTGCTAATGGTGACCTGATCGCGGTTATGAACGCTTATCCAGACGAGGGTGTTTGTACACCAGCCACTGCTTCAGCTGTTGGTTCGGATGCAGCTGCATCTCAATCTTCTAGCACAACTACTAGCACAACTACTACGAGTGTGACTGACCAGACCACTAGCTCGTCGACGACATCGACAGCAAGTGGTACTACGACAAGCGATTCGACATCGTCAAGCACAACAGACAGCTCCAGCACCAGTTCCAGCACCACTAGTTCCAGCACCACTACTAATTCTAGCACTAGTGTAGTTGGAGAGAATGGCACTCAGATTGAAGCCTGAACCAGTACTGTTGAACATCGAACCAGTGTAGTTGTAGGCTGATCCTGAACTATTGTAGCTTGCGAAACCTGTAGTATTGTAGGCCGATGTGGTACTGTTGGAAGTTGTGACTGTGGTATTGGCAGCTTGCGTTGTAGTTGACACGAAAGATGTCGTCGTCGTCGAGTCGTCGCCCTGCGTAGTGCTTGAAGTGATTGCCGGCGTGGTAGTGGAGCTTGACGTAGAGGTAGTCACGGTGGTCGCAGTACTGGTAGTGCTAGAATTAGTAGTGGTGCTGGAACTAGTGGTGCTG
>Ga0068631_101105_pt1 | contig 10099 bp, 9 predicted proteins | sample InSIn5gowninarea_2_FD_77434 | JGI IMG/M metagenome (GOLD analysis project Ga0068631, IMG submission 77434) | Clean room microbial communities from NASA Spacecraft Assembly Facility at Jet Propulsion Laboratory, Pasadena, California, USA -... ...
GACGGATTGGAGCACGATTATGAGGGTATACGTACTATACGTAGATATACCTCTCCTGATCCGAAGTGGCGAGCCACAACGGAATCCATACCTCCTGCCCCTCCTCCACCAGTGAGCCGACGAACGTCACCTGCGAGATCACGACCGCGAAGTCGACGTGCGAGCTCGGAACTTCCACCTGCGAGACAGCAAGCTTCACATGAGAGATCACGATCGCGAACTCCACCTGAAAGACGAAGGGCTTCCGTTAACAGGCGGCAAGTTTCACCTGAGAGACAGCAAGCATCACCTGAGAGTCGGCAGAGTCCACCTGCGACACAGCAAATTCGACATGCGGGATCGCAACCTGAGAGACGGCCTCCACTTGTGACACAGCAATACCGAGATGCGAGATTGCAAGCTTCACCTGAGAGACAGCATCCACCTGCGACACCGCAAAGTCCATCTGCGAGAAGGCAGAGTCCACCTGCGACACAGCAAGCCACACTTACAGGACAGCCAACGAGTGATGTATTAAACCCAGCTCTTATTATTAGAAACCCAAAGTAACTAATTGCGTGTTACAGCAGTTAATCATTCCACCTACGGCCCAGCGATTAAAGCTTCCTATTCCACCTACGCCCCAGTCAAGAGTCTTATCCACAGAGTTTCTTTGCACCGAACTAGATTGTCCGCGGAGTGAGCCTGGGCATGGTTTCACACGAAAGAATGATGTAGACCGACATAAGAGGTCGAAACATGGGCAGGGAACAATTGAACTCTGGTGTGAAGTTCCTAATTGTAAAAGGAATTTTGGGCGTGGGAATGAGCCCTTTCGTCGTCAGGATAATTACGATGATCATATGAAAAGACATGAGGGAGGAACCTCCAAAAGATTAGTCGCGAAAGGCACGGAGCAATGAGAGATCTAGGAAAGGGGCTTCTAGAGTAGAGGGTTATAGAATGATCCCTTGATTTCACGCATCCGAGAGGAGTATATAATCTTTTGCTCTTTCCCAAAGACTCTGTTTATGTTATGAGTTGGTCGTTATATTTCATGATTTACACAGGAGTTACGGTCGATGGTTCGGCTATGCTCATAATCGCGGTCCCGGCTCGGTCACTGTTTCGGGTTACGGTCAAGGTCACGGTTTCGGTTACGGTCAAGGTCACGGTTTCGGTTACGGTCAAGGTCACGGTGACGGCTGATGTCATAAGCACCTATTCGTACCTAGCTCAGTCCAGGGTGTCCTCTGTCGCTTACTTCCGTAGATCTATATAAACAGAGTATTCGCCCATGTGCCACTCCAAAGTCCGCTCAACTCCCTTGAGCATCTACCCGCTGTCAACGTGCGCAACGTGTTACCAAACGTGGGAAAACAACATAGCTTTGAAGTTTACCGATGCCTTGGTCGCCAGATTCGGGATGGAGATTCAGTCTGCGGAGAAGGAGAAGTGAAAAATATCTGAGCTGCTAGTGTAATCTTTGATATGTCCCCAGAATGTGTCAATGATTGCCGAGGATGTTATGGAAGCTACGAATGCAAAGCAAACATTGCCCAAAAATTAAAGAGGGCGTGGGAAGGTGAGGAAGCCAAAAGAAAAAAAACATACAACAGCAGGAATTCGCTGGTCGTCACCGACCCAACTACTACTCTGCCGATTTGAAGCTTAAGTACATAAGATCGAACTGGTTTATCTGTGATCTTCAATCTTTGGTCGTATGTATCAGTTTAAAGCTTATTGGCATCTATAATGTACACATCTTGCGCCTACAGACTAAGTCGGGAGCACAGGTTCAACAAGTGAAGTAGCGCATATACAGGCGGAAAAAACAAGATGGAGGTAGTAAAACAGAAGACGTCAAGTGGTACGTGTTAAAAATCCATTGCAATTTGGTTCAAAATGCGTGCGCGCAACTATCGCAAGATGGATGCAATGTTCGATTCCGACATGAGACACTCGTCCCTCAGGAAATGGATCAGAATACTTAAAGCTTTGCATTATCCATGTATATCGTTTCATTTAGGAACACGCCCTCTCACACAGGCAATTCCCTACTACAGGCGCCCGGCATCATTTACTTCGAGACGAGCCAAAGGGCCAAAACCGGTCGCAGAACAATCACAGTGAACCTAAGCATACCAAACAAGTTCCAATCCCATCCATACCTTTCGGCTCAGTTGTGGGATCAAGCCGGACACGAGCCGACGGTGGTGGTGCTTGCAGTAGAGCTGGTAGTAGTAGCGCTGCTAGTCGTGGTGGTCGTGGTACATGTCGAGGAGTCAGCGCCGTTGCCGAGGATTTATGAAGGCATTGGAATATTGCAAAGTGAAAGGATCGGTCTTGTAGTCGTTGGCTGTGTCAAGTTCAGTATTGTTGTTTACCTTGAAACCCCAAAGGATAAATTAGAGGATTCTGGGAGAAACGTACGGTCAGTGGCGCTGTTCACCACGGCAATGATGAGTCCATAGGTCACAGCGTCGCCTACATCAGTGGGAAGTCATTCGAATTTGCCAACACTGTTCAAGATTGGGGTATCTGACCAAGTAGACTGATTAGCAAAAATAGATCGTTTAAATAAAGGGAATCTTCATTTGAGCAGTAATTGAACATACCAGTGATGATGCCGTTAACATTGCCATTCCTTGGATAGGGGCTCAAATTGTTGGAGTCGCAGCCCGAAATGAGCGAGATGCTCACATAATCGGTTGCTTTGCTGTTACTGCCCAGTGTCCATGCGATTTCAGAGCTAGTATCGGTAGGAAGGGTGATGTTTGGGGCGTGAAGAGCGTCGAACCGCTGGTGGGGGTTCAATTTGCACCGGCGAGCAGATCGGATAAGTTTGGGGCTGCGGTGGCGGATGAGGCCAGTGCTAGGAGAGTCACAAAAGATGAAATCATGGCGACAGAGTAAGAAGAGTTTGGCTTGAGGAAATAAAGACTTGGTCAAAGTGTGGAGGACATGACTGTGGCAATGCCCAGTGTGGAGGTAAGCTCCTATATAACAAAATGTCGGCTATGAGGTAGTGAGATACGATGTACTCTATCATATGCAGCGAATAGGGAGGGGTATTCAACACTCATCTCTACATGATCTTCAGCTAGCCTTTTCAGAGTGTGAAGGGGCAGCGTTAATGAATGCTGGCTGCGAGTCAGCCTAAACCCAATTTCATGCTGACAGATCGGGTAAGCAAGCATTGCCGAGATGCGAGTGTCAAACAATCAACGATCAGAAGTGTTTCTAGCCCCTTTCACTTCTTACTCCATCTTTGGGATAGACGTGCAGCAAATGAGCACCAGTACGTGTTAGCGTTGATAGTGCACCTTGCGAAGCTTACAATCATTGCCAAGTCAAGAAATGGACGTCTGGTTCCAGAAAGCATTCGACTTACACTGTAGGAGCTCGAATATCTACTCGTAGCTTCTGCTTCTCTGTTATCTCAGAGCAAGCTGAATGTACTAGCTCGATATGACACATTGAAAAGTCCAAGTAGATGCGGTACATATGGTGGAGCAAGCACGAGTGATATCCGCATTACTCTATGTGTCGCTGATATCTGCACAATTTTCGCAAATAAATACACCCAGCAATTGTCAACGACGACTTGAACGGGCTTGAATCGTGCCCTGTTCAAAAAAGAAAATAGCAAAATAGGCAACCTGCGCAAGACTTTCTCACACAAGTAGCATATCTATGACCTAAGTGTCAAATACAATGATGACGAATAGTGTATAGTGAATGGCGACCCTCAGTTTCCCGGCGGAAGCGTCGATTGCTAACGCCCGAAAAGGCAAGCTTGAAGAGTGCAGCAGGATATGTAAGAGATAGAACCCACTCAAGGCCTCAGAACTTTAGTAGCAATGATAAAGGGTCGTCGACCACCAGTGTTAGCTTCGATGCTAAATATTCCAAGTATGAGCATCTAAGTGCCTTTAGTGTTATTAGGACAAGATATAAGCATCAAATTGGAAATCTCCCGCTCGAAGAGCTTGAGGACATAGGAGTCATTTGCTTGGGGTCCCTATACTCACAGGCGACTCCAAGCTTGGTCAAGGATATAGAACTTTCTATAGACACCTCGACAACTTGACCTGCGTAATGAACCTGATGCGCGACTTGAGTCACTTGACTCCGAGGATGACGGCGAATCGATGTCCTAAGCGTATCAGGGCAAGCTGCGCCGCCATGATCCACAGCCTGTCCAACGAGCAAGAGAACTCTAGAGAGCATACATGAGCGGATGACAGAGCTCATGGATGTCACTTATATTGTACTCTGCTATATTGCGAGACGCTGAGAAGACGACGACAATAATGTAATCGTAGGTAGTACAATACGCGACGACAGCGAAATTGGGCAATAGATATGTATCCTTCCGGCCTTTGCCGCCGCATGATGTACAGAGTCTCGCCTACTCTGCTCATCGAGCATAGCACGAAGCTGTTCCTGGCTGTCTTTAGTGGTGTGAGTTTCAATAGATATTGCGATAGCTCTCGCGAGCTCTGCTTGATCGAAACCCATTTCTGGTGGTGACGCGGGCCGGTCAGTCTGCGCTCTAGTGCACCGTGCACGAAGTATCTGCTTACCTTGTTGAAACCGGGAAAATGTAACCTCACATCTCAACTTGTGCGAGCGAAAGTCGCATTATTGTCTTGAAGTCTTCTTGCACTGTGTTCCCACGTCAACCCTCCAGGGTGAAAAGAGTTTTCTGTCGCTGATCAGCGTTGAGGTCAATTGCGCTGGCGAACGCCTATACAACCAAAGATCACACTACTAGTGGACGTATCGTGACTACACCGAATGTCGCGATAAAGTAAACTGAGCATATGATTTGGCATTGAACTGGCAATTAGTAAGTGAGAAGCCCTTCGCAACCTCTTGTACTACGCTATTCGTCCAGTGGATAGACTGAAGTGGAGCAAATCCAGCCGTCGGAACGTTGCATCGATGTACTGCCACGAGCTGCGGGTTCCATACCAGATCAGTCTTGCATTGCTTGGTGCTTCCCCTCGTGAGGGTAAATGCGCCTGTGTTCATCAAACTTGACCAAGACCACTGATGATCAGTAGCTTGTGCCGAGCTTCTAATGTCGTTATAGTCCTAGAGTGATATGATACCTTGCGAACATGCGTGAAGGATGTTTTTCAATGGGAGACGATCTTGAAGCGCTCTTGCCAATGAGTATTAGGCCGCGAATTGCTCCTCCAACGACGCCCAGTCTCGGATTTGATGCTACTTCTGCTCCTTGTGAGGAAGTCTGATGATACGGCGTCCGTTGTGATCATCTTGCCCCTTTTGAGACCAAGACGTATTCGCCGAGTGCAGTATAATTCGATCAGACGCAGTGTTCCTGCACTGATGTAGCGTTGAGGAAACATGAATGCAATGTTTTTAAGCACTGATTGGAACAACAAAGGCTACCTTTGTCGTAATGTCGAATTTGCCATATTCTCCAGATCATAGCCATCCTCGACGAACCATAGCTGTTGTAATCCATTTTATGACAGGTGGTATTTGCATCCTGTGTACGAGCAATTGAACGTGTTGTTATTGGATAAAGCATATACAGCAGAACCATCACAAGATTTATGGCTCGCCACTCAATGTTTACAATCCAATTCCACCGTGCTCCAAGGCCGCCAACGAACGTTGATCACAAGTTCTCAATGGTGACATCCCTTAGTTTTCGCGAGGCGAGGTTTACCCCGGACCAGTCCTTAGTATTTTGAGAGAGGCTCAGACTCTGCCAGCCTTCAAATGAGTCAACAACTTAGGACTGTTGAAAGAAAACTTTGTGAAAACAAACATAGGAAGTTTTACTTCGAGGAGATCTATTGGAAGCCGACCCTTATTATGGTTAAATATGACAGACTGCTAGGGCCAATTGACAGATTTTGCTGAGTTCACTAAACCTTCGCGTCGTCCCGAATCGCGGATGTTTTGCACAATTAGTTGGACCCATACCATGATTCATTTAGAGCAAGCCAATGACATGTAGATAGAGGTACTCAGCTTGTTGCGCTCATGTTGTGTTCTCATTGGACGAGTCCACACTAGCTTGTAAATGATGTTGTGACTCAGGGCGATTAAGAGGCTATGAATAGAAGAGACTATCATCTGAATGAGGCAATAGGCAAGAATTGCGATGAGATAAAATACCCACAGGAGAAAGAAAGAGTACTTTGGAAGCCTCAATCACAGTCGTGATCTCTCCCTCCTCCCTACCTTGCACCGTAACGTTCTACATACTGTTATGCAGATGCCGTGACAGATGTGGAGCATCGGTACACAATCGCGTGCTGCATGCTGCGGACCGTGGATTGTATGTAGAAGGGATGTCTTGCGTATGTGGGATCGTCCTCCTTATATACATGATCGCTACTCAGCAATTGGTTCCGTCACGAGACTCCAAGGCCTACACTGGACATTGTAGTTTGGAAGTCTGTGTGCGGCTGCAACGCGTCGCCGACCTCTGAGGTTAAGTCTGTGCTACCATCCGTATTGTCAGGTCAGCCCTGGAGAAGGTTCTCGACCTCTGAGGCTCTGACATCCCAAGTCCGAATCGTTGCCATTGCGATTAGATGCACGAGAGAGCTTACTGCAGGAATTGTTCAACGAGAGTTGTTTGCACATCGTTCCTTTCTTATGCGTCCCAATTGCCATGGCACTTTGAAGACCCGTTCTGCTCGGTCGGCAGGAGGCATGAAGTCGAACATTATCAGGTTCCTTCCTCCTTCTCTAATCTTCGACATTACCCCATTCGACCAGTCCTGCACGAGTTTGATCGCACCAAAACGGCGGATGTGCGAAAGAGCCCTTCTCCGGATTTGAGCAGATTCCCTGAAGGGGAAGGGTCTGCATCTTAATGGTCCGACGATGACGGGAAACGGCAACTCGTGACCGTGACCGTGACCGTGACCCAGGATGACCTTGGAGGCTTTCTGGGCCATCCCCTGGGCCATCTTCTAGTTGTCCTCTCAGAGCTCGGAACAGCTTGTGCGTTTTGCTAGGCGCGCTTGATTCAGGCGGCCCCGTCCGGGGTGCCTCGGCGACGGACTGAGCTCTAATTCGACCACAGCTTCTCTCTGTCCTCCCCCAATCAGCCTCCAAAAGCGCCTACGCTTTCGCCCTTCAAACCTCCACAATCGTCAACTGCTTTTTCCCTCGAGCTTCCGAAGCCGTACTGCGTCGTCACTGGTGCTCCTCTACGGTATGAAGGCCTATCATGGCTATCCTCGGTATGACCAAGGGCAGGGGCTCAAACTGCCCTTTTAGCTTTCTATTCGATTATGACAGAACCAATAGACTGATATGACGAGACTGAGAATTTTGCAATCTCTGGGCCTCGTCTTTGGCTCCACCAAATGCCAATTCGTGCTCTTATATGAAGGTAAGCCTCCCCCAAGTGGGGGTAGGATTTGGTTGATTTGATCTTGACGCCGTTCATCCTACTGCCTGTCTGCTCTTCAATGCTCCGCTTTTGGCCTATTCAAGTAATTCTCAGACATTCAATGCCTTTGCCAAGTTTGTTAATAGATCCGGCAATGGCCTCATGACATATCTCGCTCATGCTCAGACGGGCTCGTGCACAATACTCGCAGGGCCGAGATCAGAGCTATCACAAGCAATTGACTTCTCTTTGGTCTCGGTTCGCAGGCACGGAACGCGTATAGATTGCGTATCAGGTCCTATCTCACAGATATTGACCCGTTGGAGAATATAAAGGAGCTTGTATACATACTGTTAGGCACAAAATTCCATACAATCGAGATCACAATGTCTGGGAACTCTACAACATTTGGGAAAGGCTTGTGCCCTACACCTTTCTTGCAGGCAGATCTGTTTCCTACCACAGGAGGGTGTATGTCTCCCACCCTACCCCCTTGTTAGCTTTCGAAGCTGACATTTGGCAACAGTCGTCGAAGGAAGATTCTGCTCACCAACACTGGGAGTTGAATGTTGCCTGCCATGTCCTTCAACACATTGGTTCTATCCGGACAACTTCTCCACTATCACATATGCTGTGGATTGGATCAATGTAGCAGGGATAATCTGTTCTATGTCGCTCCTTCTGTCTTTCGCTTGCCTGCCTGTCGAGAAGACCCACCGTCACTATCTCAGCGTCTGCTTAACCATTGCTACGGTCATGATGCAGGTAAGCTTGCTTCGATGCTCATGCTGGATAGATGTTGACGATAACCACCAGCTCGGATTCATCATACCCTTAGGCGCCAGACCTAATCAATGTTTTAACGAGATAACGCCAAATGATATGCACAGCAGTCTCACCTGCGCTTTTTCAGGAGCTTTCTTGCTAGCTGGGGGTTGGTGTTGTGTTATATGGGTGTATTTGCGAGCACTGGCTCTGCATTTACAGATATGTTGGCAAATGACCATAGGAAAGTTATTCATGTGGGGCGCATTGGCCACGGGCTGGGGCATACCGATCATTGCCCTGACACTATCTCTTGTTTTCACAGGCGTCTCTTTCAGATTCGGGGACACATGTCATCTCAATCACCAAAACAGCTTGGCGGACTTCTGGATTCCCTTGCTCGTCTTCGCAGGGGCTACGGTCGTCATACAATTCTCAACATTTGCATATTGCATCAAAGTATACCTGGCGTCTCTTTCAGACACTTCAACTACTACAAACAGCTCGGGCGCGCTGCCTTCATATACCAACAGCATCAGGACGACCATCACACCAAGCCAAGCATACAGAAGGATACGCAAAGTCATCCAGCTTCAATGGCGAGGCATCCCAGTCGTTCTACTAATCATCGCAGACGTCATATTTTTCGCGATTGTATTTGTTTTCATGGACGATATCGAAACAAACCTGTTACGACATCCGTCAAAAGCACAGGATTGGACCACATGCCTGATAATAGCAAAGGGTGACAAGCACAAATGCATGGCGTCAGCCGATGCCTTGGTCGTAAACGAGCAGACCATCACTGCAGTGCTACTACTGCTTTCGGTAAGTGCTGCTGTCCCACAACAAGATATCGCCGCTAACATTGGCACCAGCTGAATGGCTTTTGGGCCTTGATCTTTCTTGGCCGCTTCTCAATGCTCAGCGGTTGGTACGAGCTGATCAGAAAACGGATTCGACCGAATCATGAATTCGTTAGTGCAGATGTCCGAACCATGGATCCAAGGTCGTACGAAATGCTTGGCAAAGAACAAGATATGGGCAAATCGCCTCCGCCAACTCTATTGTCACCAGCGGAAACACCGATGACCCCACCGATGATGAAGAGTGGGCGTACAACACCCGATTACTTTGGGAGAGAAGCTAGGACAGTCTCTCTGACGAGGGTGACGACTCCGGGCGGCCAGCATGAGTGGAAGCCAGCTTGGGATCCAAGTCATACGTATGCGAAGCCTACCACTATAACAGTGGGTTATACGGGGATGGAAGGAAGGAAGGTAGATACACCAAGGATGAACAACATTGTATAGATAGTAAGGACTATATGGTTTGCACTCACGTGCATCGTTGGCCTAGGACGCAGATGTCATGGGCTTCTCTTGCGAATTAGCGTTTGATGTATATACTTTCCTTTCTTTGATTTGGCTTTCTCAAGCAGGGAGTTGGGTATAGGAAAGGCTAATGAGATATTTGTGAGATAATGGATGGAGGTAGAATCCCAAGGAGTTCATAATATGTACGGATCGCTCGACTCAAACCCCGCGTTGTCCAGATAACTATATGCTTGGTCTCATCCGAAATTTGTAGCGCTTGGTATCCATAAGCAGAATGGTCATCATCGTCTTTAGCTTGCTCAAACACTCCTCAACTTCAAACGTTGTGAAGATGGCCACTTCTAGTCTCGGTAGCCTACCTTACTACATCCATTGTCCAAGCCAACGGAATTTTGCATATACCTTGGCCGCGGTCCGCATGCTCGTCAGAGGATTTTGAGAAAGATGCAGAGGGGTCGTCAGCTTCCACAATGCTTTCTTCTAAATACACCAGATATGATACAGGCATACCCAGGGTATTAAGCTACTTATCCTAATTGTCACCCTTTTTCTCCCCCCCCACTACTTCTCGGCCCTCACCTCCCTCACCTCCCTCGCAACCGCATTACACAACTCAACTCTCACA
>Ga0068631_101111_pt1 | contig 10066 bp, 1 predicted proteins | sample InSIn5gowninarea_2_FD_77434 | JGI IMG/M metagenome (GOLD analysis project Ga0068631, IMG submission 77434) | Clean room microbial communities from NASA Spacecraft Assembly Facility at Jet Propulsion Laboratory, Pasadena, California, USA -... ...
AATTAAGAACAAGTACAATGGAATCTCTGAAAATAGCACAAATATCATTCTCATCTAATTTTATTCAAATTGATTTCTATACCTTTTTGAATTATGGGATGTACTTTTCTAGTGTTTCATCATCCCCTCGCCTCATTGTGCATAATTCTATAACAATATTTTTCTCTTTGATGTTGTGTTTATATTTATCCATGAAGACCTTAACCAATGATTTGAAAGAATCAATTGAACCAGTAGGAAAATTATAGAACCATTGACTAGCATCACCTTTCAAGCTCCTTGGGAAGAATTTTACCATCAACTTCTCCTTCGACCCTGATTTCAATAAGCATTCCTCTTGAAAGCTGATAAAATGTTATTTTGCATCTTTTTCACCACTAAACATCTCAAAATTGGGGGCCTTGTGCTCAAGTGGTAGGGGAAAATTATAGATCTTCTCATATAAGGATGAGGTGAAGACACCATCATATTCATTTGTACTTTGCTATGATGTGATAAGAGTAGCTCCAGCTTGGAGGGTGGAACTAGATCTAGTTGAGCTATTGGAACCATTAATCAAATTGATTTATTGCTTTAATCCATCATATTTTATATTTAGGTCTTTCAACATTTGCACCATTTTTCCTATTTGTTCCATTTTTATGTTGTTAACGATCTATTAAAAGCTATAAATGCCATTGACAGTGAGGATCCATTACAAAATTCTCACAAGATCTCACTAGGAGGGCAAGATAAATTGAACAAATGGGTTCACCAAAATGTAGACCTCAAATAATATATAAAGGGTATAATTGATTCACTATTTATCTACAATATTTTATTGAAGCATATATCATAAATATGGTAACAATGAATAATGATAATCAATGTACTGTCAATATATTTATATGCTTAGCTCATAATAAAAACCATTTATCAAACATAAATATGCATTCATCCATACACATGCCACCAACCCCATAAGTGCTACGTCATTGGTTTCATGGAATAAATATAACTATGAATAGAATAAAAGCATGCAAGAGTTAAACGAAGGGTTTAACAAATATATGTAGAGGTGGTGTTACAAAATATTATTGTTGGTAGGATAGAGTAATATTGCATTCGTTAGAGTCTCTCTAGGATCTTTGATGCCCTTGCATGATGCTTTTTGTATTCCCTTTGATGTTTTTATATAGCAACATCCTTGTCTTCTTGGATTCTTGGGATCATTACACATTACATCATTTGATTTGATCTCTTCTTACATTGTATAATATTCCATTACATTGATCACATTGCTTTGGGTATTATTTTAACCTCTTTTACAATAAATATCCTTGATGATACAAAATGAATTATTTAATAAATAATAATTCATTTTTAGGCATCTAAAACTACTATAATATATTTTTCCTCTATTATGGATAAGGATAATAATTATTTCTTCTTGCTATTCCATGCTACAAGTCTATCATTGAGATAAAATGCACCTCTATTGGTGCTCTCTTCATTTTATCCATGTAACCTACCCAATCAACATCTAAATATGAAATACTTACCTTTTGGATACCAAAGACTATAATACATTATTCCTTTGAGATATCGCAAGATGTGTTTACTTCTATGACATGCATGTCTTTTACACTTTCTTGAAACCATGTAACCATAAAAATTGCCTATAAAATATCTATATTTTTATAGAAAAAAATATTTTTATAAGAATATTACATTTTTATAGTAAGGATTATATTTTAATTAAAAAATATTATATTTTTATAAAAAAGAATATTTTTAACTATAAAAATTATATTTTAATAAAAAAATTAGATTTTTTTAAAGAAAATATTATAATTTTATAGAAAAGATTATATTTCTATAGAAAAGGTTATATTTTTATAGAAAAATATTACATTTTTATCATAAATTTTTTATCAAAAAAATTACTTTTGTATAGGAAAGATTATGTTTTTATAATGAAATATAAAATCTTATAAAAAATTACATTTTTCAAGAAAAAATTATAATTTTTATAGAAAAATATATTTTTATCTATAAAAATCATATTTTTATAAAATAATTACGGTTTATTAGAAATATTACATTTTAATAGAAAAATATTACATTTGTATAGAAAGCATTACATTTTTATTTATGAAAATTACATTTTATCTATAAAAGCTATATTTTTTATCTATAAAAGTTAAATATTTATTGAAAAAATTATATTTTTATGAAAATAATTATGTTTTTTACAAAAGATTACATTTTAATCAAAAAAATTATATTTGTATAGAAAAAATTATAGTCTTATAGAACTTATCAAAATTACAAATGAAATTTAATTCTACATGCACTAGAAAAAATGATGCATCTTGTTGGAGCCATAACTTTTGACTATTTTGTCTATTTGCTTGGAAATTTAATATTTGTATATAAAATATAATTTTTCTATAAAAAGGTAAATTTTTATATAGAAATGTAATATTTTTTAATAAATATGTATTTTATTTTTATAAAACCTAATGTTTTTACAAAAAAATGTAATTTTTATAGTTAATTTTTTTTTTTTAATAAAAATATAATACTTTCTATAAAATGTAATTTTTTTTATAAAACATAATGTTTTTATATAAAAATATTATTTTTTATAGTTAAAAGGCCTTTTGTATAAAAAATCTAATATTTTCTATAAAATGTAATTTTTTAATGAAAAATTAATTTTTTCTATTAAAGTGTAATCTAACCTAGTAAAATATAATATTTTCTATAAACAAATATAATTTTTTGTTACAAAAATGTAATTTTCTATAAAAAAAATGTAATATTTTTCCATAAAAATATGCTCTTTCCTATAAAAATATTACCTCTCCTTTTGTAATATGTTTCATATGAGAGTGCAATATTAGATTCTTTGAAATGTTTATAGCACTTGTATTATCACACTTTACTGAAATAGGCTAACTAAAATGAATACCAAGATATTTTAGAGTTTTATTTATCCAAATTATTTAGGTGCAACATGATACTGCTACAATTTATTTTACCTCTATTATGGATAAGGATAATATCCCTTTCTTCTTGCTATTCTATGCTACAATTCTATCATTGAGATAAAATGCACCTCCATTGGTGCTCTTCTTGTATCTATGTAACCTACCTAATCAACATACAAATATGAAATAAGTATGAAATCCTTACCTTTTGGGTATCAGAGACTATATTGCATTATTCCTTTGAGATATTACATGATGTGTTTTATTGCTATGACATGTGTTTCTTTTGTACTTACTTGAAATCGTGAAACCATGTAACTGACCTATAAAATATGTATATTTTTATAGAAAAAATATGTTTTTATAAAAATATTATATTCTTATAGTAAGGATTACATTTTAATGAAAATATATTATATTTTTGTAAAAAAGAAAAGAATACTATATTTTTATAAAAATGAATATTTTTAACTATAAACATTATGTTTTATAAAAAAACTTAGATTTTTTTATAGAAAATATTATAATTTTATAGGAAAAATAACATTTTTATAAAAAAAAATATTACAATTTTATCATAAAATAAACCTTTTATTGAAAAAAATATTTTTTTATAAGAAAGATTATGTTTTTATGATGAAATATAAAAGTCTATATAAAAATTATATTTTTCTAGAAAAAATTATATTTTTTATAAAAAGAATATATTTTTATAGAAAAATATAATTTTTATCTATGATAACCACATATTTATAGGAATGTAATATTCTTCATATAAATGTATTTTATTTTTTATAAAACCTAATGTTTTTACAAAAGAATGTAATTTTTATAGATGAAGGTAATTTTTTTTATAAAACTTGATGTTTTGATATAAAAATATAATTTTTTATAGTTAAAAGTTTATGTTGTATATATATATGTATATATATATATATATATATATAAATTTAATTTTTCTATGAAACTTTAATTTTTCCTATTAACATGTAATCTATCCTAATAAAAAATATAATATTTTCTATAAAAAATGTAATTTTCTTTGTAAAAATGTAATGTTTTTCCATAAAAATGTACTCTTTTGTATAAAAATATTACCTGTCCTTCTGTAATATGTATCATGTAGGAGTGCATTACTACATTCTTTAAAATATTTTTACAACTTGTTTATCACACTTTACTGAAATAGGCTTACTGAAATGAATACCAAGATCTTTTAGAGTTTTTTTCATCCAATGTATTTAGGTGCAATATGATACCACTACAATATATTTTTCCTCTATTATGGATAAGGATAATAACTCTTTCTTCTTTCTATAGCATGCTACAAGTGTATCATTGAGAAAAAAAATGCACCTCCATTGTTTCTCTTCTTTTCATCCACATAACCTACCCAATAAACATCCATATATAAAATAAGTATGAAATCCTTACCTTTTGCGTACCAAACACTGTAATACAATATTCCTTTGAGATACTACAAGATGTGTTTTACTCCTATGATATGTGTTTCTTTTGTACTTGCTTAAAATAGTGCAACCATACAAATTGCCTGTTAAATACCTATATTTTTATAGGAAAAATATATTTTTATAAAAATATCACATTTTAATGAAAAAAAAAATTATATTTTTATGAAAAAGAATATTTTTAAATATAAAAATTATGTTTTAAAAAAAACTTAGATTATTTTATAGAAAATATTATAATTTTATAAGAAATATTACATTTTTATTATAAAATGGGTATTCAAAATAAAGTACAAAGATAATGGTACACTTGATAAGCATAAGGTCTGACTCATTACCAAAGGGTATGCTCAATAGAAAGGTATCGACTATGAGGAGACTTTTGCTCCCACATCCAGAATGAAGACCATCATAATTGCTTTTGTAATGGTAGCATAATTTGGTTGGAAAGTCCATAAAAAGGATGTGAAGAGTGCCTTTCTTAATGGATACTTAGAGGAAGAAGTCTAAATGTAGCAACCTAAAGGATTTGTGATTGATCTAAGAAAAATAAAAGTGTGTAAATTGATAAGTCTCTATACAGTTTGAAATAGGCTCCATAAGCCTACTATATGAAACTTGATTTCCATCTACTACAACATGACTTCAAGAGGAGTCTATATGATCCTACCCTCTACATTTAATAACATGGGGGGAAGATTTTCATAGTTTTAGTTTATGTTGATGATCTAGTAATCACATGAAACAGTGAGGAGTTGATCGTATCTTATAAAGATGACCTTAAATGATCATTTGACATGATTGATCTTGGTTTACTTCACTATTATCTTAGATTGGAGGTTTGGTAGATGCAAGATCAAATATTTATTTCATAGATGAAGTAGACTAATAAGCTATTGGAGAAATTTATGATGATATAATATGACCTGATGTCCATACCAATTGAACCTAGTTTACATTTTTTATACCATGATTGTTCTCCATCAGTAAATACAACTCTTTACCATCAGCTAATTGGAGGGTTAATTTACCTAGCATACACTAGATTAGATATTTATTATGTTGTTAGATATCTTTCAATATTTATGCATGAACTAAAGAAGGCCCATTAGACCGTGTCAAAGCATATTTTAAGATACATCAATGGCACTAATAGTTATGGCCTAGAGTACAAGAAGAATGATTAGTTCATCTTGTCTAGATACACAGATGTAGATTATAGAGGATCCTTAGATGATAGAAGATCGATGATAGGATATGTGTTCTTCCTTAGATCTAAACTAATTTCATGGGGTAGCAAGAAGCAAAGCATCACATCCAAGTCTACCATAGAGTTGGAATATCATGTTGCAGGAGATGCTATTTGTGAAGTAGTATGGTTACATCTTATTTTAATAGGCATTGGAATTCCATAGAAATAAACCATAGTTCTACATTATGATAATCAAGGTGTAGTGAAATTGGTTTGAAATCCTTAATTTTACAAGCACATCAAACATATTGAGATACATGTGCACTTTATTTAAGATCATATTTTAGTACAAAATATTCAACTCTTGTACATTTCTATGAAAGAGCAAATTATATATATCTTCACCAAATCTCTTGATAATGAAAAGTTTGAATACTTTCGAAGCTTCCTGTCATATTCTCTAAAGACCTCATTTAGTATGGGAGGGTATTAGAAATAATACATTAGATACATTAGGTATCTAGAGCTACATTAATAAATGTAATATTAATATATTTAACTTTACTTATTATGTTTACTTTACTATTAGGGTTTACTTATTCCACTACAATTATTGTACAAGAATGTAATTCTTAAATACTAATATATTTAAATCCATCCCTCAATAATGCAAAGCACTCTCTTAATTATTCTCAAATAATTTTTTATAGGAAAGATTATGTTTTTATAATGAAATATAAAATTTTATAAAAAAGTTACATTTTTCTAAAAACATAATATTTTTTATAAAAAGAATATATTTTTATAGAAACATATTATTTTTTATAAAAAGAATATATTTTTATAGAAAAATATAATTTTTATCTATAAAAACCATTTTTTTATAAAATAATTACATTTTATTAGAAAATATTACATTTCAATAGAAATATATTACATTTTTATATAAAGCATTAAATTTTTATCTCTAGAAATTACATTTTTATCTATAAAAAATATATTTTTATCTATAATTGTTAAATATTTATGGAAAAATTATGTTTGTTTAGAAATGATTATATTTTTATAAAAAAGTTATTTTTTATACAAAATATTACATTTTAATAAGAAAATTTACTTTTTTATAGAATAATATTATATTTTTATAGAAAAAATTATATTTGTATAAAAAAATTATAATCTTATAGAAATTATCAAAATTACTAATGAAATTTAATTCTACATGCATTAGAAAAAGTGATACACCTTTCCAGAGCCATTTTATCTGTTTGCATTAAAATTTAAAAGGTGGTTCTATATGTGTGTTCTCCATTAGGCATTTTTTATATAAAAATATAATTTTATATAAAATTTTTTTTATATAAATGCAATATTTTTTTTATAAAAATGTATTTTATTTTCATAAAACCTAATGTTTTTACAAAAAAAGGTAATGTTTATGGTTAAAAGTCTATTTTTTAATAAAAATATTATATTTTCTATAAAATATTTTTAAATAATATATAATTTTTTATAGTTAAAGGTTTTTTTATATAAATATATAATATTTTCTATAAAAATGTAATCTATCCTAATAAAAAATATAATATTTTCTATAAAAAATGTAAATTTCTATATAAAAATGTAATATTCTTCCATTAAAATGTACTCTTTCTTATAAAAATATTACCTTTCCTTTTGTAATATTTTTTGTGTGGGAGTGCATTACTATATTTTTTGAAATGTTTATAGCACTTGTATTATTCACACTTTATTGAAATAGGCTCATTGAAATCAGGATCTTTTAGAGTTTTCTTCATCCAAAGTACTTAGGTACAACATGATAGCGTTGCAATATATCTGGCCTCTATTATAGATAATGATAATGACTATTTATTCTTATAATACCATGCTATATAAGTTTATCATTGAGATAAAATGCACCTCCATTGGTGCTCTTGTTTTCATCCACATATCTACCCAATAAACATACAAATATGAAATAAGTATGAAATCCTTACCTTTTGGGTACTAGAGTAATACATTTTCTTTTGAGATACTACAAGATGTATTTTACTGTTATGATAAGTGATCGCATTCTAAATCTTATATCTATCATTGAAGAAGCTAAATCTAATAAACATAGGATCTATTATTATTTTGTAGACTTCAGGAAATCATTTGATACTATTCCTTGATAGTTACTAGTTCAAATGTTGAAGGATTTGGGAATTCCAAAGGAGGTTACTTTGTTGGTTATGACCTTATATGAAAAAATCACTAGACAAGTTAATATTGGATGTATTAAAATATAAGATTTTCATAGTACTATAGGGGTTAAACAAGGCTAGCCACTTTCACCTACACTCTTTGGATTGTATATTGATGAATTAGAGGTCCTCATTATGGACTCTCTAGCTAAGAGTATATGTTGCTTACTTTTTGGTGATGTTATTGTTATTTTACTATTTTTTGATGATATTATCCTAATGTCACACATAGAAATAGGATTTCAATAACAACTAGATATACTTGGTACTTACTCTAACTTACATGGATTAGAAGTTAATCTCCATAAAACAAAGATTATGACATTCAACTACCCAAGAAAGATCTCTCTTCTTTTCACATCACACACAAAGAGAAATTTGTTGAGACTGTCACATCATACATATACTTATGAGTTCTTTTCATAATACCTACCTTAAACATGATGCTTGCATCTCAAGCAAGGTTAAAAAAAGGGTATGTTATCTTAGCCTCTTTGGATAAGCAATTCTTTCAGCTCTAGTTTAAGGGTATCAATATGAAGATCAAACACTTTCACACTCTTGTTACCCCCACATTACTCTATGGTTGTTAAGTTTGGGGTCCTAGGTTCATAAAGTTGGGTTGTTCTTGTATTAAAAGGGTCCTCATCTCAATGTTGTCCAAGTTCATTCATTCTAAGAGAATTATTCCACATTTCTAGCTTTTTTTAATGCTTGACCATTATTTACAACTACATTATTTCATGCTATCTCTATACTATATAGATTCCATTGTATACTAGATTTGAGAAGATATCCATACTTAACATTATAGTCCTCCATATAGTTAAGAAATTACTGGTATGCTCACACTACTACTCTACTTCAAACTCTTAGATTTTACATCATGAGAATTCATCCTACTAAGTCATCAATTAATACACCATATTCCAATAAGGATATTCGAAATGAGATCTACTTAGCATATATAAAAACTACTTAGACTGATCCAAATGGACCTATTTCATCAAAATTGCTCTATTACTCTCACTTTTATCTCCAACTAGAGAATGGTTTGATCACTAATCCAAAATATAACTTGACATAGATTCCACATAACCTCAAGTTTCCTTTATCTCAACTACGTATTGAGATAGATCATCACCTCCCTAATTAGCATATTTATATATTATGCAATCTTGATGTGTAATTCAAGGATTATTTCATTTTTTCTTATCCTGTCTACTATGAAATATGAGGTAGATATTATTGTAGAGATAACAATACACCGAAGTCTTGGATTAATTATGAAGATCATAAATGCATTGCCCTTTTCATCCAAGAATTGTTCAATCTTAGAAAAAAAACTACTTAGTAACATTTTGTAGAGGATAATAGGATCTTGAATTATCACTTCATTTTTCCAACCTCCAAAAGCCATGACCAGAAAATGCCAAGGTGATCATAGAGATACAATAAAAATCTCTTATCGTCTACTCCAACAGGGACCATCTATGAGGATATCAAACTCTTATATCACTCACTTCTTTACACCCTTGAATGTTGGGAGAAATCCTTGATTCATAGACCTTGTGTATGTTTTGTTTATTTTTTTCTTATTTTATTTTTAGTCGAGTTACACTAGGCACTCCCATTGCTTTGTATATGGGTGGGTGAAAGAATTTGGGTCCACTTTAAGGCCAAAAAGTGGAAGTGTTTTCCTTTATTTTTAAGTTTGGGTATGATTGATCTCAAAAATTGAATAACTTAGACATGGAATCATGAAAAAGATCACTAGGATGAAAATGTAATGCTTAGAGTCTAGTTTTTAAATATATAAATTTTTCCAATACCCAGATCATAGAATTTAAAATTTGATAAGATGAACAAAAATCACTTTTTAAACAAAATTATATTTAGACCATACCATGCATGTGCCCGTACACCATAATTTGACTAAAATCAAGGTATATTTTTAACTCCCTTTGGGAAAATATACCTAACATATTGGAGCTTATCTTGGATATTTTTTCATAATTTTTAAATCAATATTTTTTTATTAATTTTGTACTGGGCATGTTTGTGGTTTCAAAAAGTGCTCATGTTTTTCCATCATAATTTGATCTAAACTTAATCTTTTTTTAATTTTTTTTTATTATAGATAATTCTATGAAGCTTTTATTCCTGTATAATTTTTTTCAT
>Ga0068631_101112_pt1 | contig 10065 bp, 13 predicted proteins | sample InSIn5gowninarea_2_FD_77434 | JGI IMG/M metagenome (GOLD analysis project Ga0068631, IMG submission 77434) | Clean room microbial communities from NASA Spacecraft Assembly Facility at Jet Propulsion Laboratory, Pasadena, California, USA -... ...
GGAGGACACATGATGTGTTTCAAGCACATTACCAAGCACTGGTCTAAGACTTGGAGTGGTCTCAAGCAGTTTGATGGTTGTGATATGCACCACGCCTTCAGCTACAGCTCGTATCATTGGCCTGAGGGTTTAGACGACGGGCCATGGGTGACAAGCAGCAGTAACGGATCGGCTCAATGCGGTTGAGATGTGTGGCTGCATGATACCTTATATATGCATGCAATAGTAGCTGAAGAAGTAGCGATTAAGTTCATATATCAGAAGCTCGGTTCTTGTGTTTTCGAGTCATGGGTCAACAAGCTTTGTAGGGATTTGTGGAGGCGGATGTTTTGTTTTGAAAATTACACGCCTGCCAACTTCTGTATCACTCTGGTGGGAAGAGGCTGGTTTGATACTTGGAAAGATGGCCGAGTGGCAGGACTATGCCTGGATGAGCGGCGAGCAGGAGCAGCAGCCATAGGGCAGTATATGTGTACTGGCGACCCCTCCGGCCGTGGATGAAATGCTTTACTGTTGTTTCTATTCTGGGCGCGTCAACCTCTCCACCTGAAACAGCCAAAACAGTTGGTGACATTCTCCTTTGCCTGTGCTTTTCTCTTGTTTCATCCTGCCCTTTGCTTTCTGCTTGATTTGCTGTGTATAATACTTGGTGTCGTTCTTTGTCAATAGTATCTCTGCATACAGTCTGCCATTTACTGCTACTAGTCTCACCAGCACGCGTCGAGGTAAGCACCCTATTGCACCTTTCCGCCTCGTCATGTCATTCTTCCAATTACTCCGGTCTAGCTCAAGATCGTGCTTGGATCTATTTCTGGATCTATATCACATTTTACTGACCAGGCAACTCTTTCTCTTAGACTTCTTTACCCTGCTTCACAACAATCCACCCATCCTCTTCGTCCTACCGCGTCCTGCCACAACCCTCGCTATAGTAGTCAGTAGAGCCGGCATCCTGCATTGACCTCGCCTCTCGTCGTACTTCTCCGCCTTCTACATGCCAATCAAGCTTCCCAAAGCCCCCTTTCGCAGAAAATCTTCAGGCAATGTCCTAGACACAATCGAGAACCCGCCAGCAACATCCTCCTTCAGAGTACTGAACAGAGTTGACCTAGAAGAAAGAGGGTTCCATAGAACGTCCTCAGATGTAAACCTGAAGCCACCGGCTGGGAAGAGGACGATATCATCCCCATGGGGACATAAGCGGGCTTCAAGGTCAACTGATGCTGCTCTCGAGCTGGATGGAGAGTACGTTGATAGAGTGTCATGCATGCTGTCGGGCGAGACTGACACATTCCCAGTCATATCAATGGTCAAAACCATTCCGTCTCTACCGTCGGCGCCTCTTCCATACACTACGACAACTCCACACAACCATCTTCGATCTCCTCTGCTTCTCAAGATGACCTTAGCATCTTCGACAAACCTTCACCAGCTCTCCGACCTCGATCTTCGATGGACCAGCTCAAGACCGCCCTTAACAGCAATAAAACATTTCCTTTTCGACTGAAACATAAAAAGTCCTCTGATATACTGTCTGTACCACCATCGTCAATACCTAGACGGGAGGAGGAGGATGAAATACATATACCTGCTCCAGAGCCACCCAGGCCAACGCATAATATCTCCAATAGGCAGGACGATGATGAAATGGATGATAACATTTTCGCTGGAATGGCACACCGAAGCAGCTTCATGATGAACGGAGGACCTGTACTCACTCCACCACCAGCTGTCAGAGTAGTAATTAGCATGTCCGCTAGGTTCGTGGAACATCAGCGCTAACGTATTGCAGTCACACGACCCCAACATGCTGTCCGCCAATTCATTTGTTTCGCGAGCAAACTCACGCTCGCCTTCGCCCGTCAAATCTGGTCCTCCATCATCACGAAACATGTACAGGACAAGATCATGGGAGACTGATGCTTCCCAGCGAGGTTTTGTGGCAAGATCTTCCTCTCCTATGCAGCCAGTATCACCGATACAGGATGATGAAGAGCCTCTCCTGCAAGAGGGAGGTAACGTCCAGCATGCGGCCGAGGAGCCTAACGTCGTACTAGATGCTCTCTTTGCAAGTGAGGTGATGGCACAACGACATGGTACGCCCGAACCTTCATCAGTATTGAACGCAAGTACGCAGAGAACATCACAAAGTCTACAACCACCTAGATTCCAAAGTCCATTCCACCAAAGTCCGGCGTCTGAAACAGGTCAATCCTCAAACAAGTCAACCCCTCGCCCACGCAACCCACCTACGAGCTATCGTAATCCAGCTACAAACTATCAGTCTTATCCTGACGAGGCCGGACCTTCCTCGAGTACTGACCATAGAATGTCGAGGTTAATTCCTCAAAACGGCCAAAGAATGATGTCACCGGCAGAGTTCAAGCAATACAAAGAGAGGAAAGAGAGAGAATTGCAGGGTAACACTAACAAGGACGAGGACGAGCCAACATATGAAGACGAAGAGGACGAGGTAGAAAAGAAGCAGCAGCTTGCCAAGCAAAGAAAGAAGCAAGAAGCACATCTGGCCGTCTGGAGACAACAGATGCGTAAGGTGACTGGCGACCTCCCAGAACGACCAAAAATGGAGACTTCTTTGAGCACTTCAGATTTATTCACAAGGTTAGGTGCAGATGATGGAGACAAGATCAGCAGTGATGAAGATGATGATATTCCTCTTGGTGTGTTACAAGCACATGGCTTCCCAAATGACAGCAGACCTCCTAGCAAGCCAACCACACCTACACCTAACGTCATTAGGATGGCTTCCTATCCTGCACCATCTGGTACTACTAGAAATGATCCAAACGCAGGTGGAGGAGGTGGTGGAGGCTCACTTCCACCATTTGCTAGAGGCCTACCGGCTGATCCGTTTGTTGGTGCTAACATAGTTGCTCCGACTAATCGTCAGTCTATGGCCTTTTCGAACAGTATGCCAGTTCCAGGCACACAAACACGTCAAATATCACCCACGCGCCAGCCACTCCCTGTATTTGGACCACCAGGTGGCTTGATTGGTGTTATCGCCGAGGAGGAAAGAGCTAGAGCAATTAGAAGGCAGAGTTCGAACACGCTAGGATTCTACCCGGCAACAGGAATGCCCTCGCGAGAACAATCACCGTATGGTATGCCACCACAACCGCAGATGCCATTAGGTTGTCAACCTAGCATGAATCCATCGATGATGTCTCTGCAACAGCCGATGCCTATGCCGCCAACCGTAGAACAAGCTCAAGCTCAGGCTCAAATGATGCAAATGCAGATGCAAATGCAATGGATGCAGCAAATGATTCAGATGCAAGGTCTATCTCCAGGCATCCAAGCCGAGGAACAACAACAATACAGCTTCAACACATTACGACCACAATCGACATTCCTTCCAGCCCAAGCTGGTCCCTCTCAATCCCGTCCGAACTTGCACTCCCGCAATCCAAGCTCACTATCCGTCGATTCACAAGCTCGACCACAATTGCAAGTGAACATGCTTGGAGCCCAACCTAAATCAACAATAACTCCCGTACACGCGCCCTCCATCGCCCCCTCCGAACGCAGTAACATCGGCCAACCCTCTCGCTACCGTCCCGTCTCCTCAGCGAACATGCTGGACTCTTTTAAGCAGCAAAAGCACATCAGCAACAATCCCATCACCCAACGCGAGTCGAGAATGTCTGCCAACACTAGCAACACTAGCAGTCGTCTTTCCTTAGCCGACCCCAACCGTCTCCTGGTGCAGCAGCAACGCTATACCAAGGAAGAAAAGGGTAAGCAACCTATTCGAACGCCACAGGCACAGGTTCAGGTTGTGCAGGCGGAGGAAGAAGACGAGGAAGAAGGATGGGCGCAGATGAAGAGAAGGACGCAGGAGCGCAAGGAGAAGTGGAGAGTTAGTAGGAATTTGGCGGCGTTGATGCCGGGACTACCTGCTGTTGGTGGTGGTGGTGGACAAGATGGCGTCAAGGTCGAGCCGATGGTGGAGCATGGAATACCTGAAGGTGCGTATGCTCATGCCGGATGATGGTGATGAAATCGAAGAGAAGGGATTGAAACAGCGTGATAGTCGTAATGGCGGAATAAACAGTCGGGAGATAAACAGGTACATTTGGCATACAATATACATATACATAGCGCAAGGTAGGGGGGCAAGATTGGTGTTGACTTTTAAGCATCTTATTAAAGGGGTTCAGTTGTTGTTCAGCATAGCGATAGGAGTTTGAAAGAATATCATGGGATATATATTTGAAATGGCGGCAAAATAACTTAATAATACAGTCTTACGCTATATATTAGAGAATGGGTTCTCGACTTTCTTCCTCTCTCTCTTGCTTTTGCTTTCCATATCTCTCTCTCTCTCTCTTGCTTTTGCTTTCCATATCTCTCTCTCTCTCTCTTTCTCTTGTTTCTCTCCCTCGCCTCTCTCTCTCTCGTTTCTCTCCCTTGTATCCTCAGAAATAATGGGATTAGGAACCGAAATACATTATCGACAGAGGATGTGGTGAATGGGTATTAAATTCGATAGTGCAAGCCATCATTCGGTATTGCGAGGTGTTTGGCGTTTTTAAGTAAATTGCTTTTAATATAGTTGGAATAAATCTCCACCAGCAGTACTTCAATACCTTGATGTAATCGAGAGTGGTAAGCATGTATAAAACTAGAGAAAAAAGTTTCGCTTATATCTTATATTATCTTTATCAATTGCTTTCGTCTTTGGCCACATGTGTCCAGTCCAATCCAGATTTCACTTCCACTTCCGTCTCTCAAAGAACTCAATTCGATAGCCTCTCTTTATATGTTTGCGTCATCTTCATCATCATCGTCCATGCCAGGAGGCAGCATGTCATACTCATCGTCGTCCGTATTTGCCTCCACTATTACCATGTCTTCGTCTTCATCGTCATCGCCTTCATTGCCATCGCCCTCAGGTTCATCGTCTTCATCCTCATCAACGATGCTGTATTGGTCGATGTCAATCGGCAGCAGGTCAGCGAAAGGATATCCATTACCATCGTCATCATCATCACTGTCACAGCCACACTGGGTGCGACAATCTGTACCATTGTGCTCAAGTATGTCTTCCTCCTCTTCCTCGATAGATGCACTACCAGACGCTTCATCGCATCGTAAGAGCGTGCCTGTGGCAGGAAGTGGGACGATACGCAAAGGGTCAAAGCGGTCAAAGGGCGACTCCCACCCCAATCGGGTAAAGTAGAGAGATGACTTGTGGAATTTGTGCCGGATATTGAACTCTAGATTGCTCATGTCCAGGTGTTCCCCTGTAGCTATGGACTCTCTGAGAGTTTCGAGGATGAGCAAGCCAAATCTGGTCGAGTCGCGTGCCGTTTTACACTTGTACGGGGTTAGCCGGGCGAGCATGTTGATTTTCTTGTTGTTCATGTTGCGATATACGAAACTTCCATCTGAGAGGATGATAATGCGGCATTTGCAATTGGCAAAGGCGGCGCCAAATTCGCGGAAGCTGGCCTTGGTGACTGTGCGAAATTGAGTACCATTGTTGGAAAGCTTGTAAGGGTCGACATAGATACCAGAGCTGTTGTCATGTGTTAGCAAACCGACAAGAATTCAGCGAGATTTGTGAAGAAAGTCATACCATAATAACGAATCAGTCTCGTTGTGCTTGTCTGGTATCGCGTGTGTTCGAGTATTCAGAATAAACAACGCTTGCGGATCCTGTGCATAATCTTGAGCCCATTTCCGACATTGAGCAGCCCACCGAGCTGTGGCAAGGGCGTCGCGAGTTTATCTATCCTTGTCTGCGTCCTGGGCATAGCTGGGCAAGGTGAGGCGCTCGACCTTGAAATTGAAATCGTGAGTGAAAAGCTGCTCCATCTCGTCACTGATAGTGCCCAGGTCCATTGCTGTGCTAGGGTCATCAAGGTCTACATAACCGCCATAGTCAAAATTGACGATCCCAACACAAGCTCGTGTATATTGAGCTGTTGATCGCGCTGTCACGGTTTGGGTATTTTTCTGCTCCAGAGACAAAGTGGCCATTGCGTTGTTCATCTTGAATTGTTGTTTTAAGAGCTGCTGAGCTGGAAGTGCTTGAAGTATTTCCGTGACTTGAGAGGTTGCGAGGTCTACCTTGATAAATTTTGGTCGGCTTCTAAATTTCAAGTTGTCGTGCAGTATACTTTATAAGTTGAAGGAACAGCAAAAAATATATAGCATGAGGTCTGTACGCTCAGAGGACGACCATATTTTGCGGTTTGAGTTTTGTGTCTCGCCATTGAGCCACTGAGCCAGACCTCCCTCGATACATACAGCACAAGATAGCACGACTACAGATCAAATAATGGGAGGCAAAGTTATCTATTCGTCATTAGTTCACGGGCTGCATGAGAAGACGTCAAGTGAGAAGATGCAAGATGAAGGATAAGTCGTTGAGATGACACGGTCTGTGTCGCACAGGAGCCCTCATTGTGGTCACACCGACAGGCCAAGCGTAACATCATGAAGACAGCGGCGCGAGTACCTTCAACGCCTGAAACGCGGCGAGAATGCTTCACGTCTTTCATCCTCAATGTGCACGTGACTCGATTTGCCAAGCAATGCTGAAGTCGACCCCACCCAAAACAATCATTTGATATCTGTACGACGACTCTATTTGATGATGAAAGGTGCACAATGACTGCAGCATGAAATGTGATGATGATGATGATCTCGCGTGAACGAGCCTGATAAGTGCTTACTTTGAAGGCATCTTGAAGAAGCTCCCCGAAGTCTGGTATTGCTGCTACTTACACTGATGACCATTATGTCTAACGTAGACACTTGTGGTCAAGATACTATGGATGGGATCTGTGCAAAACTTGCCTTTGTCTGTGTGTTATACTGTCCAATGAACTTGCAGCGCAGGTCATCTTAGCACCAAGTAATATCATAATATGACGCTACCAGATCTGAGCGCATTTGTGGCACAGTATATAAGACCTACCTGATTCTCCGCCTACCTATCTTAAAGATCGCTGACGAATATCTCAGTACTACAAATTATATAGCAAGACAAACTCCTTAAGCATGCCATACATAATCGATGAATTCTTACCTAGTACTCTCAGGGACCACAGCAATCTCGCCCGTTCCATCAACGCCGCAGCCGTCGGCCTCCAAAAACTCTCGGGTTTTTGCCAGCATCGTCACTTTCGACTATAACGTGGACAACTGGACTGGCGATGCTCTCATTGAGGTTGTCATAGGGACTCAAGAGCTCCTCGACAACTTTGAAGTCAGTTCGGAGCAATTGATACTACCCTCATACTTTGACACAGCTATACAGAAGCAGGAGTACCGCAACATTCTAGCCCAGGCCGAATGGATCAAGCAGTGCTTGGCTTGGTCTGCCTGGTATGCTGGTGACCGAGATGCTCTGTTCATACTGGTTATTCGCACCGATGTCAGAGGAGACATGTCTAACCCAGCAAGTTTGTGGTTAACGTAAGTACCATTTTCTTTTCAGAGACTGTTATATTCAGTTGTCTTTGAGAGAAACAAGCCGGCTAACTCTGATCTCAGATCTGGCGAATGTCCAGACGAGCATGGACTTTTTGAGAGCACCCGCACTGAAGTTGCGCTTGAAGTCTTCTTCGAATCGTTCAAGAATTGCAAATGTGATGTGGTATTGATGATTAATGACGATATCATTAATGTAGCAGATGTGCTCCACGCACCCGAAGGAACGGAGGTCTACGGAGGGACTAACGGCACGCCAATTGAGGACTTCCGAATCGACTTACCTTTCCACCCACGACCAGTTGGAAACATTTTCAACGACTAGAACTCATAAAAGAAGGGAGTCTCTATACTCATAGAAGAAGGAAGTTTCTATGCAAAGACAGGAGCCAAAGCCGGACGAAAGCATGAGCGCAAGCACCACAAATACAATGTTCAGAAGAGATAGCATTAGACATCCACCAACTAGTTGACATTGAAGAGAATGAAAGAAAGAAAGTGTGATAAGAGAAGATGGCCAAGAAATGTTTAATTGTCGCAAATTAGCAAAATGTGGAAAATCGACAACACTACCTTCTCCCTCATGCCTGTCATACAAGTCCCAAACTCCCATCTATTCAATGAAATCCTTCGTCATCCTCTCGCTCGCCTACTCCATGCTATGTGTGAACCTTTCTCTGCTTTCTTTGTTTTGTGATTGTGTTTTTGGTTTGTAGTCCTTCGTTGTTATTGTTGTTGTTGTCGGCAGTCATCATCGTGATCATTGTCCATAGTACCTGAAAATGTTCCATCCATATAACGTTCCTCGGTCGGTCACGTGTCCTCCCTCCATCGACAGCACTAACAAAGAAAAAAAGAAAAGCGTACAAGCATTATCCAGATCCAGAAACACTCTATAGTAAGAATGCAGCACCGGCAATAGCAGCAACTGCCAGCACAGCAGCGCCGAAGTTCAGTCCGAGGGTGGAGGCGCCGTTAGCACCAGGTGTGTATGGCGTGATGCCAGTGGTGTTGCCCCAAGCGGAAGGTGCAGCGACGGTACTGCTTAGTGCGGCGTAGTTGGTGTTGGCTGGTGCGGCTCCAGCTGCTGGCGTAGTAGCAGCGTTGGCGGGAGCGGGCATGGTAGCAGCGGGTGTGGCATTTATGTCACCTCCTGTGCAAGATGGACAGGGGACGGTGGTTGTGGTGGCGAATGCTGCAGGCGGCGAGTTGGTTGGGTATGTGAGGGTCACTAAAGGAAGTTGTTAGGGGAGTAATAACATCTATGTATGAATACAACGTACTTGTAGGTGAGCCAGGGCAAATGTTACAGACACCAGCGGAGGTGGTGAAGCCTTGAGGAACGTAGTCGGTTCCACTAGACCATGGGGGAGTGGCACCTGTGCAGCTCTCCGTGACGGTGTATGTAACAGGAGTTGGCATACCACTGCTGACACCAGTCGGGCAGACATCAGTGTATGTATATACATTGACGGTGGTGTGAACAGTGCTCGGACCCATGTTCATCGTGCATGATGAGCAGTAGGTGATTGTGACTGTATTTGTGCTGGTCAAGGTGACATCAGGCACATCGGTGCAGTCTGTGTAGGTTGAGGTCGAGGACGTTGTCATTGTGGTCGTCATGTTTGCTGGCATGGTTGTCTGGGCTGAAACCAGAGCAACACCGAGAGCGAGGATGGCGGTAGTGAAGGACTTCATTATGACGAGATTTATAGATGTGTATGCCTGTAAATGAGAGTATAAAGTGGCGAGGGTTGAAGTTAGTATGTACTGCTTGAGTGTTGGTCTCGAAAGAGTGACAAGAGTCGGGTTACTTCTGAAAGAGAGTAGTGGTGAAGTGTGTTTGTAAACTTTGTGTTTGGACTATCAAGAATAGATGGCTGAAGAATTGGAAGTAGACATTGAATGAGGTATCTTATACGCATCTTTGGTTGTGTTGATCAGTGTGTTTTGTTTACACAAAAAGTGGTTGTTGCAGGAATGCTACAGACTCTTTTTGTTCATTCCTCCCATTTCAATTGGTGCACGAGCATTTGGTAGCAACGCCGACTCAAGCCAGGGTGCGACCGACTGGCTAGAACCTCCGGATCTAAAGGCCTGCATACTCGGCGACGCCATGACGACCAAGAATGCATCCTAGAGTGTGGTAGAAACACCGAGTTGCCGCACACATTGCATATCACAGTTGCCACATGGCACATTCGAGAATTACATTCGACGTCTCTCTTACTATGTCATAGCTTGTTTACTCCGATCTAGCAGCATTGTTTTGACATAGATATTAAGCACAAATAATCACAAACACCTCACATAAAGCGATTTATGAGAAAGGCAAACGTGCTGAAATCGGCACATAGTTCGACATAGATTTAATGGGTTCATCGACGGTTGAGGTTTGACTTCTTAGCGATATGTCTTTGTCTCTGGATGAGGTGAGGGTGATCGCTGCCAAAAAAAAGGTGACGTTCTGGTGTCCTAACCCTTGGACAGCAGGGTATTCAGCCACACAAAATCCTACTTCGTCCTTCCCAAAAATCTTAGATTCCATCTTGGAAACCCATTGTTCTCTTTCAGACACTTCATACACACATTACACAC
>Ga0068631_101117_pt1 | contig 10026 bp, 6 predicted proteins | sample InSIn5gowninarea_2_FD_77434 | JGI IMG/M metagenome (GOLD analysis project Ga0068631, IMG submission 77434) | Clean room microbial communities from NASA Spacecraft Assembly Facility at Jet Propulsion Laboratory, Pasadena, California, USA -... ...
CGGGTACTTTGTTATGGTAACGTTAGTCGTAGCAAAGCGAGATATCGCTGTAATGAGACGATGGAGTTTGTTGTTTCGTTGTATGAACGTTTGGGAGGAGAAGTACGGCTAAACAGTGCAAAGCAAAACGTAGGTACAGTAAGTAGGCTGGGGCAGGTGCGATGGTATCAAACAATGCGAGCTTGTGCTTGTGCATGTGCATGATAAAACCTCTGGGCTGGTATGTCATTCCACAATTGTTTCCGCGACACAGAATCAACGGCTGGTCCTGGGGAGGCTGTCAATGCGAACCCGCCCACCCTGCGCCAGCTTTTCCCCCAAAGGTCAACCTTGCTCCAAGCTCCATCCCTTGCACCATCAATCACAATCTCCAATCATGAGCCAATCATTATCCGGACGTCATCTTGAAGATCGTGGTCGTCATATCTGTGCTGGCTGGTTCCGCACTCTACGTCAAGAGTCAAGACAATGGTACCTCGTCAAATTGCTCTACACAAATGAGTTCGTCGACCAGCACCCCAGATGATAGCTCGGCTGTGACCAGGACGACCAGGCGTTCTTCTCTAACTCTCTCCAAATATATCCTTCTTTGATCCTCGTCGCTTGCTGTTCCGAGGGGAAACACAACAATCTGCAACCCCGGATTGTCATTATTGCGCGATCACGACCTCACGACCCTCAACTTTCGGTCCGTCTCGGTACAGACTTCTGTCATCTCGTTTTGAGTTCCTGTCTACTGTACGACACCCGACAAGGCGTTCACGTTACAGCTCACAAGAGTTATTTCCAAACGCAGGGCTAAAACATGCATAACCGGCAAGATTTTCGGCGTTACAGTCTTCAGCCCCACATTGCGCCGATGACTAACATATGGTGGAATAAGAGTGATGTACATGCGAATGTGATCTGGCGGCTACATCATCACGGGAAATTGATTGTGCATAGGCGGGCCTACTGTGCTGGCCATGGTGGTAACTTGTAAGCGGGGTATAGCGAACAGCAGCGCGAAAAGTGCATGCATACAGCAGACCTTCATCCATCTTGACCATCTTTAGTTGCACGCTCTGTCATTGATGGTCCAGACTCTCCCCTCTGTCGCCATACAAGGGAGGCGCCGAGTCTCCAAGCGTACTACCCTGTAACCTTAGACATGAGTGAAGAATGACAGAGTATCTCAAGACTTTGAAGCGAGAATCCCCAATGTTTCTCCACTTCTCTGCTTTCAAGATCTACCGCTCGGAAATACGAGCATGTAGCATGCCGTCAGTGAGCATGGCACGTGACCGACTCCGACCAACCGAATGCGGAGAACGTTTTGTAGAAAGTTTATATCGTGGCCCAGTCAATTCAGCGTTCTAAAAGATTCCAATCTGGACTCCTCACCGTAGAGAGCATTGCAATCTCACACTGCGCAGTAACGTCATCTGGACAGTCATGAAGCAGATCAGTGAAAATCAGACAAGAGCTCATTATCAAACTCCCCTTGGAACCTCCGAGTAGAATTGCTGTAGGTAGAACTACCCATGATCGCCGCTCCGCCAAGCCAAGTTGACCGTCCAACCCAGGAAGCAAAAAAGAATAAACCCCATGCACCAGCGGGATCAATATGCCCCATCAGCACCTCTCTTCCAACCACCAAGTCTCCCAGACCCGTCACCGCTCCGCCATCCACACACTCAGACACGCTTGCCGATCCGCCATTTCCCAAACCCGCTATTTTCAGATTTTCCTATCTCCCTCCATCCGTCTCCCCAATCCACACGCCTTGCACCACCTCCCCCTACCCACCCTACGCAATCAACATCCCCCTCTCCACCCTCTCCGAACCCTCTCCCCAAACCCCCTACCAGCAACACCATTCTCCCCCCCACCACCACCACCACAGCCATCCCTTCCAAACCAAACCCTAACCCCTACTCCATACCCAAACTCCCTAACGACATTGTCACCCGCCCACATCGCAGCGCCGACATTCTCAAACACCACGTGCGCTCTGCCCTCTCCGTCCTCGTAAGTTTCGAGGATGAACGAGGTGCGCAGTTCCTTCATCTGCTTGCATGCGGCGAGGAAGCGGGGTGTCAGGACTGTGGTGGGGGATTGGGGTGGGGTGGTGTGGTCGTCGTCTTCGTCGTCTTCGTCGGCATCGTCCCTACCGTCGTCGCGGTAATTGGCGTTGCCGTGGTCAGAGGGAAAGGAGGATGCCGAGGAGAGCTTAGCGGCAAAATTGGTAGGGAAGGAGGTGCTGGGATGCTTGACGGGCCCGCCGACAACAGTGAAAGCATCACGGCCTTGGCCAACGTCGTCGTCGTCGTCGCCGCCGACAGCGTGACGTCCGTTTGCGTGTATACTGCCAGCGAGACCGTTACTTCGGCGTGACGGCTGAGTCTCAGACGGAGTGTTGGACCGTAGCTTGCGGATGTCCCGGCGTGGCAGACCGTCTACAATGAGATGTCTCGTGACGCCGTGGTTCTGAATGCCGGCGAGTATCTCGCGGCTCAGCGGGAAGGTAGGCGTCTCGACTAGCTTGACGTCTAACCGCGCTCCTCCTACTACCAGCGGCCCCACGGAGGTGTGGTAGGCGGTGAAGGAAGCTGCGTCGGCGGCGTGCAGGAATTCGACGCTGATGGTTTGTGAGCCGGTGATGGGGAGCGTGGGGGCGAGTGTGATGTTGACGACTGGTCTGGTGGCTGAGATGGCGCGCGCGATCTGCGCCGAAGGTGGGGGAGAGGGGGAGATGGGGATGAGAAGGACGCGGCGACGGAGGGAGGGAGAGGGGGCAGGATTGCTACGAGAAGAGGGTGTGAGGTCGGCGCCGGAAGAGGAAGAGAATATCGAGAGTTGGGGGTGGTAGGAAAGGAGGTGGTAATAGGGGTTAGCGTTGCAGAAGGAGGTTTGGCAGGAAGGGCTGCGGTGTATGAGGCCGATCTGGCTGGTAAAGGCTGGAGGGGATGGCTGTAGGGTTTCGTTAGTGAGCGTTGATGAAGGGGTGTGAGATGCTGATCGTACCTTGCGGACTCGGCCTTCATTGTTGACTCGGCTTGTGTTGCTGACTTGATGCATGTCGTCGACCTCATCCACATTATTAGGGCGAGCTCTATCCTCGACCTTGTCCCCGTCACTGGCCACTTGGTCCTCGAGCTTTTGGTCAAAGTAGATCTTCAATCCCTGAGGGACCTCTCTAGCAAAGGAGGTACTAGCTGAAGTGTTCACGATGGTCGGAGTCGTAGCCTCCTGGTTGCCGCCTTCGCCGACATCGATGAGATCTTCTATACGAGCGGCAGCCTTGTTCACGTCGCCGTTGACTCCATGAGTGGCATCGTCACGCGCGAAGTGGATGTTGACGTTGGTCTGCAGCTCGTCCACATGGTCCTTGGTCTTAGCCTGTTCGATCTCGACAGTTTGCAGCCGGGCATAGACGTGGGCGAGCTCATCTCGGCTACTGGCAACCACGCTCTTGGTCTGAGTGACCATAGCATGGCTCTGCTGGACCCGATCGGCGAGTCTGATGGGCTGACGTTCGCCTGTTGGGTTCTGCTGCAAGAGCTGAACAAGGAAGGCTTCACGTGCATGAGCCTGCTGAACTTGTTGCTGCAAGTGAGCAATCTCGCTCTCGCGGGTGCCGATGGTGCGGTAAGCCTGGAGAAGTTGCTCCTGGAGAAGGTGACGCTCTCCGGCGAGCTCGGTCAGAGGGAAAGCGTTCATGTGGATGAATGATGAGAGGCTAGTAGATTTGAGGAGAAGAAGGTCTTGACTCGTAGGAAATGTTGATCAAGTTGGACGTGAGGTGCGTAGAGTGAAGAGTGGACGTAGAAGGCAAGTGTCAAATTGTTGGTTACGCAAGACCCAAGTCAGAGCGAACTTCATCTTCGTATGATGACAAGCTACCGCCAAGTTGAGTTCAGTGAACGTGGGTTCGACAGTATGCGTGTGAAGTCAGTGTGAGGCGTCCAGACGATACTTCAGACCGGCGGTAGAGGCTGTCTCCACTCTTGTGTTTACGAACGTAGATACAAAGTCCAAGGTCAGCAAAACCACACGCGAGAGGCGGACTCTTTCAAAACGTGGATCAACCTGGCTTCAAGCAGCATATTGCTCGTGTCTGTGATCCAAAATGGCGCCAAGAACTCAGATAGCAGCCTTGCTGATACGAGAACCATCGGCCAGGACTCAAGGGAATCAGTATAAGAATGCCCACTGTGGTCACACGCTTAGTCATGAGCAGCCCAAAGGCTTGAGGGAAGTGATTGTGCATTTGGCTTTTCCGACCCAGCCCTCTTGGGCGCCGGAAACCGTGTACCATTACTGTACAAATCCTGAACGCCAGGCTTGCAATCTGGGCGGACTTTGATGCCTTTCCATTCCCAGCTCATGGCAGCCCTTACGTCTTTCAACGCCAGCCTTATCCGACTTCGCTTCTCTTTCTTCTTGTCAATGTTTCCTGACCATGTTCACTATCTAAAACATGCTCTTTCCTCGCTTGAGATTGAACGCTCGCTGGTCTTTCAACCACCGCCTGTAGTCGGCCACACTACCGATCTTTTCCCCATAAAAGTCAGGAACCGGGTTCTGGATCGAGGAATTCGCAGGATCGACGCGGTATTTCTTGATTCGGTTGTAGAACTCTCGTTCTTTCTGCAATCGCATGTCAGCTTCGTGCCGCCATTTACAGCACCCGCCATTTCCAGAAGTCACGGGGCGTCAACACCAACTTACCACAGCTATCTGGCTTCCAAGCCTCCTATACATCAACCCGAACACTCCACTCCCCACACTCGGCCCTAACAGCCACCCTACTCCCGTAAATCCCAAACAAAGCAGCCCCGTGGAGACAATCTCATCCAGTCCAAACGTCGCTTTTGCCCATTGATCCAGGTCATAGCTGCTCACGACTGTCGCACCCACACCCGTCATGCCAATCGCGCCGAAGATGGAGCACACGAGACCGATACGTCGGCGGGTCTTTCGGAGCGCAAGGAAGCGATTCCATGTGAGGGTTTCGGCTTCTGCGGATGTCGATGGAGACGTGGGAGCTGTAGGATCGGGGGTGGTGGTTGTAGTAGAGGCGTGTCGTACAGATCTGACGGGAAAGACAATCGATTGCCTATGTTGTTGTCGTGGCCATTGAGCTGTGCAGTGCCGTGTAGTAATTGAGGATGGTCGCGATGCTGTAGGTTGTCTTCTGGAGGTGCAGCTCGTGGAGTATGAGGCTGCTACGATGGGCGCAAAGCTCGCCTGAGGAGTTTTGCAGCTTTGCACGGCGGCATTGCGTATCATGGGGCTCGTTCTACAAAACATTGTCGCCATTTGGAGGATGGATATTCGAAGGTTTGACGCAGATGGTCGTACTGAGTTCGGCCTTTGGAACTGGGTGTCGCGCCAAGCTCGTAGGTCATGAGTTGGAGAATCACGTGCAGTCGCAAGCTTGACCGGAATTCGCCGGAGATGGGATAACTGCAATTCTTCATCCACCAGCCACGGTAGTTTAATTGCGGCGTTGAGGGCACATTTATGTGTGACAAAACATGCTATTGATCGTTTTGGAGTTCAACCATATCTGGACATGCTTCCAACACATTCACAAGTGGGATAAGGATGACGCCCCATCTACTACCGTGTCCTGGACTCCTTTCATACTCTCCTGACCCTCATACTTCCCGTTGCGCTCTTAGTCAAAATCAGGATGCTTTTAGCTTGAACATGCATATGCATATAGCCGACTCAGCCTTCCTTTCGCCCCTTTACTCTTCTCCTGACACCCGTATAGTACGCCCGCCAACGTCTCCACACACGTAACTTGATGATCCTTGCCTTCTGTTTTGCTCCTTGCCACTCCATTGGGTTATGTATTGTGTTCGAAAGACTGGCTTGCGGGAATGTAGAGTGTTGTCGTCTCAGATGATCAAAACTAGTGTCGATGCTAAAGTTCGCAGGTCAGAGTGGAACAGTGATTCAGAAGAAACGGACGGCACCGAGAATCGTTTTCCCCAGAAAGACAAAAGAGCTGTGGCGCAGAGCACGCGAATTGTTGCGACAAGAAGAGTAAATGAGCTATGGCAAATGTTTGGCTGTGGGGTGTGTTGCTACCAAGCCGGAGAACAACATCAACGAATGTGCCTGCCGGCAAAGAGCCGTCGACTAGGGCAACGATCATAGCCGTACATCAGCGACAAGGAACCTTTCCACGCCAAAGTTTGTGTTTGAAAATATGCCAGCTGTCTAGACGAAGCCTTTCCAGTACCGCCGCCGGTTCTGCGAGGCATGATACCGGACCGAAACCTCCTTTCAGACCTCTTACTGTCCACATCGAATGGTGTGACCCAATCGTTACGTTGCACAAATTGCCCATGCACGGTTACTCGGGTAGCTCCTCCGAGTGTGAGCATGGGCACCAATTGGATTTAGCATCCCTTCCGGCACCACCGTTCGACCCTTACAGGTGTGTTTTCTTGCAGGTTGCTGACACTGCTCGTATCTTCAGAGAGTGAATGCATCGCTGCTGCTTGGTGGCTCTGATAGATACTCCACCCGACAGCCGTTTGCAATCAGATTTTCCAACCCGGGAGGGGGTGGCTCAAGCATTAAGATCATAGGTGATTATTTCCGCTTGTCAGTCAGTCAACAGCCACGCGACAATCGTCTATTTGGCCGAATGGTAGTGATGCCCCCATTCGTCCAACTACGACGATTGACGGCAAGAGTACGAGTCATCGATATTCTCGATACCATCCCTTCATCAGCAAGTGATGCTGACAACACCCGGGTTGTCAGGTCAGAATCCGAGCGTTCTGATGCTATTGGGCGGTGATTCGGTGGCTGTTGGTCAGAAAAACCGTTGTCGATTGTCGGTTTTCGTACCTACTGTTCGAGCGTAGACCCGTGGAACAGTAGGAAGCTTTTTGCTTGTTCAATCTACGCTGACCTCCTTTGTGTCTTTCAGATTTTTGTCAGGCTTCTAGCCCATGCTGTGATCATTCAACCCAACTCCTACGATCCTCAAAGCGCAGTCATTCTATATGAATAGGGATGTTATCGTTGCTTTGCTTTTATAGTGTGAACATGCTTTGAACTCAGCGTGGAAGAATAAGCACGAGTGCTCTCCGCAGGCTCTTCCAAATACAGCCGAGTTCTGCATCAACGTTCCACTACCTCCTCTCGCCAAATTGAACGAGATTGCTCCGATGGCGTATTGAGATCCTTCTAGCTAAAGACATTGACACTTATGCAGTTCTATTTCTACGCCACCTAGGCGCAGTTCCCCACGATATTTACAGGCCTGAAAAAAGGCCGAGGTCGGAGAGCCCCGGAGTCAGGGATACCTTTTACCAACCCAGTCGTGGAAAGGGAATATCACGCTTCACGATGTATCGACCGCTCAGATACGCATTGCGCAAGTCTGCGTATCACCTTGGCATCATACCCCTTTACGCTCTCTCTCAAGCTTAGTATCATGAAGATCAGTACGCTGGAGCAGCAAAAGCACCAAATGTAAGCGTCCGAACCTACAGGCCCAAGTCGTGGAGCACTGAGCCATGCTCCCCACCAAAAAGAGAGGGATGATAGGCTTGTCAATCTGCGGTACAGGGTGTTCGATATTCATGCGGGTTATCAACAGTTTACTACAGCTTTCAGCTTCCTCTTGCCATCTCAAGTCTCCTCGCAGCCTCCTCTCTCACCTCCTCAGTAATCTCCCTCGCCCCCATGACTTCCTTTACCAATCCGACTCCCGTACCAGCATAAGTCGTCATCCGCGCGTTGTCGCCCCAACCCTCATCGCCTTTGTTCATCTCCTTCTCATACAAACCCCTGTTCTCATCCAAGCTCATACCGCTGAGATGATCACGGTAGCTCTGATTGATTACACCACGCCCTCCATAGCCCTCTGGCCACTCCGTCGTCCCTCTCAAATAATCATAAACCCCTGATCTTACCGTCGTAACCCCACCATCTTTCGCCGCAAGCACAGCATCCCGATACCCTCTACTAATATTCGCCTCATAACTCGCCAAATACCTCGTCCCCAGCACCACACCCCCGGCCCCCAACGCCAACGCCGCCGCCGCGCCCCTCCCCTCCACGATGCCTCCCGCAGCCACCAGTATAGGCAGTTCATCCTTCTCCTTCCGCTCCGGAAACTCCCGCTCGAGCGCATCCTGCACCTCCGGGAACAGCGCCAACAGCCCCGCTCCGGCGTCTAGCCCGTGCCCTCCGGCATCCTGGCCCTGCACGATCAGCACTTCCGGTTTACATGCGCGCGTGACGTCCACGGCGCCAGCGACGGTGCCGACCTGCACCCATATATGCGTCTTCCTCTGCGTCGCTGCGCGGACTTCCTCCGTCCAGCGGACCAAGTCGTCCAGGCTGCGGGGCGCGAAGAACCATACTGCGGCAGGGGTGTAGGACTTGAACGCCGCGCAGGCCTTTTTGAGGTCGGCGCCCCAGTTAAGGACGCCGACGCCGAGGGGGAGGATGGAGTCGTCGTTGTTGGGGGTGGGGAGGGTGGTGGAGGGGTTTTCGGAGAGGAGGTCGGAGGCTTGCATGAGGTGGGCGCGGAGGTGGGATGTGTCGGTTCCGGAGCCTAGGAAGCCTATCCCTCCTGTTGTGATAAAAGTGTTAGTGGGGGTGTTGGCAGATGGTAATGGAGGTGCGGCGAGCTCGAGGTTTCGAGTTCATTGTAAGATTGCACTTCGAGTTTTCCTCTGCTTTTGTCGCGGATCGCCGTCGAGCATTCTGTTATATTGACTCGCCTGATGCTAGAGGGAACAATGTCCATAAAAAGCAGGATGTCTTACCTGCTTTGCTAACCTCGACTGTAAGCGGCGCCAGCGCAATCATGCGCATCGGCGCGCAACAGACGAGTGGTGTCTTGATCCATGGGTAGGCCTTCTGTAGCTTTGCGATGTTCGATGATGCCATGTTCCCTTACTCTTGCTGGAGATTACGTACAACTTGAAGACATGAAGACTTTGATGAGAACAAATGGTCGCCTAACAGTGAAAACAATGTCGCTGTCGTTCATAGCCGAACCTCGGACGCAGGAACGGGGATAATGGACGACTAGATCGCATGACGATGTTTTGAGCGGAAGGCCTCCGCGGGCGGTGAACGCTGACATGTGCAAAACCTGGGGTGCAGTAGCGCAGAGCAGACGAACCAAGACCCGAAGATCCACCGGCGCGAATTCGCGACTTCAGTGAATTTCGCGAAGTGTGAGGAAAGCATCCTCACCAATAGCACTTTCTCTTTGCTTTCAACATATAGATCATTCTTACAAATTCGTTCTGAATCACAACGCCCTATCTATCCGAATCTACCGCATAGACGAAACCACATATACCTTTGAACAAAGGGGGAGAACGAGACCTTCAATATGAACGCGCCGGACAGGTAAGCTTTTCTTCAGTACGTGACGTGTTCTCGTCCTTCACTCTGGACCGCCCGGACATCATGGAGCAATAGCCAGTACTTGTTGTGGGATGTCGTTTGTTGAATCTCACTCGGCAACAATGACCGCATTGTTATCAAACATGGAAACCACGACGACGAGCCCGAAGAGTCACGATGGAGCCTACGACACCGGTCACCTTTGGAACAAGCACATGATCGCCAACACGAGAAAACGGAAGTCCACTGAAAAAGGACGGTCGTCACTGCCAAAAGAGGAAAACGATTAAGCAACACCGCACTCACGCACGGACGACAACGCTCACATCTTACAATGCCGAAATACGACAATGAGGACGACCATATTCCGCCGTCGCCTCCCGCTGCCTACCGTCAATCCAACTTTGGCACACCGTCTGACCCAGTTCCTCTGACGGACGCCGCACCACACCATTCCAAGATTATCGGATCTGGAGGCCACTATCAAACCTCCATCAACATGGCGGGCTTCAACGAACCGCATGAGGCTGAACAAGTTCCCGACAGATTCGAGCTCTTCCTTTTAAGCGACGAGGAGAAAAAAGTGACCTGGCAGTTCGACACGCGTGCGTCTTTTTTCTCTTTCGTTCTCCCTCTCCCCAACCC
>Ga0068631_101119_pt1 | contig 10019 bp, 9 predicted proteins | sample InSIn5gowninarea_2_FD_77434 | JGI IMG/M metagenome (GOLD analysis project Ga0068631, IMG submission 77434) | Clean room microbial communities from NASA Spacecraft Assembly Facility at Jet Propulsion Laboratory, Pasadena, California, USA -... ...
CCGTCAATTAGTCTGGCACGCATTTACCGAGTTCCTTCTCTTCATCTTGCCACTCGTGGGAATTAGCAGATGGCGAAGATGGTTAGCGAGAGCCTGGCGGAATACTCGAAAGTTATTTAGGCGCGGCTTGTCTCTCCTCGTCTTGAGCTGTAGCTTGTCGTGAGCCTGTACTGTAGCTCCCTCGGTCAAGCTCGCTTGGTCGATGGGAGATTCGCGTTGCAAGATAGGACATATGTTCTGGACCTTCATAGTTCACATCGTCCGCCTCTTCTCTACGGATAAGCTTCGATGGACTTTGTGACTCCTAGTGTGCCTACATTCATAGATGAAATTGGTCTGGTTATCTGGTCGGTCTTGCTACTGCGGCAAAGGATGCGGCAGCAGCTGGGTGCGATCGGTACGCGAACGGATTACAACGTCATCTGTGTTATACATAGCTTCGTTCTTGATGCAACTGTACCACAACTGCTACTGTACCACGCTGACTGCCTGAATATCGTCGTAATCATCACGTGTCAAGTGCTCGTTATTGCGCAACCTCCCACGATATGTGCTAAGTTGTCTGTAACATTCAACCCCTTAGAGGGCCCATGCCTACTTCCACATCCCAGCAATAGCAACTCAACTCAAAAGATATCTTCCGTCATCATGACCAAAGCAGAAGACTCCAACGATGAGCCGCACCCAAAAGTTCAGTCACCTACCTCTCGCGACCTCCGGGCCCGCGACTGTGCAATCTCCGTGAGAGCTCACGCCACGAGCCATGAAACAGAGACATTAACAAGAGTCAGGGTACCGCCGTTCTTCAGACACCCTAATTCAACAAGGGTTCCGCATTCACGAAACGCGAGCGAGAGAGTTTCGGTCTCAATGGCCTATTGCTGAGCGCGGTACATTCCCTCGACGTCCAGGCCAGACGCGCATACGAGCAGTATAGCACTTGTAATGATAACCTGGCAAAAAACACCTTCATGACTAGCTTGAAGGATCACAACGAGGTCTTATACTATCGTGTACGTCATTCGCAACGTGTCAGAATGGGGTAGCCACTCAGATGTAGCAAAGGAAGATCCAGCTCTTGCAAGAACATCTGAAGGAGATGTTCGGCATCATATATACGCCCACCGAATCAGAAGACGTTCAAAACTATTCACGGATCTTCCGGAAGCCTTCTGGCTGCTTTTTGGACATCAACAATCCAGAAGGTATTGACCAAGCATTGCAAAAGTGGGGTGAAGCGGACGAGATTGATCTGATCGTGGTCAGCGACGGCGAACAGGTCAGTATAGAGTCTGCACAAAGTGCGCCCTGGGTACTGATCTACAACAGATCCTTGGTGTTGGAGATCAAGGTGTTGGCGGCATCTTGATTTTAGTTGCCAGGCTTGTCATATACACTTTGTGCGCTGGTGTGCATCCTTATCGGAGTCTCCCAGTCATTATTGACTGCGGCACCCATGTGCGTGTAACTTAGGATCACCGTAACGCCGTCCAAACTGAAAGAGAACGCAGAACACGGAGCTGCTGGAGGATGATCTGTATCTCGGAAATCGCCACCCTCGTGTGTGCGGCAGACGTTACGACGATTTCATCGAGAAGTACATTACTTCAACGCGGAAAGACTACCCAAGGGCACTCCTGCATTTTGTAAGTCCATTCTTGTTCATTGGGACCTTGCTTTTCCGCTCGCTGACGCCGTTGAAGGAGGATTTTGGCCTCTCGAATGCCCGCCGGATCATTGACCAGTATCGCGACAAAGTGCCAATGTTCAACGATGGCGTCCAAGGTACCGGTTGCGTGACACTGGCAGCACTCATGGCAGGTTTACACATCATCAGGACTCCCATGAAAGGCCTTCGAGTACTATGTTTTGGCGCCGGATCCGGGGCACTGGGATCGCTGTTCAGATCGCACAAGCCATTGCTATCAAATCGAATAAGTCACTCGACGATGCTCATAAACAGATATGGCATGACTCTCCCTCGCGGAGCTTTACCGAACCAGCGGCTGACTCTTATGCTTAGATGCGTTGACAAGCCCGGTTTGCTCCTCAAGTCAAAGAAGGACCAGTTCACCACGGCACAAATACCGTACGCACGCGACAACGAGGAGTTGGGCGACAAACCGCACGAAAACCTCTACGACATTGTCAAAGAAGTGAAGCCACATGTCCTCTTCGGCACCTCCACTAAACCAGGAGCATCCACAGAAGAAGTCGTCGAAGATATGGCAAGCCACGTCGACCGCCCAGTTATCTTTCCTTTGAGCAATCCCACCCGTCTCCACGAGGCCCAGCCCCTGGACATCGGCAATGAGGGCAGAGCACTCATTGCCACCGGTTCACCATTCCCGCCCATCGAGTACAATGGCACCAAATACGAAGTCGCTGAATGCAACAACAGCACTGTCTCTTGTGGAACAAAGGGCTCTACACACCTCACCGGAAGCTGTACACCGTACGGAAGCGGTGCATAATGCGCTGATACTGGAGCTCTTTATTGCTCTGTCTATAAAGAGACTCCAGTCCTCGATATAGAGATAATTCTGTAAGACACACAACACAGAGTTTCAACATCTCTCCCGCGGTTTGCCTGGGCACCATACTCTCTCGCTCATGACTCATGACCGACAAGATGCTCGTGGCGGCTACCAAGGCATTGGCGGCGTAGGCCCTGGTCCTCGAAGATCCGATGGCAGGGCTGTTGCCGGATGTGATGAACGTGAGAGAGAACAGTGTGCATCTCGCGAAGGCGGCCGTCAAGCAGGCTGTGGAGGAGGGCATGGATTGGGAGAAGGATATCCCCACGGAGGATACTGAATTGGAGGAGTGTATCAGGGAGCCGATGTGGGATGCGCGATACAGACTTCTGAGACCGGTGACGAAGAAGGAGGCGAGCAAGTTCGGCCAAAGGAGAGGCAGGCATACATGGTAAACGAAAGCACGTATAGCAATGGACCACGAGTGAACGACGACTATATATCATATTGTATATGCCGGGAAACCGCCATACTCCACCGCTCTTGATCTTCGAAATTACTTAGGGTGTCCTTGTACTTTGCTTGTAGAAAAGGACACAACCTTCGTCCTAGCAATCAACATCGATGTACTGCACTGACCTCGCCTTCGAATCAACATCGTCAAGGAGTCTCCGCTTGACCCTCATTAATCATAACCCAAACTCGCCGGCGTTAAGAATGACAAAGAAGAAGCGTGGCCACCCGGACGCGGAAGAGATCTTGGCGCGACCGTGGTGTTACTACTGTGAGCGCGACTTTGACGACCTCAAGATCCTCATCTCGCACCAGAAAGCTAAGCACTTCAAGTGCGATCGATGCAACAGGAGACTGAATACTGCGGGCGGTACGCAGTCCTTCTCCAAAAGTCCAGGCGCCGCTAATCGAGTCTAGGCTTGTCTGTCCACCTTAATCAAGTACACAAGGAGACGCTCACGGCTGTCGAAAATGCCCTACCGAATCGCTCAGATCTTAACGTCGAAATCTTCGGCATGGAGGGTATCCCTGAAGACATCATCCAACAACATAACCAACGAGTCTTGCAACAGTTCTACGAGGCTGAGGCGGATCGCAGAGCGTCTACTGGTAATCCGGGACCTGGCGGGAGTGGTGCGGGCGGACAGCCAAAGAAGCCCAAGGTAGAATCGGCGGATGATCTGAAGGCGAGATTGGCGGCTTTCAAGGCCAAGAAAGCAGCGGGCGAAACAGCTACGACCAGCAGTGGAAATGCGACTCCTGTTGGAGCTGGTGCAGGTCCGGCCGGTGCCCAGAGCCCGGGGGTCAACGCGCATAGTCCCGTACCATATGTGAGTATCATCTGATCTCACAGACGCTAACATGCTAATGGATATGCCAACAGCAACAGCAATCTGGTCCTCAAGCGTTTGGCCAACAGCCATTACAATATCCCTCGCACGGAAGTCCTCCTCCCGCCGCATTCCCACAACAGTTCGGCCAGCCATACGGAGTGCCACCTCCAGGATCTGGCTACGGCCAGTCACAAGCGCCATTCGGATCAGCACCGCCTGGTTTCCCGCCTCATATGCAGCCATTTTCACCGTCGGTGCAGCAATTCCCTCAGTTCCCTCAACCTGGAGGAATTCCCTTTCCACCACCACAGCAATTTGGGCCAGGCTCACCGCCATCGATGCCATTCCAACCGAATCGTGCCCAAGCCAGCTCCCCACAGAACGGCTCCGTAGCTCGACCGCCAAGCCTGCCTCCTGCGCCAGGCCTGCCGCAACGACCCTCATTTGCTGCGCCCCCAGTCAACGCATTCCAGATGCAACAGTTCCATCACGGCCACGTTCTCCCTACGCCAAACGCAGGCTTCGCAAATCACCCGGACCCGCGACGAAGATCGCAAGACAGCGCACCTGGCGCAACAGAACCTCAACCGGCAAGTCAAGCACAATCATCCGAACAGCAGCCATCCGTCACCGCGGAAGCGGTGGATGACCTCATTGCTAGCGTCACAGGTGCTCAGACCCAAGCTGATCCGACCCACGAAGCGGAGGACCGACTCGCCGAGTCCACTCAAATGGAGAAGCAGAAGAAGCAGAAGGACAAGGACAAGGCGACGAGGCTCGTGTATTCCGACAACGAGTTTAGCCCCGAGGAGAAGATGGCGCGCATGTCCAGGTACGCTTTCAATCCTGAAGATGTCAAGCAGAAGACTGTGCTGGGCGACACCGAGGCTGCAGTCTCTGGGGTGGTGGACACGGTTATGGATGAGCAGGCATAGCTGTCACGTTCACCACAAACACAAAACATACGAGGGCATGAGATCTGGCTGCTCTGTCCGCGGAGACCACATCCTCGTGAGCCTCTCCACGACAGAAGCTCTTGAGAACTGGCTACAAACACATTGAGGGAGGCTGCGATCAGCTAAGTCGACGAACACCTACTTTCCAGCACTGCCATTGAGATTCAGCGTCTCGCATTGATACACACATAGCTTCACCGATCAAAGCGGACATTCCTCTCCACCTTGCGGTCGCTGTAACCTCCATCTTTTGCAGCCAATACTACCGCGATACTCGTCCATGGTGAGTGAACATGAGGCCACGGGCACGTAGTAACAAGAACACGCGAGGGCTCTGGTCGATCGTCTTGGCTGATTTCTTGAGATATGGTTACGGAGATGGACCAACCGGCATGACGACCTCGCGAAGAATAAACATTTCGCTCTCCGGGAAACAAAGCAAGGGAATGTACAGTAAGTTCGCTGGGAAACCGCGACACGGTCGGTGAAACTCTCTCTACACCTTCTATTCGTGGGAAAACGTTCTTACATAGCATGTCCCGAGCCATTACTCGGTGGCAGCGAGATTTCCCCTCCTTGGTTGTGCATGCTATGGAATTTCTTTAGTAGTACGCAATGCCGTGCTACGTGGCTACTTATGTGTCAATTCGAGAAAAGACCTCCCCGGTTTACCTACCATGTATTGCGTGGATATCATCGTGACTGGTTACTTGCTTCATCGCCAATGAGATTGTCTTCATGTCTCCAAGCTTTGACACGCGTGCGCGGGCCCAATTTTGCTACTATATCAGTACCAGGGCCCAGGACGGAAATGACAATCAACGTTGTGAGCTCGATCGATGCTTCACACGCGTTACGGGCGATCGAGAGGCGCATCCAATGCTGAATTCGATAGCCGCCGGGACGTGCGTGTACTGTCCTTAGCTTCGGAGACATTATGCGTCGAACCCATCTTACTCCCAGGCTCCTAGATCATCCACTCCATGCTCAATGGGCCAAATACCATTCGCCCTCTCACCCTCTCACCCATACAGCGCACTCCTCTGCGCATCAGTCTCTTGCGTCTTGTTGTGCAAGTGCTGCGTAACCTCCAAGACAACTCTCACGTGCCCAAACGAGAGACTCTCACCCTTCCTCCCCGCGAGCAGCGACGCCATCTTGACGACATTCTTGACCTGCCTCCCGTTCAGCTCCAGACGCGCCAGCTTCTGCAGCTCGGCCCCGCTGATGACGTTGCCCTCGATGCCCTTGAGGAAGTTCTGCCAGATGGTCGCGCGGCTCTCCGTCGTCAGGTCCGCGTACTCGAGGCTCACGTGGATGCGGCTGCTGAAGGCCGGGTCGAGCGTATTAACTCGGTTAGTTGTGAGCACCATTATCCCCTCGTAGTACTCCAGGGTGCGCAGGAAGATGGAGACGAGCTTGTTGCGCTCCAGTTCGTGCAGGGAGCGCTGCTCGAGGAACACGTCGGCCTCGTCGATCAGCAGGATCGCGGACCACTTGGCGCACATTTCCATGATGTCGGTGAGGTTCCGCTCGACTTCCACGTGCGTGAATCCGAGGTCGCCGGCCGACATGCTGTAGAGTGGGACTCGCATCTCTTCTGCGACGGACTCTGCGGTCAGGGTCTTGCCTACGCCTGGGGGTCCGCAGAGCAGGAGGATGATTCCACGCCCTTTTCCCTCGATCACGTCGTCAAACGTGTCCTTCAGCTTGCGTTGTGTTTCGGTGAAGCCGAGGATCAGCTCCTTGCTGTTGGACGGCAGTACTAGGCTTGAGAAGGCGGCGGTGTTCCATTCAATCTCACGGACGGAGTTGACGAAGAAGTTGAACCACGTCTTCGTGCTCAGCGAGTAGCCTCGCACCATGGGGGTGCAAAGGAGGAGCTGCTCAGAACTAAGCGGGCGTCGTGCGATGGCGAACGGAGAATCGCCAAAGGCAGCTTCGTCCGGAAAAGCCCCGTTGTATGGCATACCATCGTTGAAGTCCTGCACATTGGAGTCTTCATCCGAGTCCCAGCTGTATTCGCTGTCGGAGTGATCAAGTGAGTCTTGAGGGAACTTGGTGGTGTGGACTTTTTCTGTTAGCTCGGATTGCGGAAAGGATCTGATGAAGACGGCGTGATTAGGATTGAAACGATTCCACGAAGCAGTGTCGATGACGACGCGCCCCTTTACATTTCGTCGGTCCTTGCTATAGTCAGGCAAGTGCCGCCATGCGACCCCATTGTATGCCTTGTAATAGGCCCCGGCCAGAGCTTCGAAGAGCTTTCCTCGCATCTCTAGGACTTGCTTCACCTGGTCCGCCGTTCGATGTAGATCAAGGGGAAACACCGGCAATCGAGTCACTGGGACTGTACCTGCGAAGCTTGGAATCTTCAGGATGAGATCGCCGAATCCGTATTTAGCACCATCCCAGTCTACGTATTCGCATGTGATGTAAAAGGCAGAACCATTCAACCCGTCTTGACCATATCTAGTTCGAGAACATCTGACGGCGTTGTCTTGACCGTTGTTGCGAGTGTACAAGATGGCCCGCGGCTGGAAAAAGGCAAAGAGAAGGTCAAAGCTGACAACGTGATTACGTTTCAGGTCCAAGTACTCCTCGTAGTTGGCCTTGAGCTCTTTCTCCAGAACCCCCAAAAGCACCTCTCCATGCTCCTTGGTTTTGGCGTCTTTCTCCTCTGAGATAGCCGCCCTCAGTTCAGTGAAACGATGGAACAGTGGCTCGAAACTTCCAGAAAAGGTTAAGCGGTCGAGATTCGTGTTGATATCGGGATACCCTTTCAGCACTTTGCCTAAGAGCGCTTTCAATAATGGGCTTTGAACCACGATCGAATGGACCTGTAGCACTTTTTTGGGGTCGTTGTAAACTCTGATGTGACGGACGATGAGAGCCCATTTGGCAGTTTCCTCGTTCTCGGCCGGCTCTCCAAGGCCTTTTGGCTTTTCTGTAACCCATTCGTACCGGCCTCGCTTGTCGTCTGCTCCAGCGTAAAGATCTTTGACTCCAGACTCCATGCCCGCAACCGAGAGTGATGCATCTGAGGTGGGCGAGGTGTCGGAAGACGATCTGATTTCGCTTGACGCAGAGTCGTCTTCTACGGTCGTAGACGATGCCGTGGAGGTGATGGGCATGAAGAAGACCTTGGCTGTTTCAAAGAAGCCTGCCGCAAGCGACATTGTTGCAGATTTGAGACGATTAACGACACAAGGAGTCTTCCGCAGCTTGCGACAGTCCCGCGATGAGCTAAGCAGTGTAAGTCGCGGCGAAGTATCTTACGATAAATGAAGAGGATGTCAGGGCAGACATCAATGGTGGAAATTGAACCAGATATTGCGGATGAGTGCAAAGCACTGAGGACGCAGTGGAAAAGGTAACAGAGCGAGAAATGGTCGGTAAGAATGAAAAGCAAAGGAAGCCTAAGGTAAGGTTGCTGAGGACCACCAGGCACAAGGTACAGCTGAAGAGTGAGTCACAAGGCGGCAGCCAGCCAAAGGGCAGTGGAAGAGGTCGAAAATGACGAAGGCCTGATGTCAGGTTCCACATGCGCACGTGTGCAAACAGACTTTGCCACTATCATAGCACTGCGATTGTGGAGAGATTCTGACAAACTGACAGCCTCGTTCGACTGTTAATGGGAGCGACACTGGGAGCATTGGTGAAAGGTGCAGGTGGGGGCCTACGGCGGATAGCTTCAGCTGTCAGCTCCGTTTTGGGCGAAGGCCCCAGTACCAGCTGTTTTCTATGCGTGCGAAACGACATATTACATATTGTGTGTCGAATTTCCAGCAATCAAGCAGCTTCGTCTAGAACGTCTGTATCCTGCAACTAATAATCGAACATGGAGACCGTGCATATGAGCTGGGACAGTATCGAGGGTCAGCGGGACTGCGCAAATGCGGACGACCGACATCCGCAAATGCATTGCGCCGCTATACGAGTGCCCTTTACTGATCAGCGTAGCCATACAATATCATGACTGCCGCTGAAGCCAACGATAGTAATGAACCCGACATTTCTCTCTTCCCATCTCCGTTTGTGATATCCTCTCTAACTTCTCCTCGAACCACCGCACTTCCCCTCCGCTCTGGTGCGTCCCGGCAGATATCGCTTTGTAGCTTCGAGGCTTGAAGATCAGAAGCTACACCTCACTCCGACCCAGGTTTTTGATGGAATGTCGCCGTGAAATCAGCCTCGAAGGGATGATCTAAGTCTCCCAACAACCCAGAGGAGTGGGAGATTTTGTAAAAGATCAAAGCTTCTATTCGACGTTTCCCAGAGAGTATGCTGGTGGCCCGTAGGTCCACGGTCAGCATTTCTCGGTGTATGTGACGGCTCGTCAATAGTGTATATATAAGCGGCCTGATGCTCAAGTGTCGTCTCCATGTTCCGACAGTGGTTCGTCATCAGCGTCGGACAGTTTCGGATCCTCATCCTCTTCTTCCGGCTCATTCTCCTCGGCTGCATCCTCTTCGTCGTCGGAGAACTCACCTTGCTGCGTTTCTTCAGCAGCAGAGTCGAGCTGTTCATCTCCATCCGCTTCATGGTGAAAATCTTCCGCAATAGCACTTTGACCGAATTCCGCCCATTGTTCAGACTCTGCTAAAGATCTTTCCAGGGTTTCTTCAACCACTTCATTAAGCTCAGCAGCGACCTCTCCCGTCAAGTCTTCTTCTACTGGCATAGGGTCCAGGTTTCTGAACGGTGACTTCTCCTCTTGCTCCTTATCTCCCGCTTTCTCATCTTGTGCAAAGCTGACTGACTTTCCAGAACTGAACCTTGATCTCACTTCTTCCAAGACGTCACCGCTCCAGGGTTTGCACTCTCGGATAAGTTCGCCGCATCTCAAACACGTCCAACCTTCGCCATCTTCAGCTTCAAGTCTTTGAGCTATACAAACAAAGCAATAGATACACCCGCACGGTATGGTTTCGTAGGGGTTAGTGATGTCAGTTTGAGAAGAGCCGACGACGCCGCTGCTCGCTGGCATTGCCACAATCTCACTCTCTGCCGAAGAAGTTGGGTTTTGATCCTGGTAACATATGGCGCAGGTCCGCTCTGGAAGGAACCCAAGCTCGCCACCTATCGTGCTATCGTTGTCATCTTCTGTTCCGCCACGCCTAAATAACTTTCGAGTATTCCGCCAGGCTCTCGCTAACCATCTTCGCCATCTGCTAATTCCCACGAGTGGCAAGATGAAGAGAAGGAACTCGGTAAATGCGTGCCAGACTAATTGACGG
>Ga0068631_101121_pt1 | contig 10005 bp, 8 predicted proteins | sample InSIn5gowninarea_2_FD_77434 | JGI IMG/M metagenome (GOLD analysis project Ga0068631, IMG submission 77434) | Clean room microbial communities from NASA Spacecraft Assembly Facility at Jet Propulsion Laboratory, Pasadena, California, USA -... ...
AAGACCGAAGTCGCACGCCGCCACGCCAACATCGACATCGACGGCGCCTTTGGGATCGCATGGCTGGAGCAGGAGATCGAGGTGTTGGAGCAATTTGATCGCCACTTGGAGCGTGAGGCGCAGGATGGCCCGTTCCCGGCAGTGAGGGAGAGAGAGAATCTGAGGTATGGGCCGTATACGAAGGAGAGGGTCTGTGAGGCGTTGAGGAGGGGATTGGGAAGGCCAAGAAAGGATCTGGGAAGGTGGGTGAGGGAGCGTGCTGAGCGGTTGCGGTGGCTGGCTTTGGAAAGGAGTGGGCTGGTAACGAGGGATGTAAGAGAGGAGCGCTTGGGTGTCGTGGCGGCAGAGGATGGTTCCTCAAGGGGCGATCCGCCGCCATACCCGGACGGTGAGGGGCTATGGGAGAGCAGTGGAGGGGATGGGAGGGATAGGGATGCGGGGCACTTGGCAGGCGATAGAGGTGTTAATGCGCCGACTTGGGCGGATAGGGGGAGTGGAGATTGGTATTAGCAAGACGTTGTTGGTGGGCGGCGGTGAAGAGCTATCAATGTTTCAGAGTGGTTGCAGTGTTACTACAGAGCATATGAGAAACCAACAGTGGACCATATGTGGCGGCTAATGCGCACCACACCGACAGCATTTTGACAACAAGTAGAATACCTAGTAACACCAAAAGGCAAACGAACATCCCATGCATGTAACATCTCGACCATCCTGGATGGGCGAGGATTTAGACGTCCGGTGGCTTGCACACCGCCTTCAGATCAACTCCTGTGCAGAGCATGGGTTCATTGTCACGGAACACATGCCCTTCCCATGACATGATCGTCCCTGAGTAATTCACGTCACATATCTGGAACTGCTCGGCTTGACCGTTCGTGCACAGCAAGATGTCTTCGTCGTCGAGGAGGCACTTGACGTACAGGGGACTGTGGTGATCGCCCGCCTTTATGTACTCATCCTCGAGGAAGTACAGGTAGAAGAAGCCGTCGATGATGTTGGCGTGGGTATTAGCGGTGAGATTGGTGTGAGTGGAGAGGTGTCCGTCGATGTCGAGGTTGAAGGTGTCCGCGTGGTGGAAGTAGGGGGTGAATTTTAAGCCCGTGGGCTGCATCTCAAACGCCAGCTCATCGCTAGGGATCTGGAAGATTTGTGCGTACTGGCCGTCGTGTGGGCCGCCGACTGCTTGGATGTTGAAGTTGTGTCGACAGCCGGTCTTGACGGAGGTGCGAACAGCTGCTGCTTTCGTGGGCAGCGCAGCACTGTGCACGCACGAAGCGAAGGCAGCAAACACCACAGCTATGATGGTGGGGCACATTTCGCTGGTGTGATGAGGGCTTGTGAGAGTGTATGTGGAAGTTAATTTTGGGAGTGTGAGTTCAGTCTATATCTCCGAACAGTTGTGAATAGCTAAATTGTGTGAGGTTTTGGAAAGAAAAAAGCGAATGAACCGGTGCACTTTTTATACTTGACGAAGACCAACTGTTGATGGCGCGCTTTCTGAAGCCAACTTTGGTTCAGGCGGCAGTGCGACCGAAGGAGGAATAAGAAATCAGTCTAGACTGACATTGTGAGCGACAGAGCGAGATAGACAAGCCAGAAAGTGAAATTTGAGAAGGGTACCTCTACATGCCATGTCAGAGCGACAGCATCACCCGCGGTTCACGACCCAGGGATTCTTGCAGTTCACTATCTGCGTATCCCAACTTCAGGAGCATGGGTAGCAATGTTTGGAACATGCTGGTCGATGTTTGCATCTCACGTCGAAGACATGAGCGAAGAAGTGGCGTTCTGAGATCAACGTGATCTGAGCTTCGAGAGCCTCGAGATCAACGACGACCTTGCGTTGGACCTACCTGCACCTCGCACACAACCGTCCACCAAAGGTCCACGGCAACACTAGCACTGTCGGGATTTCATCTCCGGGAGCTTCAAGACCAAAATCCATGGCCTTGTAGGAGACTACCTCGAGAAACCATGGCCACCAGTTTACATGTTCAAGCGGCCGTAGTAGAGACATCGGAACGGGTCGGAAAGCTGTCACGACTTGGCCGACGACGCGGTTAACGCCTTACAGCGCGTTCGATGCGCCTGAAAGCCTCGTCAGACCAAGCCCACAGCGCTACAAATTACTCCTCCAAAGAGTTGATAAGCGTCACGAACCAGTGGAGCTTTAATGTGGGACGTTGGAACGATGTCGCGACGAGAAAGCCGTGCGAACATCACCAGGCATTTCCCACAGCAGTCTGCCCGAGATTGACTTGAAGTCGAGGAGCTAACAGAGATTTATCAAAGTCTCTCAGGTCGCGAATCCATGCACGACTAGACATTCTGAAGGATGCTGGATATATCCATCTGAGCTTCTGGAGTACATATGCACTTGCCATTGGGCTGTGACCATGTCCGCGTTACAACTTTATGTTACAATTTTCTTCAAATTCTGATTGCTAGTGTGGATTTCTAAGCCACTCTATTGTATATCTCTACTCAGTTCACACAAAGACTCCAAAGGCTGAATCTACTAAACTCATGGCGAGTATGTTGAGGCTATTATAATCTCTTTTGTCTAGTCTGCCCTAGCGTTGTACATTCATGGCACGAAAGAAGCAAACCTGGAGCCATATCCGGCCTTAGTCGGATCGTCTCCGCCCAGCAGTATTGAGCAGTATGCTGAATGGGCGAGCCCGGATCGAGATACCTGTCTTGTAGAAAAGCTGGGAATATGAACAGTAGTGGATCAAGACAATATCAGTGTATTGATCTCTCAGTGAGTAAATGGTCACCGCGATTTCATGGTTAATGTCAGTACCGGAAAACGTCGCATGTTCCTGCTCGCAAATTTTTCCACTGTTTTGGCCTACATCGAATGCTCACTGCGACTCGTCCGCAGAAGGAGCTCTCATTCCAAACGAAAACATCTATTTCATTCCTGCTCATCTTGGAGCGTGTTGAGCGTTTGCATCCCCTACACAACGCTTCTAGGGCCACATCAGGCCGAGCTGACATAAAGCGAGTATGATTCCTTGGGAGGCGTGGTCTGATCAGCTTCTGATTGACAGGAAATGGTCAGATGTTCTTCCATTCGGGGCCAACATCGATCTCTCGTTCGCCGACGTCATGTAAAAATCTGCTAACACTGGCTTTCACCTCACTTTTCAACACAGCTAAACGACTAATAGTGAACTTGAACTGCTGATGTTACTAATGTCTGCCGCGACTGTGACTTCGAGATACCCCCTCACACGGTCTTATTCGAAAACATCTCTGACATGGCATCACATGTGCTCCGCGGCTTAGCCGTCACACTCGCAGTTATAGCAGCATTCCTTCCTCCGCCCGCTCACAAAGTCTCGGCGGAAGCTGTGTCGAGCGTGGCCCTTAGGAAAGAACACTCCATTAGCGACTCTCTTTCACTCCATAGAAATGGCCATGTCATTCCCGATACCTTCGACGCTATTGATGTCACGCCACACTACTTCTACCCCCGAGACCCGCCTGCAGAACCCTCACCAGACGACCCGCTCAACGACGTGACCGGCCGCTCCGACTTATGGACTCGCCATCAACGTCGAGGCTGGGACCTCTACTGCGGCTTCTTCAAATCCTCCAAAGAGCTTGGTCAGTCCCAATGGCTTTCGTACAGCGACCTCAACATGTACGGATGGGACATGTTTCCCTCGCCCTCCCTTAGTGAGATCGACTTCAATTTCAAGACCATGTGCGGCAGCCTTGGCTGCTCGAGGTCTAGTGCGCGGCGGGTCGACTGGGAGCACAGTCTCGACTGGACCGGCTCTGACGGCAAGAAGAACAAGAAGACGGGAGCGGATTATGTCAACATCTTCAGCCCTTCTGGAACGAACGGAATCATCATCGCCTGCTGGAACAATTCACCTGCCTTTAAGAAGTCTCAGGACAGCAGTCTTGTCGTGCCACCTCTCAATCGGTGGAGCGATGTCGTCTTCCTTGAATGGTCGTACAAAACGAATTGGTTCAACACTCGACGGCTCAAATACGTGGTCCGCAGTTCGGTGATGAATCGACAGACACGGTGGACGCTGAGAGAGTCCTTCGAGCGGCGGAAGATGGTGTATACGAGTTTCACTGACGCTAAGGAGATTGCAATTGAAGAAGAAGAAGTAAGAACCTGTTCCATATTACCTTCGCAGTTATGTCTGACACGACTGTCCGGAATAGGGGCAAGCGATCCTGGGCACCCCTAACGGGCTTGGCGTTGCCTGGCTCCTTAATGAGCACAAAAAACAGCTGGGTAAAAAGATGGTTAAGACGATGAAGGTGTTCTGGGACGATTCGTGCGACACTAGCAAGATCAGTGGAAAGCCTGTCGGCAAGGACACGTACGAGGAGTGGGAGGACCGTACTGGCTGTCTGCCGAATGTGCTATTTACGATGAAGAGCCTGAAGTTTTGGAATGAGCAGCAGAGCTTCAACCCGGGACAGGACCAGACGCAGGAAGTGAATGTGGGCGATGCGCCCGATGAACAGACTGAGGCCGCTGCAGGCAATAACTGAGTAATGGAGGGACTTCTGTTTCTATGCCCGCATTTCCTTGCAAAAGGGGACGGAAGCTCTGGGGTGGAACGACACTATCTACTCGGGCGGCAGTAGCACGCGACGCTTTACTGTTCAAGAAGCAACTTGTTTTTCAGAGGGGCGTGCTGGCGATTGGCGTTGTGGCCTATTACATTTCGAAAAGCATTATACCTGGTCGACGTTGTGGTAGAATCCACGCCGATTGCGGCTTCCATGGGGTTGAACATTTTTGCATTGCGACAACGGCGCGGATCCATATGGAGTCCACCATCTGATAGCACCTGACTGCTATCGAATCGCTTCTAGTACCTAAAGGAGAAGTGGTTCTTGATATCCAATCGAAGAGCGCCTATGCTATGACTGACGATGAAACTTTCGAGTGACACCATGCAGCGGAAGCAATGCACCAGCCCTCCATATATGCAAGCACGAGCCAAAGGCTAGAACCCCTCCCATTTACTCAACAGATCGCCTTGATCGCTCAGATCTAAAACCACGCATTCGGAAACTCGCTCGTAAAATTCCTCTTCACCGCCTCCGCAACTAACCTCTGAATCGTCACTCCCGGATGATAGTCATCCGACCAAGGACATTTGGCCTCGTCACCCCCTTGGCAAGTGGCATTGTCCGTAAAGCCGTATTCGTGCGGGTTATCTAGCACCGCGTCGAAGATGGACCATGTGTCGATTAGCGTGGCATTGATAGCAGGCTGCTGCTTCGTCTCATCGACGAACCATGTCAGGACGGCGTTGAAGAAGTGTATCAGTTCGAGTTCTTTCGCTATGGAGGAGGAGTTGTGCGCGAGTACTTGGGGCGAGCGGTTGATCGCTGTGAGGTACTGGTTAGACTGGGCAAGGTAAGGAAAGGGAAAGAGTGGAGATTCTCACGGGGAATAGTGAAGAAGACGAGGTTCCGCGCCCCCGCATTCATGAGCCGGAAAACTTGCGTAAAGTACTGCTCCAGTACTCTCTTCATGAGGTCGAATCCACTGGAGAAATCGGAGGGATACAACATTCCAATGTCATTGATGCCAAACCAGAAAGTGAAGAGACTGTTTTCTGGAGTCCATTCGCAAAAGGGCGTGCCGTCTTGGAGGTTTTCAATCCAGAAGGTGGTTTGGTCGACGAGGCACTGAACCTCATCACCGTAGGGCGCAACGATGGTGCGGTCAACAGTGGCGCCATTATATGCCAAGTCGTAGGCAACGGTGACGCTCGTGTTCAACTTGGTGAGGAGTTCGCCAACCCAGTTAGGACCCTTGGAGGTGGTGACGCCTGGGAAAGCGGGATTACCAATGGGGTTTTGAGGAGAGGGCTTACTGCCCCCGAACGTGAAGTCTACCTTTGTGTAGGAGTCGCCGCTGTCAAATGTCAGAGGGGAGGAGAAGAGATTGGTTGAATACGAACAAGTTGAACATATATCTGTCAATCGTGCTGGGGTCCACGTCGTCGTTATCGTCATATTGAAGTCGCTGGAGTGCGGATTGAATAGAAAAGGAGTGTACATAGGTGATGAATGGAATGACCGTCCACAGGAAGGTAATCTTTCGCATAGTTGTTCGGAATTGGCCAGCGACTCAACGTCCGTACAGTGCCAGAGTGTCCCAAGGGGGGTCTTTAGTCGCTGCAAGACATCGACATCAAGCACGACGAGGTTGAATGGAACCTAAAGAGGGCGAGTGGGTTTGTAATGATTTGACGCTCGTTTCTCGAGTCGAGAGTAACGTGTGAAGAGCCCAGCTGATTGTAAAATGTTCGATATTGTAGATGTGAACCAGATGCGGAAAGGAACGCTTATTGCAAGCATTAGTGGTTATAGCCTATTGTAGATCATAGGCTGAGGCCGATGAAAAAGGATGCCTGCAACGTACACGCCGTAGAACATAGCATGATGTATGTCAATAAAGCAGTGGTTGTCGAGTATGTTCGCTTGAGCATAGCACGCCCCCTCCAAAAAAACGGTTGCACGAACGTTGTCGCGAAGCAAGGTGGACTCAACAAAGTTCCTATATAAGATCCGACGTCCGTTACGGTGCATCGACAATCGTCGAGTACCTGCATGATTGCCATGAGCTTTGCTGGCTTCTCATTCGCGGGACAGGGATTCACTTCCGGGATGAAGGTTCTTGGTTGTGCCTGTGTCAGAGTCAAGCTCTTTACATAGATTGGATTTCTATCTAATCTGGAAATGATGAATTGCGCGAGAAGCTTGTGTGTGGGATGCCATGCGGAACACAACGGTCTCCCTTCTTCAGCCTCGGTGACTGTCGAATCCAGAACACAGTGGCGATATGGAATTTTCATACTGCCATGCTTGCTCCCTGTTAGATTGCGCTTGAGCGTATTGCTAACCTGTAGCTGCGCTCCTTGCTTGCCCGACTAGAAATGGCCTTCAGTCAATTCTTGAAACTGGCGAGAAATGGCTCTTCGTGCATAGAACAATCCTTCCAAGCGCATCTCTTCCGGAACACGAAACGAAGTCGTAGACCTTTGCGTCGAACCAGCAACGATCTGATCCTAGAATAATGGGTTGTTTAGCACTAGCAATGTGCGAGCGTAGGAACCTAGCGTGTTTGCTTATGCCCTACACACTGTCACTAATACTTCAGCATTTAGATACACATCCGTCACTTCGAAGCCAATCATGCGCCCCTTCGAGCAACGTGTCAATGGTCTGCTATTCGCGGCCACCTGGTTGCACTGCAGATACGACTGGAAGAAACACAGTATCTCCAGGTAGTTCGATCAGTTCACTTAATGAAACGAGTTGCGGGCTCCATTTGTCGTCCACTCGGTCTGCCGGAAGCTCACATATTCCTTCGGAACGGTATCGTGTTGTAGATGATGCGCCCTTACGTTTCCAGTGTGACGCAGGGAGGAGCAGTCCACTGTGATGGTAGCTCCGGAGAGCTGGCTGACTGAAGAAATGGAAAACCATTGAGGGGTAGTTGCGCTGGTGTGGTAGGACCGAGAACCGGCTGACCTGAAGGTGCAATGCATTTCGTACAAAATTGGAGCACAACAACTAGCCGGTATGCCATGAGTGACCCTGCTATCGGACATTTCCCATGAGCCTTTAGAAGTCTACTGACAGAAGCACGTCGGTCGAGGCTCAAGTACAATAGCTAAGGCACTTTGGCTCGCATTTAGTTTTTGAGAATGATACCACGTACCAGCCGCTCACGAAGTGCCCGCTGTCGAAGGCGACCATGCCAGATTTGGACATGAATGCAGCCTCTTCTCGTCGCATTGGATTGGAGAGCTATTGAAGTGAGGGTTGCGTGGGGATGTGCAGACGATTCGCTCGGTGGTGGTACAACGGCATGTAGGGACTCTGCGCGTGGCCTCGGCGGTAAGGCGGCACGCTCTGCCACTGCTGGCTGTAAAGATTTCCAATCTCGTAGTGCGTGCTCGAGGAAGAGGGAACGCAAGCTTGCTGCGGGTAGTGGTCCAACGAAACAAGAGGTTGTTCAGAAGGCCGTAGCCTCTGTAGCTAGTGAGACGTTGTTTGCGCAAGAGCCTGGCCATATGCATCGTATTGTCCCAGTCGTGGCTCCGCAATCATGTGTATGAACTCACTGAAGGTCTTCTTCATGATCAATTGAGTCTGGGTTTAACACCCGCAGGGTCTTTGGACGTATCAATGCATGCAATGACAAGGAGAATGGGATGCTCGGACGAGAGAGGACGGCGACCATCCTAACGATTCAATGCCCGGCCTCTACTGCGTATAATTCATGGTTCGTACGATAAAAATGCGGAGTCAATGAAGCCACAACACGAGAAAGAGGAATTGGTGGCGTCCCGAACCCAGGGGCCCAGCGGTTTGGGTCATTTGATATACTTCGCTCCATCCCATTGTTATGCGGGAGTCTGTATTCGTTGAGCAAGCGTGCCTTCACTGATACCAGGACTCTAGATCGGTCTCCTATACAATGTTTTGATCTGCCTCGAGTGGCTGTCCAAGGTGTTTGGCTGGCGTCGGTCCAGCGAGCTTAATTAAGAAATACCGGCTCCTTCTTACAGTACTTTCTAAGCAGCTCAACAGCGACGATAGAGAAACTCCGGAAACAAGATACTGCCCATCCCTTCCATCCCGCCTCCGAGTCGATGACTCATCGTGAGCGCTTTCTCAAATTGTGCTCTCTTCCCTGTCAAGTCCTAATCTGTTTTCTTTCAGTTTAGCATCGGTTCAGACTCCTTCGTCTCGCCAAGATCTTTCGTCAGGAGTCAAAACCAGAAGCCCGGAGGGTAAACTCGCAGGCAGGCGCTCTGCAATAGGTGGTATGCTCCGCTACCAACCTCGCTAAATGCCTACGAAGCACTGCTTCTATCCAGGCCAAGCGGCCGCTAAGGGCTCTGAAGCTCTGGGGTTCTGATGTAGGAGACTCTGTCAGGGTGGAAACACGGTACTGTTCAACCCATCCGGAAGGCGATCGCCAATCCTCAACGCCTTTGCCATTTAAGCTCTTTACTATGTCCGTGACGAGAATCCTGTGGTCGAAGGAACAGTAGGGTAGGGCTCAGTAATCGACCTGCACGCCAGCCGAATGTGAGAGACGATATTGAAGCACCCCTGAGGGGTTCGTGTTGTAAAACCCATTTGCGTAAATCTTCTATAGCTGAAATCTCGTCCTCTGCTTCTCCATCCCAGCCTTCCACTCCCATTCCTGTCCACTTATTCTCTGCACGCCCCTGTCGATTCTCCTCAGCTTCAAGGTAAAGCGTGGACCGAGTTCTTGCAGGCCTGTTCTGATCTCTTCCGCACCCTTCATGGGCTTTCCAGATGCATCTACGACCTGCTTCTCTCGCTCGCGACGGTCTCTAAAGACATAGCGATGCCGACGAACGAAGATGTAATCTCGCTGATTGTGAAACGTGAGAACTTGCCGGCCTTCGAACTCTGGTTGCGGTGGGAAAATGCCACGGAAAAGATGTGCCGTAAGCAGACCTAGCGGCGTCCGGAAGTTGTTCAAGATAAGCTCCGGATAGTGATTCGTAGGGTTACCGTGGCCGGGCAGTTTCTTACCTTCGACCCAGTTGCTCACCGAGAAGTGAAAATGTGGCCCCTCTGGTAAATGCACCACGTCCAAGCCACACGGCTTCTTTTGGTCTTCCATCAGGACGATGAGTGTAGTGTATCCACGATTACTGCTGAACTTTGCTATTTCGCGAACGGAAAATTTATGGGAAAACCGGTGCGCTGAGCGTCGGATATATTTGCTGTTTGGAAAGAGTGTGGTGAGGAGGTGTGCTTGGTCATGAAGAGTGCTATTGATGGACGTGGTAATGAGGACTTTGGGTTCTTTCGGCGTTTGGAAGAGGGTTGGGAATTTGGCCATGAGCGCTTCCGGTGTCAGATCGAGGCGTGCAGAGAATAAGTGGACAGGAATGGGAGTGGAAGGCTGGGATGGAGAAGCAGAGGACGAGATTTCAGCTATAGAAGATTTACGCA
>Ga0068631_101127_pt1 | contig 9991 bp, 9 predicted proteins | sample InSIn5gowninarea_2_FD_77434 | JGI IMG/M metagenome (GOLD analysis project Ga0068631, IMG submission 77434) | Clean room microbial communities from NASA Spacecraft Assembly Facility at Jet Propulsion Laboratory, Pasadena, California, USA -... ...
CAGAATGTACCCATACACCTCGAGAGATATCTCTGGTGCGTGATTTCGGACGTTGAGCTGCAACTCGATCAAGTGTACCTGTAGCGAGTTAACTTGAACGAAACCAGAGACTTTGATAACAGACCTGTATAGGAGAAAGTAGCTCGGCTTCGATCCAATTGTTGCCAGATTTGATTCTGCGTTCTATGTCTATAGTGTCGCCGAAACGGATTGAGTCTTTTGTGTCTATGTCATAGAAAACTAGATACCCTAACACAAACTCACCAAATTCTCGGGTTGCGGGGTCTTGGGAGGTCACAATATGCCTCATGCTAGAGTGTCGGAGTGTTTCTAGCATACGAATTAAGTTGTGTTCAATCAGAAATCCCGCTATTTCCGCAAAGACTGGAAACTGGTAGATGTGGCGCCAGAGAACATTCTGTGCCAGGCGTAAGGCTTCGTCTTTCACACCCAGTCTTGCCAGAAAGATGAAGTCTTCGAGCTCGGCAGGGACGTCTTCTTCCAATTCCATCTCCATGTCGAACCTGGAAGACTCATCCCCAGCTGAGGCAATACTCATTGTGGTTCCCAGTGCGGAGACACGATCAAGGACGTCCAACTAGAGGAACCAGATCTGATACTCATACACAGTATAGACATGCGATGCACTAGTGAATACAACACGCTCCATGACTTTGATGATGGATGATATTCTATTTAACAGTAGACAGTTTCTAGCACGTTCAGTTCGCTAGGGTCGGAGCTGAATCCAAGGTGGGGCGTCATCTCCACAGAAATACGCCAATCAGATGGTCTCCGAGCAGTTCGTCATTTCGTTGCTTTCTTAGTCGGTTTCTAGGAACGGGTCGAACCATGAACCTTCACTGCTCATGACTTATATAGAGAGAGGGGGCATCGTGGCGCTTCAGATTACGTGTCAATGCTTGGGCGGTACAGATCTCGATACCACGAACTGAACAACCGCAGTGCAGCTCGAGAAACAGGGACAGTGGACCAGTCGTGTCCGCTGTTGGACATTGCTACGGCGTCCTTTGGTAAAGCTCGAGTCAGTTGTTGGACGACTTCCAGGGACAGAAAATGGGGTACATATGACCAGCAGGATGCAGTCGTAATGCGTCTTAGGATGCAAGCTACAGGTCCTGAGGATTGCAAGCTCAGCGACTTTGAACTCGATCTAAGATTCTCCGTGCTTCCTAGAGACCTGGAAGCACAAACTGCAGCGTCCACAACGCCAATGAACACGGTGGATACGGAAAACCAGGCTGAGGTCTGTCTTATCGAATTGCCTGCGCCTTCTTACGTGCTAGACTCTCTGATGATGAAGCGTTGGAGCTTTAGAAGTATATCGATTGCAGACGAGCATAGTGGTCGATCCCATGCCGCCAGATGGATATGGGAGACAGGTGTCCAGCACAGAACTTTGGAGTCCAAGACTCTGCACGGCGGTGTTGCGCTACGTCATCCAGGCGAAGCATTTTTGGTCACTTGTCAGGTGAAAGGAAAGATAGTCAAGCCTGGAGGCATCAGGCTGAAATTTAGCAATGAGCACCATGACCCCAGGACATGGAAATTGGTGCCAGTACGATGCGAAGAGGATCTGCAGTGTCATATCGATAATTTAGAGTCGGAAATAGTAAGGCTGAACACCCCAGGTAGGAATCGTAAGTGTTCCTGTCTGACCCAAGCATAAATTACACGATAAACTAAACGTTGTACAGATTTCATACAACCTCTCCCGGCCAACGCGGGGGAAATAGACCAACATGGAGGCCATGGCTATGGGCAGGCACATATCGGTGGTGACGCAAGGGTTCAATTAGGTGACACGATTCACTATAACTTCGCTGGGCTCCATCTGCCCACGAACGACCCAGGCCCCAATTGAGGGCTCAATCAATGCAAGCCATCAGTTATGGGTATCTAGCAGAAGCTGCACAATAGAATACAACCTCTTCATCCAGTCGGAGTCGCGACCGGACAACAATCGCTGGCACAGAGAGGTATGGCTGGTATGCAGAAACCCAACTCGCGATCGCATATGATCAGTACCATCAGTGCGTCTACACATATGTGTCCTGGCCCGACGCGCCCTTCGAGCTCTCTCTCTCTTTCTCTCTCAAATCGGCTCTCGATCCATGACATCTCGACTTCCCAAGCAAACTAGTGGGAAACACTTGATCATGAGCAGGGTCACTACGCTCACAATGCTGCTCAAGCTTCCAAAAACTTAGTGGTTGGTCGTTCTGGATGAATGCAATCATCCACACTACCTTGACGTCAACAACTACTATCCTCATAATGGTCATGAATATAGTGCAGTCATTGAAAACTGTCCAAGAAAGCCGGAACATGTTGCAAATCCGGCCTTGACCAGCGTTTGCTAAGCATACCAAATCACCAGTTCTGTCTAATATCAAGATGACTTCTCCCACTACATACTCATGACCACTAGCTCTTACACGCGTCACTAGTAACGACCATGTGGGATCTGCCTCTGGCCTTGGTCACAGCCACTGCGATGATGTATCTGTGTGAAAGCACAGATCCTCTCCAGCAGTGAGTTGAGGAAGATGACCAACGATTTCAGATCCACGTCGACCGACCTCTTCAGCATTGGAATCGTCCAGATCGAATGCTATACAATATCAGAAATCTCACGAATACACGACTCGAAACTCACAAAACTCAGTCGTCGACGTTCGTCTTTCAGCGACATCACTGACCTTCAAGCATATCTCACCAGCTTGCTTTTACTGCTCTCGTCATTCAGTTCCATGTCAACGACACACACCATAGAGATAGGCAGGTATACGCATGGATGTCGAGGCTACACTTTCGGATCCACTCATGTACACTCCACTGTTCAAAGCATAGTTTAGTATATACGATTTTAGATATTTCCAAGAACAATCCAGAGCTTAACAACATTGTAGTCACCTCTTGCCAATCCCCAATCTCTCCTATCCTCCATCCATTTATTCATTCAACCACTGCTAACCCCCTTGAACTCCTCCTCCACCTCCCCAGCACTCAAATCCTCACCAAGCTTACACTCCAGCACAGCACAAATCCCCTCCTCCCTAACCGCCTTCACCGCCGCAGGCAACCTCTCAACCAACTCCTTCACAGTCCTACAACTCCCAGCCCAACACCTGCCCCCCGCCGCGGCCTTCGCAATCCCCGCAAAATCCGGCGACGGCTCAAAACTAATATTCAACGCCTTGTTATCGACTTTACTCCCCTCCCCATCGGGGTGCACGAGCAACAAACTCCGTCTCGGTGCGTTCCAGCCTTTGTTGTTGAGCACGATGGTCAGAATGGGGATGTTGTAGCGCTGCGCGATCCAGTATACGGATCCGGGCACGCTGAAGAGGAATGTTCCGTCGCCGACGATTTGGCAGACGAATTTACCTTTGTTTGTGTTTGCTGAGGAAAAGGAGGGAGGGGAAGAGGAGTGGTAGTCGGACGCGAGTTTTATGCCTAGGGCGCCGCCGCCGGACCAGCCGAGGCCGCCGCCGCCACAGTTTAGATAGGTTTTTGGATGGATTGGGGCGAGTTGATCGGCTATGAAGCCTGTTAGGGTGACGGCTTCGATGGCGAAGATCGTGTCTGAGGGTAATGTGGCGCGGATGTGGGAGGCTAGGGTTGAGGGGTTTATTGCTGTTGTTGCGTGTTCGGATGGGGGTGGGAGGGTGCCGGCTTGAGTGATTTCGTCTTGGCGTTTTTGGAAATCTGCTTTTCTGGCTTCGCGGGCTTGGGTGTGGGCTGAGTCTTGGAGGAGGGTGGTGAGAGTGGGATTGGTGGTTAGGTGGGTGTTTAGTTGGGTGAAGGTTGTGTAGGAATCTGCTTTGTAGCGGGCTATGGCGGGGATGTAGAAGACTGGCATTTGTTGCTTGAGAACATCGATGTCGACGTGGAAGATCTTGGCATTTGCGGAGGGCTGGCATTGAGTCGGAATCCAGGGGACGTCGCAGTCGACGACAAGGATGACGTCGGCTGTTCTGATGTTGTCTTCAACACCGTATCGTAGACCCAGACTGGCTGGGTGGTTGGCTGGGAAACACATGTCGCTGCCACCTGTGTCGAGGACTTTCAGAGCAGGGATTGTATCTGCAAGAGCTACTGCCGCATGGACTGAATCCTCATTGCGGCCAGTATAGCCAACAATGAGGAGAGGTGCTTGAGCTGAGGCGAGGTATTCGGAAATGTTTTGGACAGCATCTTCTGGCAGGGCTGCAGGACCAACTTTCTGCCATTGGTCTTGTTCGAGCTGGTAAGGCTCAATTTCTTCTTCCATGGCTTCTCTGGTGCCGTAAAGATAGACTGGACCAGGCGGATCACTCGTTGCGAATTGCAGCGCTCGGTTGACGATTTGCTTCACGTTCCTGCCGAAGCGGATCTCACCTGTATACCTGCAGTATTGAGCAACAATCTGCTTCTGATCTGGCACATCCTGAATCCAATGGATATACTCTGTCCTCGAACCACGATACTCACCATTCAGCGTAATAGGAGACAAACCAGCGAAGATGAGGACAGGTGCTCGACCACAAGAAGCGTTGTGCACTGCAGCTGCCAGCCCTTGAGTACCAACGTCGACGTGAACAATGACACACTGTGGTTTTCTTGTCAAACGTGCAAATCCATCAGCCATCGAAAGTGCAACCATTTCGTTAGGGCAGGTGATGATGCGCGGGAATTCTCCTTTCTTTTCATTCTGACCCTTGACCATCGCTTCGATGATAGAAGGATGGTCACTGCCCAAGTTGACGAAGACATGCGTAACGCCAGCTTCCCATAATGCCTCGAAGAATGCGAAACTAGTAGTGTATGTCGATTTTGCTGTTGACCCCATGTTAACGGTCTTCGTGGTCACTGGCGATCAGGTTGCCGTCTGGTACTGGCCGTTCACACAATTTGGGACCTTCACTGCTACGGGGTCTTGCGGTCACTGGTGTTGTCTCCTGTTCATACAGTGTGTAGTCACGGGAAGGGTCCTCATGAATGTAACAATGAGATGGCACGAACCTAAATCCGATACCGGATGGGTACTTCTCGTAAACATAGCTTTGGGGTTACAGTAACCGCGGTTCGTGGAGGCCCGCGATTTACTTCATCCACTGTCATCCTGGACAGAACATCTGCTCTGGCGGGGAAGTACTCGATCCTCGACGTGGCCGTTGTGCTCATCTCCAACTGGATGAATAAAAGTGTGCATCTCCCAAAGCAGGAGGTCGTATTGAATCTCAGTATTACCACTCCATATAATTTACCACCATCAACTTGTGATGAGACCGCCCCCTTTGCTGATAGATTCTTTTTATACACCTCGATGCTGACTCACTACACGCAACCACACTTCCGCCAATTCTACGTACAAAGAACAGCACAACGATCCTCGAGGAGAACCAGTGATGTACTTACTAGGTACTTTACTTTACTGTAAACTGGAATGGGACAGCTGTTGTTTTGAAGATGTGTTTTTTCTTTTGAATTTAATGAAACTCGACGATGGTACTGAGTAGTTTTATATTCATACACTCGTCTGAAAAATCGTGAATGACCATGATGAATGTCTGTAATAATCATGCCTGCCGACCTGATGCTCATACCCTTCCCACTAGAGGTCAGAATTCTGACACCATGCAATTGCTCCCAAACTCCCTGCTATGACTTATGCATGTAAAACACATTTGTCTGAACATGATCGCATCGTATCACCAGATTGTCCTTGAAACTCCAACTGAACTGTAGTAGTTCTCCGTTTCGCCATGGTTGATTGGATGCCGCTCAATTGTATCGCATCTTTTGACCGTCCTAAGCTATGCTCTCGTGAAAATGCAGTAATGGATTGCAACCACTTCCCAGCTTGGGCAACTCCTACCTGCCCTTGACCGTCACGGGGTGGACGGCAGAAGCTGTTCGGCCAGAGACCTTTCGAATTTTCGACTTCTCTTCACCACCACTTCGACGGCTAGGACTTCGAGTCTTGGACATTCGCATTGGTGAGACCGGCTCGCCATCTTCGAAAATGCTGACTGTTTCGGTTGTGGTAGTAATGGTATGCGAAACACTTCGTCCCTTATTTCGTGGACTTTTGCTTTGACTGCGTCGCTGAGCTATGCGTTGCAAAATGACCTCTTCTTCACTCTCAGGACCACTACCTTCTTGTCGATGACTGGTCATGTGCACGGTCTCTGTCGAAGTCTTTTCGGGACTGTTTGGCAGAACACCAGAAGTCGATCTTGAATAAGGATGATTTCTTGAGTCCATTCTCGCGTACTTCCTGGGTTGACCTGGCGTTGGTGCCGGCAGGTTCTCGTCGTGATATGAAGTTGCCGTGTAGACATCGTTGCCATCAATTTCACCAAGTGCTGATCGTTGAGCGCTCGATTTATGAGGTGGCGTCGCGACCTGACTGTTGCTTACAAGCTTTGACGGTGTCTTCGTTGACATTGTTCTTGGAGTCGATGGTCTAGCAAGCTCGAGCTTAGCCCTTAGTTGATCCTCAATGTACCACTCTCGGAATTGCCCTTGGTTCAGATGTAACCAGTGCTGCTGAGGACCGACTACCATTCCTGGTCTCATGAAACGCATGAAAGCAATGACCTCGTTGGCGGTGAAACCATGTCGGTAAATAAGGTACGCTCCTATCAGGCAACCTGTTCGACCCAGACCTGCTTTACAGTGTACAGCAATCCCTTTCTTCTTGTTGATCATGTTGTGAGCGAGTTTGATGAACTTTTTGACAACTGGTAGAGCTGGGCATGTGCCGTCCTCAAAGATCATATCGATGTGCTGTATTCCTAGAGCTGTGAAGTACGTTGGGCAGTACAGCTCAGAATTCAGTCGGACGACAAGTCCAATGTCTCTTGAAGCGAAGTGAGTAAGTACGTTCTTGAATGGTTGCGAAACGTCGGCCGATGAAATTTCAGGTATGCAAGATGGCAGCTTCGAATACTCGGGAGATGTGATTGGTATTGGCGCAATTGGCTGTGATTGTGGCGAGGCAAAGGCAAGGAAGTTTGGCGATACCCAGTTGAAGTCACCCTGATCTACTCGTTCAAACAGCTCGTACCTGCGGGGATCAATAAAATGCATCGGACATAGCAAGGCTCTGACTCACTCTTCCAGGTTGAAGTGCTTTAGCTCGCAAAGACCTTCCTCTTTGGCTTTCCAGACACCATATACCACATCTTGAATGCTCAACATAAAGTCTGCCTGACTGTACCCAGCATCTCTGAAGGGCATATATGGTGGGTCAGCCTGAGCAATAGGAGCCAATGCGAGATGCGGTGGCCAAGCCTGAATCATGACCATGTAGCATGCAACAAGGCAAGCCGCGTTGGCTCTGCTTCGTGAATCTGCTCTGCTCCAGAAGACGACAGCTCGATCGTTATTCGCAGGGTCGCCCAGGATCGCGTGGAAAATGACAGCAAATCTGTACAAGTGACCAACGTGCAATGGGCCGAAGTCTGCATGAAAGGCATTGTATAGCAGTGTATCGTCGACGGAGAAGTAGACTGGCTGCGGTCGAGCTTCTACTGGAGTCGGACCCCTCTGTTGCCTCGATGATCTCTTGTGCGGCGACCTTCGCGTCTCGGTCGGGTAGGGAAATGGTGTGTTCTCGTTCGGTGCATGGGTGTAGGATGCAAGGTATAGTCGATTCTCGATGTATTCGATCACTGTTTGTGCATTAGCGAGGGCCGCGACGTTGCACAGCAGATGTCATACCTTGACCATAGTTGGCCGAGTGCGATACTGAGGGCGCCATGCGACGAGTGACTACAGATTGAGACGGGAGTTCGTTGTTGTTGTTGTGTTCTTCGCACGTAAAACAATCCAGTTTTGCGATTGAAGGATGCGGTAAGCAATGATGTTGGGGCGATGGGTAAACAATGCCGGGTGTCAACGCGTGCTCATGCTCTATGATAGCTAACAGTTGCGATGAAGAATGCGACTCGAAAGCAGAGAATGTGGTGTTAGTAGTAAGAGTTGGGTAACAGTAGAGAATGAGCTTGAGCAAGCAGATGTGTGCGAGTGATGAACGTGCAATGGAATTTTAGATGCTAATGTAGGGAGGTCGTGGTGGCCGTTTCGCAGGTGTTTGGGCGGGCACCCGTTGCCTCTTGGTCGCCAGAGCAACAGGTGCGCTGCTTTGGCCTACACTAGCCGGATTGGCGTACTTAGATATTCAGGGATCGCCACCTTCACCACAACGCGACAACCAAAGCTCCACTGTCTCCTATCGCGCCAATCCTTATGCATCCTTGGATTGTTTTATCGATTGACCTGGCCTACGATCAATACTTTGCGCACCGATGCTCGAGCCTTACATGAACATCTCATGCGGTCATAATCACAACTAAGAGATCATTGACGAATTGAGCTGACTCGTTTTCGAGCTCCTCCAACTATGGCACAGTCTTTAGATCCAGAATTTCCTTGTTCACTGTATGCTAAGCGTCCCTTGCATGACATGTTTCTCGTCAATCTACCTATCCTAATCTCGACCTAGCACTATTGACATCCCCCTTCCTGACCACAGATTGGCATCTTCCGCCCTTCGAGCGCTGCAGGTTGATGCAGAGTTGTCGCCTCTTGTACGACGCCAATTCTCCCTTGCTGTTGGTGAGAATGAGCAGGACCCGAACATTTTAAGAACCGAGTACAAGGCTACCACAAACCGCATGCTACGTGTTGCAGTCAATGGCTTTATGGAGTCTCTCGGAGTTGTCCTGCAAGTCATGGAAGAGCTGGATGTTGATGTGCTGGCCGCAAATCAGGGTTCTTGAACAGACATTCCTAGGTATACTACTTGCGATGCTTGATCTGGTTCATAGATCTCCGAAGCCCAGGGGTCAGACTTGAAACGCCAGACGAAAAGCCGTGAAGTGCAAAATATTGTCGTCCCGTTCAGATGGGGAGAAAGTCCCGAATCTGTGTTGAGGCTGCCTCATCATGGTATTCAATTGCAATGATCGCGAGCATCCTGGCCAAGCCCACGAAAACTGAGAGAGTCAGCTAGACTAAGCCTCTTCAAACAGGAAGATTGGTTTCCTACAGGGCTGAAGAATCATGACATGAAGTGCTTGGTTTCTATTTGCTTGACGAACACCCTCATACTTCAGCCATTTAGAAGACAAGGATATGCAGACATTACAGCTTCGTTGAGCACAACTACATGCTCCAATTTAAGCAGGACCAAAGGAGGACTAAACTAGAGACGATTAGACACCCCTTATTTAAATATATCTACCATTCATATCTTTTTCTTCCTCGGCACAATCGCAGTGTCTATCCCACTAAACCACCTCATGAACTTCTGCACAGAGCCAGGCATAACCGCATACACCGGCATGCATTTCGAATAGAACGGCATCCGTATCGCACCACTCTCCCCGCGACTAATCTTCTCAATAATCGTCTTCGCAATCTCATTGACTTCCAAGACCGGCCCAAAGAAATTAGAGTACCATGGTACTTTCGTGATATCGGCAAACAGCTGCGTCTGAATCATGCCAGGCTCGACCAAAATCGTCTTGACCCTCTCACGCACCTCCTTAGACGCGTTGCTCGCAATCTCATGCGTCAAGCACGCGTGCAATGACGACAACGCAGCCTTGCTAGCCGAGTAATCCGACAACCGACACGGCGACAGATGTGCCAGCAGACTCGAGATTGTAACAATCGTAGCTCCCGCCTTATGCTCGACCAAATCGCCTAGAAACGCACTCAACGTGATAAAGTGGCTGATAGTGTTCACCGTGATCGTTTTCGTCGCATCCTGCACCGACAAACTGGCACTGTAATCTTCCGGGATCAATGGCAAGCCCACCACTCCAGCAGCAGCGTTGTTAATCAAAATCGTTGGCTGGCCGAGCTCTTCTTTGATCCGCCCTGCCATGATCCTCACCGCCGCACTGTTGCGTACATCGATACAGCCCCACCACAGCCGGCCTTCGAATTCACCGCCGCTGCGCATCCATCC
>Ga0068631_101129_pt1 | contig 9982 bp, 9 predicted proteins | sample InSIn5gowninarea_2_FD_77434 | JGI IMG/M metagenome (GOLD analysis project Ga0068631, IMG submission 77434) | Clean room microbial communities from NASA Spacecraft Assembly Facility at Jet Propulsion Laboratory, Pasadena, California, USA -... ...
AAAATGCTGGGGCCTAAAGGGTAAGTCCGTCCCTCTTTTACTTGTCTGTACTGCCACCCGTAGGTAAACCTTTCTTGAGTCTGGGAGGTAAGTGCCTTCTTGATCATCTTTTCCTTGTGGTTACGCATTTCGTTGTACCTAACCCAGTCGGACTCTTCATGGGCGGACTGCGAATGCCTTCGGGCTCTCTGGCATGTGAGTGATAGCTTCTTCAGAGCACCTGTAAAGCCCGGTATGGTCCTTTCCGACACACGTCGCGTCGGTGTTGGCTCTTGAATAGCTGCGATTACATTTGCGGTGGGACACATGATTTGACCTTCGATGTGCTGCGGGGAGGTCGGCTGACATCGCTGGGTGAGGTTCGGCTGAGGATATCTATGAATTGGTCAGAGTTCATGCATCGGTAACCATACCTTTCTTCGTTTTGGCATCTGTTGTAGGTCGTGTGGAGCTCGAGTGACACCTCGTAATGGTCTGAGTCATGTGAATGGTCTTCTTCGGTTAAGCAGCGAACGACCCTGCCGGCTATTGAAGGGGACAAAAAGATGAGGCGCTGGTGGTGATCGACAATTGAGGTGAGGTTTTGAGACTGGAGGTGTTCGTGGTCAAAATCTGGGCCTGTCCAGAGGGGGTGGTATATGTTGAAGTCGACCATCACGATGTGCTGCCCGGACGAATTTTCAATGGCCATTGCCAGTGAAGGTAACGTGGAAAAGCCTTGTCTGCCGCTCTGTCTCACCGGTGAAGGGTTGTATACAGCGTGGATGTGAATAGTGCCCGTCTGTGTTTGAGGGTTGATGGTTACGACGTCGGGATTGTGAACTATGGCGTTCCAACTGTCGAGGGCGATCGAGTTGCTGACATATGCGTAGGCGCGGACCCGCCTCTCTTCCGCCACGCCAAAGATGAGTTAAAGTTGACTTTAACCGGATTGTGAGTGGTGTGCTCGTGTGGGTTGTTCCAGGGCTCTCAGTCCATCGTAATGTCGTGCAATCGCACATATCTATCGCGCAAAATGGATATCGTCACGGAGTGCTCGCCGCGAGCGCAGTTAATGGATGGTTTTGAGGCACTACTCATTGTGTGCCGCCCTGTTGGCAGTTGCCCTCCTCGTGTTTGCAGCTATTGAAAAAGTACATGGCCCTGCCGAGCTTGTGACGTATGTACGATGGTTTGGCGCTGCTCTTATTCTTGGTCCTGGTCTACGAGACATTCTGCTCAGACAGAGCGCTGCTCGAGTTCGAGGTGAGTGAGGTGTCGTTATTCAAAGTTGCGGCATAGGATGTCGCATCGTAAGAGGGTGTGCCATGGGAGGTTGCATCACTTGAAGGTGCCTCCGTGCAGGGTGAAGGTGAAGATGCTTCAGTAGTCTCAATGTCGTCCACATTGATGATCTCTGCATCATAATTAGCGCCAGACATCTCTTCTTGCTGTGTACCTAGGAATGGGATGATGTTGTTCATTGCCGCATGTGCTGTTTTAGCAGCGCTCCTGGGTGTGTTGCCAAAGGTAACAGTCGCAGCTTTTCTGATGTTGCCTTCATTGTTGCCTGAAGCACCTCGGTTGCGTTTGAGGGTTCCGACAGCGGATGATGCTCCAATCACCGGTTGAGTGCTGCCGCGTCTATCGTCGTGATCGTTGGAGTGAAATTGAAAGTTGCTACGGTTGAGACTGCTTGAGCATTGAGCTCAGCAAGGGGGGTCGGGTGGTAGAATTGCTGCCTGCCCTTCGTGTGGGCGAGGCTGACTCGTTGAAGTTCTCTTGAGCGATTTCGCTCTTGCATGAACTGTACCATGCATCGTGCTTCTCGGTACCGAATGCACATTTGGGCTGCAAGCCCTCAGGCTGCATGAGGGGCCAATCTCGAGTTGAGTGTTGCTCGGCGCAGTGGCCGCAGGTGGAGGAATGTGCGTCACAATCGTAGGTTGGGTGTCCATTTGTCATGCATTTGCTGCATTGAACAATTCGATATGACTGATCGTAACGCTCTGTAAAGTGGTCTGTGTGACCGAGGGATGTGTGCTCTTCGATCAAGTGATTTGCCGTGCCCGCTTTGTCAAACCCGACAGCCACGGAGTCTGTGCCGTTGGCGGACTGCTTGAGCCATGCAACAGAGCTGACCTTGCCGCCTCTTTTGAAGGCATGTTGTTTTGTTCTTCAAGAATACTGTGTACCCGGCTCGATTTTGTTTCGTTGGTCATGACAAGGCTACCGACGCCCTTGGTGGCCACCTTGTGGATGAGTATCTTGATCAGCTCGATGGAGAGCCTCGCTCGGGGGTCGATTTGCACTGTCCATAGTGGTGCATGCTCTGTGAAGAGCTCAAATTGCTTCCCGTCATTGACAAAGGCACGGATATCACCACTTCTGAGGCTTCTTGCTGCCCTGATTTTGATATATTTGAGGGTCGGGATGGTCCTGGCCACAGATTCAGTTTCAGTGTCGACTGCGGCAACGGGCTGCTGGGGTCCCGCCTTGCCCAAGCTCTTAACGTTAGCGGTACCGTTCCTTCTGGTCGTAAGTAAGAGTTCGGGGGACGCGATCGGGACTGCCATGAGCTGTTGCTGATGGTGATGGTCTGACGGCTGCTTGGGGGGAGGACGGTGCCTGCGACGCGCTGCGCCCAGATCCTTTCCAGCTGAGCTGGAGGAGCAAGTTGCTGCTGCTGCTGCTGCTGCTGCTGCTGCTGCCGCATCGTTGGTTCTGAGGACAGTGACATCTTGCTGTAGGTTCTTGAAGTAGATTTTTGATCCGGTGTGTTGTTGGTTGCTGGTAGTCAAGACGTCCCCTTCGAGGTCGGCCTAGGCATCGAACGTCTCCTAGCTACGGCGATCACTTCTAAGAAGCGTTGAAGGACATGTTCAACTTGGCATTGGGATTTTCATGTGAGTACTGCCATATTGCAGTAAAGGATCGTGCAAAAGCACTGCTTATGCTTGTTGTCATCTTTACGAAGCTGCGGAAGGGGCAATTGGGTCGCTTTTGCCATCAATCCAGGCATCAACGAGGGCGCCGTCATGTCGGCAATTAGCAAACAGTACGGTTCGATAGCGCAGAATGAGGTGACAACAATGAGCGTAGTTATAGAAGAAAGTAAATAAGTGTACGAAAGTCATGGATGAAAGAGTGTATGAGCTTGTTTGTTGGTATTGTGGTACATATTAATGCCCGTAAACTTAAGACGAGTCATACAAATTTCGTACAGCACATTTACATCTTAATAATTTACTTGCCATAGATACCAGATAATCTATGTACTGCTAATGTCAAAGTGTTCGTAAAGACGCCTAGTTGTTGAATTCGAGGTCTGGATTATGAAGAAATACGTGGTGGCTGAGGAATTCAGTGTTATATTGTGGATCATTAGAGCTTCGAACCATAAATATGCAGTGTTTTTTAGGTCAAGAAACAGCGACAATATATCATATACTGGTAATGAAATGCGAAGACAACAAGTTTACGAATGCTTATCTATATTATTTAGAAACGTGTAGTCGTAGAGTTATCTACGATCGAAGTTGGACGGTGCATTTTGTATGAATCACGTCGCTTTTCCCGTTGGTAGTGAGATAGATGTACGAGGCCGCAGCTAGGTTGCAGGGCTGCAAGGCTATTTGAGCCTTGTGAAACAGGCATTCACCTCAAGCCAAGGCTGGTGCAGCACTCGAGATAGCCTCAAGATATGCCAGTGTAGCAAATCAACGACACACACACACACAAGACACACACGATACACACACAAGACACACACGATACACACACTGGCAAGTCATGGTGTACCACCTCATCTGCTCACGTGATGGATTAATCAACGCTCAAGTGTATTACCATGACGCAGCGAGCACGTTATCTGTTATAGTGAACTCGTCGCACGGAATCTACACAAACGACACCTATCCTAGCTACAGTATTGACCGTCGGTAACGCGTGTTTGTTCGGAACGCAGAGAGGGGACAACTTAGGTTTGTAAGTGGATTGGGGAGATTGCTTTTTGATGGTGCTTCATGATTTTATGCCAGAAATGGGTATGAAATCGGTCCTTTGGTATGAATAGTATTGTCCTTACTGTTGTATCCGCTGTCTTTGGACAACTGCCGCGGACTCTGTGACGTTTCTTGTCTGTCGCAGCCATTCCTAATATCTCTGCAAACTTCTCTACCGTCATTTCAGTGCTAGTCCAGGTCTCTGTTGTGCACTATACAAAAGCACCATCTCTGGGCCTGCCTACCTTTAGCTGCTAACTTAGAGGTAAGGCATCCGGCTGCTTGTCTGCTAGAAAACGCATTAGCTCTTACCAATATGAACACTGCAACTGGCAGGATTGTGGCTCTCTCCGAGTTCAAGTTCTGCCAATCGATCTGCTGCATCAGACTCGTAGCCTTCTACGTTCCGGCCAGGACTCCGGCGCTGATCGCAATCTAGAACTTGTTCGTGGGCAACGTTGGCCAGTATGAGTAAGGCGGCGTCGTGTTATTAGGGGGGCGAATCAATTCGCCGAACCCTTTTCCAAACAGCGTGATTGCGCCCGTGGCTTTGACCAGCTCAATCCAATCCTTCGCTTCAGTGAGTATTTGAATTGAACGAACAGACGAGTCTCGTCTTTTGGCGATATACCGAACATCATCCCTGTATTTTCTGCTAGGGGCTGGCGGTAGTCGCCTCGCCACTTCCTTTCAAGACTGAATGCTTGTGTCATAACGTCGTAGAGGTGCATTCTTTCTCTACCAAGGACATTATAACCACAACTACCACTGTCATAGATTCGGGACAGAAAAACCCTTGCATGGAGATTGTGTGCATTGCTGAGAAATGCCTCAGCAGCCATAACACCAGGTATGGACTCGTGCAGATCCTCTGGTTTGAGTACCAAAAAGACCGCTACGAGGTCCTTGTCGATGAGCGAACATATCCTTACCAAGTGAAGTAACGCGGACCTCGCTGCGCTTCAATGTCCGACAAAAAGGCGAGGGCCAGCCGAGGGCAAAGTACACTAGCAAAGCAAGACTGCCTTAAGATTAAGAACAATTAGCAAAGCCAAGATCACGATCATTGTCCCTCTTCCACGTGGAGAGGTGGCCTTTTGCGAGGCAATCATTTACCATGACAGGATGGGGCAAAGCGATTTTTTGCGAGGAATGCGATAGTAATGTGACCGCAGTGAGAGTGCGATTGTGAGAGTGTGTGAATGCGAGAGACAGGGACATTAGCAGCAATAACAAGAGTACAAACTACTGGCACCTCGATATTTGCATATACACATATAAATGATGATAATTTCCGGCTTTAATACTTCGCTTGAGGTCAATCGCGATCAAAAATATACGAGGGAATACCTTGACTTTAAAGTTGGCGGTTAGACCATGTAATGTGGCTGAAATGGTCGGTGGTCTTGCTAAGCAAACGGTGGCTAGAAGGTGCCCCGAGTTAAGTTCGGCTTGTTGCGACGATATTATCTCTCTGACCAAAACTCGAGCTTTACACGGACGACACTACATTTCCCACCCAGTATCCCGGCTTGCTGCCGACGCCGTGCATTTGATCTGCTCGGACATGACTGCTCGATGGTCGGAAAGTTCGATTGTCATTGCTGCAAGCCTACACAGGATCGTTGACACCAGGCAATTGGGCGCAGTGTATGCTTGCAGATTTCTCCTGAATTAATGTTGTAACATGTTGCGTGACCGTACGACCATTGCTCTACTGTGCGGAAACATGTCCTCCTTTAACGAACAAAGGTGTTGGATTCTCTTTCAGAATGTTCTTCCAAGGCTTTTGTACCCATTCTTTTATACTGATAAACACCTCTAGTAACAGTTGTGTGTCGTCTTCCAAACCTTTGATATCTTCACTCAAGTCTACCGGAAATTGGCTTGGAATCAACATCATGTGTGCAACAGCAATTTTGAGATGAAATCTGTAGCATGGAGTGTAGTGCAGGCCGAAGTCGTAAAGCTTCAATACCCTGTTGAAGCGCCATCTCATGTCTTCTTCTAAAAGAACGGCATCTTCAGTCACGAGAAGTTCATCTTGTTATTCGTCGATCATCAAAATATTCGCTGCTCTGTAAGCATGAAGCATATCGTCACAGAACTGCTTCCATTGTTCTCTGGATTCTTTCACTCAGTGAAGCAGCTGACTGCTATACATCCGATCCACGACGGTGTCGAAACCGAGGGGAAAGATGTTAGGAATCTCAATGTCATCCTTCTCCTCTTCCCGGCAGGGCTTGAACCGAGTTCGGAAGGACGGCGGTTTCGCAAAGAACGGAGCTCTGTGGACGTGGTACCGGTGCCGTTCAGATCCAACAGAGACGAATGGTTGTCGGGTATATCTGCAGAAGATGAGCACGTACACTTGATAGCGAGGGGACGGAGGACTAACTAAATCTGACTGAGATTCGACAACGGTGTGTCTGGGCCACCACGCGTCGACCATTCTTTCTCTCAACACCACTGACTTTTGGTCATCTGCATGATCGTCATCTTCTATTTCCATCATTACTCCCGCCATCTTATGTCTTGTCCATAGCTGCTCATTTTTGACGCACTCGTGGCACAATACGTCAGAACACGACCAACGACCAACGACCAACGAGCGGCAGTGGGTGCGGGCTGCCACAGACCTGTGTTTGATGGTGAAAACGAAAGCCGTACGAGACACGTAACGAGCTCAAGGCTTTTGGTTCAAAGTGTCCTAACAGCACATGCGCGTTTTGGTTGACCTATAGGTTTCTGGAAATCGAAGATGGCTGGAAGCCGACGTGGACGCGGTTCATAAAAGCAGCGCGGTACGAAGGCCAAAATAGTTGCCACGCCAAGAGCACTAACGCGGGACTGCCAGTTTTACCTGGAATGGTTAGCTTTTCAAATTCCAATGGGTCATCGCGTCCTTGTCTCGGCAATTCCACCCTCCCTGCAGTTGCTCGGAGTAGCTTAGTCCATTTACTCAGTCCGACGCGGGTTGTCACAGTGATTGGACAGTGTTTTTCAAACAGCTGCTGGCTAACCCAAGCAGTTGCATTCCTCTCCAAACATCATGGATGGACGAGACTCCTGGTGCCCAGCCCTCTGCGTTGCTGCGAATCATCACAATGATCACACTCGCGATGGGTGCTAGACCTGTCAACCTCCATGCACCTTCCCTCTTGCGGCACTGTGGAACGCCTGTTGCTGTGTAGTAGTCGAGGCTTTCCCGCACTAGGTGGATGGTCTCACTTTCCCATCCTCTCCCATCTTGCTTCATCGTGTAAACGCCACCACTATCCTCGCGGCAGGTCAATGAGATCGTAGTCTATAGGTTGATCACTAGAATACAAGCACCAAAAGCACGCGACTTTCACCACCTCGTAAGGATATATCTGGGTTGGCGTCCTTGCCTCGTATTTACTTTTTTGTTGATCATGCACGCAGCATTGGCGCTCAAGACCACTAGAAATGCAGTTTGCTTTATGTGTGCTGCATGAAGCGCTCGTTCCCACCCTACCGTCGCACTGATGGCGATAGTTGCTATCAACAAGTCAAGGTATCGTCTGAGGATCCTGGCCACCTTGGACTAGCGCCAAGATGCCTGCAGCGTCGGACTGTACACTGAAGTATGTAGCACCACTTGGATTGTGGTTAACCGCCGAGAAGATGAAGCTGAAGGACCACTTACAACAGTACTAATGGGTCACGATAGGTGGTGGCAGTAAAGTACCGGATACAGTATTCCGCTCGCAAGGTCCCGAGCTCGTCCGGCGTTATCACGAAAAGTTGCTGATTACTGACATGCCTTCTTCTGTGGTTAAGGACAGGACCTGAAGCAGATAGCGAAACCTCGAAATCTCATCTTTCACACATTGCTTGTCATCAGGATAACCTCACCGATTGAATTTGACCAGCAATTTCTGTTGTGGGTTTGTACTGGTAGGAATGGGGAGCAAGGGATCAGCACGCACCTTTGCCTTACTTGAGCCCTTTGTTGTTCTGCTGATCGACCATACTTGGTGTAAGAAATAACTCACGACGCTTGCTAGTGTACGCATGCTATTTGACAAATAGGATGAGGAAATGTGCTCTCTCATCTTCATGATGCATTCTATTGGTCATGGATCGTGTATACGCTAGCAAGGGTCTACTGTACAGTACATCAAGTAGTGCACGACACTTCTATGCACGTCTACTTCCGGGAGCAAAGCAAGAGGAATATCACGCCACACCACCATACAAGTACTAAGCCACCTATCGTGGCCGATTGTTGACGTGGAAAGGGCTCGCGACGAGTCGGCTTGTGCCGGATGGCATATCAAATCTTGTCGACAAGTCCATTCTGCTTCGCTTTGTGATTCGCAGCCGTCGCGTGGAACTCCGATGCTCCGTAATGGAATTGTTTAAGGCCCTTGCCGAGCGGGAATCAGCTCCAACTGTGTGTAACCGTAGCTGGTGCCGCTGGTGTCTCTGGTGCCGCTAGTGTAAAACTTGAGTAGTTGTCATCTTTGACGACTTTCAGTTTCGATTTCTGCCACGAGCAAAAGCTATTTGTTTATCTATGTTGTAATACGTTGTACTAGCAGATGTTTCACCGAGGGATTGTCATTGGTGGATGATCAGTTCCAATGCAAGGCACGCGTATTCGAGCAGTGACCGTAAAGTATGGCAAACCGAAATTGCGGGACCAGTCAATCCAGCTCTCCCAGATTTTAGATCATGGCTCTGTGCCAATCAGCAAGACGAGATCTGAGCTGCGTTGGTATCGGTGACCTGTGACTTTCGATTTGGGTCGCATGTATCCAATGGAACCAGCATGGGTTGCGGGGAGGGGGGAGGGCTTCGCTTGTTCTGTCGCAACAGTGCACCCCTGTCTAGACAGGACCTATGCCGTCGTGGATATCTCATCGCATCTTCTCCACACAAGCAATCACTCCTGACTCTTGAAAGAATTTTTTGCCCTTACCACCACTGACGCCTACTTGTACGAGTATTGAGTTATGATGACAGAAGTCAACGTCTCGTATCAATCGCGTTGAGTTCGTGATGGACTTGAACAGCTCTCCAGCCATGTATAAGGGCTCTATGCCTGCAAACGAATCTGCGTGACGTCAGCCTCCCTCACACGCGACTGTAGGAATGTTTTATCAAACAACCCGTGGTACGCGGTCTTGTCCTCGAGGTTTGCACCATTTCCTCTTTCCCCGACCCAGCTCCGTGGTATCCAACCCACGCAGTTGTTGGCCTAGATTTGTGTCTCTGCCATCGTAGAGATGGCCCGAGTACAGAAAACAAGCGGAGACTGCCAAAGAACTTATACAATACATCGACGTGCACGAAGATCAGAGCCACCCGCTCTATCGCGAACACTAGATCATGTCAGCGACCGTACTCGCGGTTCGACCATAGTTTGTGCCCGCGCAAATGGTTTGAAACTCCCTCCACCAAACGAGCGAAAGAGCGTGCCCGGCGTCAAGACACTCCCTAGCAGGAGGGAGTCCTCGACAGCTAACGTCCGTTGCGCAATCGACACACATTCAAGATCGCACAATGATCTAAATGAGGTGCTAACCACATTCGGGGACCAAGACAACCACCTCAATCGCACCCGGTGCGCGTTCTCCCTGCTGTCGGGAGAGAGTGCTCTTTTTCGTTTTGGGGTTCGACTGCTTTCAGTGAAAACGGATGCATTAGAAGGGACCCTCGCATCGTCTTGTGAACCGTGCAGAGGTATTTGTGCTTTGTTTCGTGTTGAAAGATCTCCACTGGGCGCCGACTGCGGCACAACGATGTAGTTGTTCCCCACATACCATTGACCCGCGGCACGACCATTACACAAAGTAGGAGCCCTGCCTTCGAAAACGAGTGGACGCGTCATGCTGTCCAGTTCTGCTTGGGTATAGTAACAAAATCATTCTAATTCACTAAACTTGCCTGTGATGCAGACAATGCTGTCGATTTTATCGCCTTCTCCACAGCCCTCCAAATGCGTATATGGATGTGTAAATGTGTCTCCA
>Ga0068631_101137_pt1 | contig 9964 bp, 4 predicted proteins | sample InSIn5gowninarea_2_FD_77434 | JGI IMG/M metagenome (GOLD analysis project Ga0068631, IMG submission 77434) | Clean room microbial communities from NASA Spacecraft Assembly Facility at Jet Propulsion Laboratory, Pasadena, California, USA -... ...
ATGGAAAGTTTTAAAGAATAAGAGACGGTAACTTGTTAACCAAATTTTTTTATATATAGAGTTTTTTCGTAATATTTGTGTATGGACTTAAAGATTGTATTCGGTTTTAAAAACGTAAAAGAAAGCACAAATGCAATATTGTAAAGGTGAAAAACTACACTTTCAAAAGAAGAAATGAACACGTGGTCAGATGTAAGTTTGAAGATCACGATGGAGCATTGTCTAAGAGTTCATCTCTTTCGAATCAGTTAAGAATATTTCATCCAAGTCTTCCAACTTTGCAAACAAACAACTATTGTTTGAGTTGTTTCAAAGAGGAGCGGGAAGTAATGGTAATTGTTGGTATCTGTAGAAACGGGCCAAACCGATCAAAGAGACACGTATGGATCAACACATGAATGGAACAATAGTTTGCATGAAAAATCTAAATAGATGTCATGAAAGTAGAAACTGAATTAGAATACCCTATCTAACTTGCATATTGAGAACTAAGCAACATAGGCTAGCTTCAAACACTTTGTAAAATGAAACAATGATAACTTCCAACAACTCGTAAGTTTTCAAAGGAATGAAATGAAAGTGCAAAAACTAGCTACGAAAGCCCTTGAAGAATACAAATCACAACACCAAAATGAAAGATTCAAACTTAAGTCTTTGGCTTAACCACTTTGTATTGATTTTGAAAAAGAATATGCAAAAGTTTACAAGTGTGTTCTTAACTTTCAAAAGTTTCTTTTCTCAAGAATGGAGCTCTTACAATAATGAGGCCCCATGCCTATAATTTATAGATAATTTCGAAACCCTAATCCCTAATTACGAAATTAAAAGTTAATTACATGCTAATTGAGATTACATTTTGCCTTAGTGGAAATCCACTAAGTAAGCCAAATTTTGGCTAAAATAGCAAAAATGCTAAAATAGAACCCTAGCTATTTTGTCGATAGCGGGAAGACTGTTTGTACATGAGTTGCAATGGTGACCTCAAAGTCTTCTCCCATGAAAGCCTCGATATTCTGAATTCCTCGGTTGATGATTTCAAGCGTTCCTTCATTTGCCAGTAGGTGTTCCACAATGGTATGGCTTGTTTTATCCATTTTTTTTAACCAAATAGCAACCCTAGATCCTCCTTTCATTTTTCTCCCTATTTTCATACTATTGATATCCTTTGAACATAGCAGATTCTAAATGGCGGCATGGACTCCTTCCATTACCAAGAGATACTCTTTCATTTTGCCATTCTCTTTGAGAAAGGGTATCTAAAATTCATATTCGTTCACCTACTTACCGATAATGGCCTTAAGTTGGATCCTTGTATCAATGAAATCCAAAGTTTTGATCTTTACATAGTACAAATAATCATATAGATGGAACAAATCGTAACAAAAATTGAGGATGATCGGGTGACGAGAAGCCCTTCTCCATAGGTCGTGCATTTTGGGGTATCCTTATTTCCATCTACTGATTAAATTGTGAATTTTTTCTGTCTGAGTGAATGAACCACCCTCTTCGATGTAAAAGTTTGTTACATTCAAGAAGAGCCTTTTGATAACATCGATTAGGTTTGTGGTCCATTCCTATTTGATGATAGTAAGCCCAGTGTTCAAGTTAACCTACTTTCTAATATCTTCAATGGTTAGATGAGCAGCTTCAACTTCCTTAGCAATTCTTGCTTGACTCACCACTTTCTTTTTCAATTCACGGATCTGTATGTTCTTTTGTGTACCAACATCTCTCAATGCCCTGAAATTTTTGATAATGGTGTGCTCCATTCCTAATGGACCCATTATCTCTGCAAGGGTTTCTTCTACTTTGACGGTGAAAGAAACTTTACCTGTTCCAACCTTGTTCTTCCTTGAATAGAGCTTGTCCTTGTAGGTGACCTTTCCCATTGTGGTGACAAGAGTATCAATCTTTTGAAGATCCTCGTTTTCATCCTTGAATACTTCTCCTTCACAAGGGTGATTCGCTCTCAAATTTGCCAACACGACGACCATGTCAAAGTGTGGTTCCTTATGAGGATCTTCATAGGCAACCATTTCCCTGTCTTCATCGCTACTAACATCGTGCTCTATTTGTTTTCTTTTCTTACACTGGTCTTCATTTTCCCTTTCCTCCTCTTAATTTCCATCGTCTCCTCGTAATGAGGATGTCATTTCCCTTGACCTTGATGTTCCTTGTTGAGTTGTTACTGGAGCTAGTATGTGAATGTGAATGTTCTATCCTTCTTAATTTTCATTTTTTTTTTTTAAATACACGATTTGTTACATCATTTGTTTCATTGTAGAGTGTCTATAACTCACAAGTTGCGTTGAAACAAATGTTTGTGAGCAACAAGTGGTTGAAGTCCAGATATGCATGTGAACCTGATAGTAGGAATGTCGAGGAGATCTTTCATGATGCCTTTTAGGAGGCATCACGTGAGGTTGTTCAAGTATAATTCCATTTCAATTTTTCGACTTTTCTACTATCAATATTTAATTAATTAATTTTAAGTTTACTTGAAGTTGAACCTATTAAAATTTTTATTAATTTAGTGGCATAATTTGCTTTGCATTTTTTAGGGCCCTTAGTGAAGGTGCTTTGCTTCATGAACTCAAACAAAACCAATTGTCGATTTTTTAGTCAAGTCGGCAGGCAATCGATTTGTTGTTGATGTTGAGTCTAACTACTATGCTCCATCTAACCTCACGAATTAAGAATTTCCAAACATTTGTAGCTTTTGCAAAATGAAGATAACATATGTAAGGTATTATTTGATGGCTTCAAATACATTATGAGGTAGGGGTAGTTTGAGTTTTTCATGTAACAACAATATTATTGAATATGATGCCCTAATCTTAGGTCCCAAAGAAGCAATAATCCTCAAAATTCAGCAAAATCAGAGTTATTGTGAACTAAGTGAAGGAGGTTTGTAACACCAAGGATGAAAAGCTAATTCCTTACAAGGAAATGGTGTCAAAATTATTGCAGCATTTTGATGAGTATGAACTTGAGAATGTTCCAAGAAATAACAACAAATATGCAAGTCCTTCCATAGACTCGATTGACATTAAAGATGAGCAAACCATATTGATAATAAAAAATCTTAGTTAAGTATAGAAGAGATAGTCAACTGCTTCTATGCGGGCTGCTTCAATGCCAGTAAAAATAATGTCAAGCATGAAATAGTACCAAACTATTTATGTTTATCTTAAAGAAAACACTCAGCCTAAAGGACTATCCTAAATGCAAGAATCGAACTAAAAAAATCAACATAAAAGTATATTATCCTTGGAGATACCATCTAGAGATGATCATTTGAAGGAACATTACTATGAAACAAGTACATTAAGGTATTTGTAATTGGCATTTTAGTGGAAAATCAGTAACTCAAAAGTTATTATGGATAGGTTACTATTGGCCAACAATAGAGCAAGATAGCCACACATTTGTCAGAAAATGTGAGAAATGTCAAAAATGCACCAATCTCAAGCATACTCGAAAGAAAGAGCACAACAACATAGTAGCTCCATGGCTATTCATCACACAAGTCATAGATATCATTAGAATGATCAAATCCTCACTCACAAGATGGACAAAAGTTTATCACAAGAGTAACAAAATACTTCACCAAGTGATTTGAAACAGTACCACTAGCATGAACAAAAGCAAAATATATCATAAAGTTCATTGTCAATAATACTTTCTAAACAAAGAAATGCAAGCACTTTGTAAGTAGTACAACATAAAGCAAAAACATTTCACACCTTGCTATCCTCAAAGTAATGGCTAAACCAAGGTTGTCACAGATTGAGGGACGGGGGGGGTGGGGAAATGAGGGGACGCGTCCCCAGGGACAGTAGGGGACAACAACCCAATTTTAGGAAACACGAGGGGGAGGGCAAGTATATATATACTAAAAAATTCCCAGAATTTTCAAATTTAAGAAAAGTAGATATTAGATATAATTTCAGTGTTTCATTCTTCATTAGCATTCATGATTCATCCAGGGACCAATTTCAATATTTAACATACTTTGAAAATGAAAATCTGTAACTACTAACATACTAACAAGTAACATGATTATAAAATGAAAATAAAAAATCTAATCATAAAATGTTAAATCAGAATGAGCCATAAATATAGTCTAATAATCATAGTCAATAATCATAATGCCATTAAGTTTGAATATGCTAAGGCCCAAAAACATATTCTTTGACATGAATATGTTAAATAAGTCAAAAATGATAAATAAGTGTAAATGAAAACATGGTTGCAATGTGAATATAAAGGCATGTTTTTTTGGGTTGGAGGGGTGGAGACACTTGTGGGACCCACCCCCCTAAGGTTTATGAAAAAAAAATTTTAAAAAAAAGTTGAGAATTTATTTTTAGTGTGCAAGAGGGGGGAGATGGCTAGCTGTCCCCTTTTCAAAATTTTAAAAGGAAATGTCCCTAGAGACTAAGAAATTGTCCTGGGGACTTCCCCTCCGTACACCCTAAAAAAGGGCACAACAGGGAAACATACCTTGAGGCGTCCCCTAGTCTCGAAGACATAAGGGACGAGGAAACGGGAAAAAAAAGGGGGGGTATGCATCCCCTAATAACGTTGGGCTAAACAAAAGCAACAAGCAAGTCTATTATTAGCATTCTATCCAAAACAATGGCAAAACACGACAAATATTGGTATAATCAAATCCCACTTACACTTTGGTTGTATAGAACCAACATTAGAATACCAACAGAAGAAATTACATTTCCGTTGGTCAATGGTGAAAAAGCAATAATCCCTCTAGAATTGGAAATCCCTTTCTTTCAAGTATCACCAAAAGGAATCTATAAACAATTAAATTTGCATTTTTGGCTATTTAATATGTATTTATTTAAGTGTTTTATTTGATTTATGGAAAGTATCAATTTTGGATCCAACGAAGGTCATTTTTAGAGATGACCTTACGTAATATCTTCTAATATCATATTATCTCATGTACATGTTGTCCTGGTTGTACATTAGAAATTAGACATCTGTAAGTCTATATAAAGCAAAGAGCTAAATTTCATTTGATATACAAAAATATTCTAGAAATTCACAATAAGTGCTCTAACGCTAATATCTTTTACAAGACGGATTAACATTCTTCCAAGTTTTTCCTCAAATTATATTCATGGGTACCATTGCAAATTTCGTAATGAGATAGTCCAAACCAAGTCAAAGATCATAGAACACATTTGCCTAATGTCGTTGACCACAAAACAATATCAAAACAAAAATGTGGGTGTTCTAAACTTTATGCCCCAAATTGGGGTCATTTTGGTACCCTTTCCTCATAATGTTGGCAATCTAGTCCTTGAAGCAAATTGCCCCCTAATCTTCACTAAAATCCAAGTTGTTTGTCACCCTACCTTCGATCTCCCAATTTTAGATAAGTCTTCTTTGTATCTTTTCTTGTAAAAATTGCATTATCTTAATTGCTACATCTCTATACTGCATTTAGCTATCAGTATATTTTCATTTCCATAGATAATTAATTGTAGATATTTTAATACATTGTTCACTTTTTTATGTCAACGAAATCATTCTAAATGAAGACATGAGAAAAGCAAGGTTACATTAGTTGGAACATCTTAATGACAACAAATTCCATGCAATAGAACATCTAAAGTCATATCATAGCAAGATCAAAAGAGCATACGAAAGAAAATTCAGCCGAATGAATTTCATGTTGAAGATTTAGTCCTCATGGAAAATCAGAAGAAAACAACCAAAGAGAGAGATCAAAAGAAAATTTGTGCCAAATTGGTTGGGTCCATATGCCATCAATAAAACTTTTGACTTAGGGGCATACAAGTTGTCTACCATGGGTAGTAAGGAGCTTCCAAAACACACGAACATCATGCACCTCAAAAGGTGCTATGTTTCAACTTAATTATTTATTTCAACTGCATTTTCATGCTAGATTACTGTGATGTTCCCAAATTACCTTTATTCCAAATTATTAGCCAATCAAACAACAAATAAGGAAATGAGCAAGAACAATGTAATTATGCCACAAAAATACCCAATGCACAAGCCAAATAGGAGAAAATATGCCAGCGTCTCAGTATTAATTAATGATGGAGCAAGACACATTGAAAAAAGGCCCAATAGGGCTGACATCTGGCTCAAGGGACAAGATCTAGGGCATAACCCACTCCAACTACCACTGGAAAGCTGACTTCACACTACTAGGGCCTTTAACCCCCGGATTTGAGAAGCAGTACTAGATTAACTAAGGGTTTTTGTCCTTAGCCAAGATCTAGTGAGGGTTGCGTCCCACTAAACCCTTGCCTCGCTGGTTTTCTGTCCAACAAGAGGCCCAAGAGATGGCGCTACCACTCCAAAGATAGAAGATGTAGAATATGCTCAATGATGTCCCTCCAATCCTGCGCCAACCATATATATATATATATATATATATATAAGAATTCCCCAAGGTTAGGCGCCTAACACCCACCTATGAGACATCATGCTTGGGTGTCCCACCCCATGCCTCGGGATCACTCCAATCCATGCGCCCACCCTCTAATCATGCATTGGACCTTGGGATCCCCACACTTTACATTTAAATGATCATTATCCTCTAATCTATCTCAAGGAGGGAGATGTCCCACATTGGGGCTCACAATTGGTCCATTGGACCCATAAGTCTCCTATCTCGAGGTTACAATCATGCCTACAATACATTAAACACTATTAACTACCAAATCACACCTAAAAAGGGACGGCTAATAAAAAGGGACATCACAAATAGACTACATTTTTGCATTTTCTTGTCTTATTACAAATTTTAAAAAATCCCAAAACATTGGCATTGTAGGACACACAATCTCAAAAAGCTACCAACCTAAGACAAACTATCCTATAATGCCAACATTCTAAATCTAGATGCATTTACTTACATATTTCTCAAAAAATATGCAAAAAGATCAATTGCATGTTTGTAATTTGTATGCTTTCTACAAATATCATTTTCCAAAATATCATTTCTAAAATGATCATATTTTATCTTTTGAAATCATAGCTAAAACATATCATTGCTACATCTATCATTTTGAAGTTGCATTTCTGCATTTAACATATCTGAAACTACATTTCAACATTATCATTCAAAAATATATTTTAAAATTATCGTTTATCCAATTATCATTATAAAATAACTACTTTTGCAATTATCGTTTTCTAAAATTATCAACCTTTGAATTATCATTGCAAACTTATCAAGTTTTATATATGTTTCGTATTTTATCTACTACATGTTTTATCTTTACTAACAAAGGGGGGTTATTTGATCACTGTCAAGAATTATCATATCCTCCATAACCATCCAGGATAGGCAACCAAGCTCTCCAATTAACCTTGTTTTGCATGTTTCTAACATTTTTCTTTTTACTCCATGTTTCAACATAGGCCTTCACAAATAGCCCAAAGCAAAAGAGATAATCAATGCCATTCATTTCACTCAAAGAATGTGCTCATCCAAGCTTTTGCTTGTCCTTGTTATCCTTTGGAGAAAGAGCAAGTGTCCAACTATATCATAACAAGTTTGATCATTTCATGCTTTTCACAAGTTCTTTTTCTATTTTGCATAACATATGTTTGTAGAATCTGCATAGGGGCAAGAGCAGGTTACTTCATCAAAATTCTATATCCTTTTTAAATATATCATCAAAATTATTTGATCATGTGATCTTAAGTTATCTCCCTCAACCACATCCCTTAAAGGGGCAAACTCTAGACATTTAAATTTGCATTTTAGCCATTTAAATTGATTTTATTTGTCTTATTTGACTTATACAAAATGTCAATTTGCACTCACATTGGGTAAATCAAGGTTAATCTAAGTGATTGACTATAATTTAGGATTATGTTCTATGCACATTGTTCTAAGTGGATCCACCTAGGTGAAATCAAAATCAAATTTGTGAATCCTTTACAAAGCACTCCCAAGTGTTCATTTTAGATATGAAAAGGATCATAAACAATCATCATCAAAATTAGAAATCAATTATGCAAGATCATCTTCCATCATCGTAGCAATATAATCAAAATTATTCAAGCAATTGAAAGAGCAAAATGCAAGCCAAAGAAGGCGTCCAAGCTAGAATGCCCAATGTTCTAGCACCCAAGCTCAAAATGTCCATCATTCAACCAATCCTAGAATGCCCAACACTCTGACACTACAGACCAAAACACAGAAACTTTGTTCTCGAGCCTTGGAAACCCTTGCAATTTAAGCAAAGTTGCCAAAATGTCCACATATCAATTATACCATCATCCTTGCATAATCATCTTCAAAATTATCATTTTCCAAGACCGTCTTCAAGATTATCATTTTCAGGATCATCGTTTTCAATATTATCTTGAGGATTATCCAAATTGGCATCTGGAGCTCATCCTTCGAGAACATAAGTTGTTCGCCAACAAGCTTCCAATTCTCGATCACCTAGATAAATTATTTGTATCTCCTCTTGTCAATTTGCAAAATCCTAATTTCTAGATTTTTATACTGAATTTATCTATTAATCTCTTTTCATTCTGTAGACATAATTAAATGTAATTATTTTTACATTTTTCTCTTCTTCTGTTTTTTTTTTGTCTACGATACTAAAACTATCACACAATTATGCCATAACAAGGAAACGAGAACTGATAAGCTAATAAAGTGAAATGGATATCACTAATGATGACTTTTTGCAATAAGGTTCTTTTCAGGATTCACTGAGCAACGTTTGAAAAGTAAATCACTCAATAGCAACAAAAGGAGTGATTCCATAAGTTGTATTGCTCCTGATTCATGATCAACATTCTTTAAAACATATATTATCCTAGATTTTATGCTTCGAATTCACTTTTGCATATTTATTCTCTTGGTGCTGTCTTTCGAGTTAATGTAACACAGGAAACACTAATCTTGTTCTAAGTTGTGTAGCCCCTTTGCTGACTATTTTTTTTTTTTATACAATTGCATAAATACCTTGACGCTTCAACTCCAAGAGTATCTGCTGCAAGGACGTAGATGGCCTGCAAGAGTAAACAAGTGTCGCTTCATTATATATTGATTGTAACATCATTATTAACTATTTAACTCAAAAATCAGTATAAACTATAAAGTGCGTATTAAAGTTTTTCTAAGAAATTTTCATCATAATTCATTTTCACCTCAATACAAACCTTGAAACTGTTTTCCAAAGAGAGAATGATAAACTAAAAGTAGAAGCATATGTCCATTTTACATGCAAAAGCCAGCTGATAACCAAAATTTCACAAAGTAAATTGCTTACAGAGGAATCCAATTAAAAAATTTCTCAAAATTTCGCAAAATTAAATTGCTTTCAAATGAAAAGACTGCAGAAACATTGGGGAAAAGCATCAATCTGGATGCCACAAAACACTATCCAGAAAATACAAGAATCTAAACAATAGCTTTTAGGAGATCAAATTCCTTAAGTCTAGGAATCTTCATATCAATCCTTGCATTGACTGCCGTGTAAAAGTTCTATATGATGATAAATATAGGGTTGGTGCGTGATAATATGACACTTCAGATTATGAGTATACTATTGACAGTTATTAATCTAATTAATTAACTGGCAGACAGCACTGAAAACATATGCCATAATCAATAAGACACTATTCGTAATATGCTAATTCAGTGTCATATTTAATCATTACATTATTAGCTAGAAGAAAATGTATTGAAAAAGAAATATCAATAAAACTTGATCATTTAAGAACTATCTACAATCATAGACAAGTAGATGTAGCACACATTAAGAATCCTAAATGATCCACCCGTTAGAAAGGCCTTTATAAGAGTGAAATTGATCATTCTAAAAAGATCAAGCCTCCTTGAAGAATCTTAATACTGCATTTCATACTGATGAGTCAGGCCTTTTATAAGAGTGAGATTGATCATTCTAAGAAGATCAATCCTCTTTGAAGAATC
>Ga0068631_101145_pt1 | contig 9888 bp, 12 predicted proteins | sample InSIn5gowninarea_2_FD_77434 | JGI IMG/M metagenome (GOLD analysis project Ga0068631, IMG submission 77434) | Clean room microbial communities from NASA Spacecraft Assembly Facility at Jet Propulsion Laboratory, Pasadena, California, USA -... ...
GGCTTTGTTTTCCGCGGCGACTGGGGTCTCTGGCGAATCATTGCCAGCATTCTGGGATTCATTGCCTGCGTCATGGTTGTTGTTGGCTTCAAGGCCAAGTTCTCTGCCGTTATGCTGGTGCTGATTCTCAGCATCTTCAACCTCTACGTCAACAACTGGTGGACCCTGCACCCGCACCACCCTCACAAGGACTTTGCCAAGTACGACTTTTTCCAAATCCTCTCGATTGTGTAAGTACCACCACGCTAGACCTGATTTAAATGCACATTGCTAACAAGCAGTAGCGGTGGTCTCCTTTTGCTGGTCAACATGGGCCCTGGACAGTTCTCCGTCGACGAGAAGAAGAAGGTTTACTAGGCTAGAAAAAAAACGACGCATCACGCATCACGACATGAGTTTTCGATTCGAACGCTGGACAGCGTACACTGGTTACATCCGATGACGAAGAATCATGGCGATTGGGTACTCAAATGCAGGCGGAGCAGCTAGGAGCTGCCAAGATGAACGATTGAGGAAAAGGGACAAGTTCAGAGGTGCACCTTCCGACCCAAGCAAAACCTTTGCGACACGGAAAATATGTAGACCAGGAGTAGTGCTCGGCGTTTATACTTGCGATTGGGTTGATCGCGCCCCTGTTAAGGGATATATCTGTTTAGAAATTTACAAATGCATATAAGTTTATGATGTTTTGATGAGCTTCTAGACTCTTGACCTCATGCTGCACCCCTGAAGCCAAAACATGAGCGGACCCACAGTGGAGTCCAGTGGTCCCGTGTCGGTGTGTCGGTGAACTCCGCTGTTTGTTAGGCAGTTGCCTTGCATAGCTTGGAGGGGGGAAGACGGCTGGCCCACTAGTTTATCTAATCAACGTCTACGTATACCCGGGGGGAAGTCAAGTTATCTGCGACGAACACATTGCTCAATTGCATTCATCTTTCCCCTCCTCTTCTCTCATTGGAACAAAGAAAAAAAATCTAAACCTAAACAATGGCGCCCAACAAGATTATTATTGATACCGACCCCGTAAGTTGTGTGGGGAGGGGATGTTCCCTAGTTAATGCGGGGTAAAAAGGGCTATCGTTGGACAAAGTAACGCATACTAACAGAGACTCGTAATAGGGCGTCGACGATGTGCTGGCGATGCTACTTGCCTTTTCAGCAAAGGCCGAGGAACTCGATGTTCTTATGCTCAGCTTGACATTTGGAAATGTCGAGGTGCAAAAGTAAGTTTATATCTTTTAAGTGCTGATCTTTGCATGTGATCAAGTAAGCGGAAAGAAACACGAGTGCTGATTAGAGAATTGCTAGTTGCTTGAGGAATGTGGTCACGCTGTTCCAGCAGATTGAGAAGGAGAGGGCGTGGCGTAAGGAACAGGGCCGGCCAGAGGGGTTCGAGACGCTGAATGCGAGGAAACCTATTGGTGAGTTTGTTGAATAGTGATATGGAAGCAGGAGGGTTAGTGAGTGCTGACTTTTTTTTGGAATAGTTGCTGTTGGCGCTGAGGAGCCGTTGGCTGAGCATATGATGGTTGCGGATTTCTTTCGTAGGTTTTCAAAGTTATCCCGGAAATTGCGGAGATATAGGCAGCTAACCAGGTCTGGATAGATGGTGTTGATGGGCTTGGAGGAATTCATCATAGTGCAAGTCCCTCTAGTTTTCCAAGTTCACGGTGGTTGATTGGATATTAACGGACGTTTAGCACCCACATCTCTCACCGGCAGAGACATGGAAGACGCTTTTCAAGCCTACGCCAGAGAAACTTTCACCGTAGGAAGCGGCAGAACTTCAAAAAGTCAAGGAGCAGCATTCTCTTTTTACGCCATCGCTTAAGCCTGCGCATAAGGTTATGCTGGACTTGCTCAGAGAGAACGAACCAGATACGGTTACCATAGTAGCTATGGGGCCATTGACAAACCTTGCTGTTGCTGCAGCAGAGGATCCAGAGACGTTTCTCAGGGTCAAGGAGGTTGTTGTCATGGGTGGTGCTATTGACGCACCTGGAAATGTAAGATTCCATCTTCTTTTGCCATCTCCTCCACCACCTCGTAACGGCTCTGAAGCTCCGGGTAGCGACCGCCGCCTCCTCTGCACCTCATCTATTCTCTTGCCACATTATCAATTCCAGCCCTCCCTTCAACCTGATCAAGCAACCAAACACTCCCTTGCGCCTCTCACTAAACCTACGAAACCAGATGACACCCGGTGCGGAATTCAACACCTACGCCGACTCAGTAGCCAGCGCGCGCGTCTTCGCCCTCACATCTCAAAACCCACACCTGACAATGCCACCCACGCTTTCCAGCACGCAAAAACAAGCCAAACTCGCCCCTTACCCAGCCAAACTAAGCAAGCGCCTAACAATCAAGCTCTTTCCCCTCGACATAACAGAACAGCATCTCCTCCCCAAATCCATGTACGAAGACTACATCTCGCGCGAGGGCACAAAAGGCAGCCCGCTATCCGAATGGACTCACCTCTTCCTCTCCCCGACCTTCACAAAGAACGCCTCGCTCAACCCCAAACACCAAGACGACGCAAAACAAAGCCTCCAGCTTCACGATCCACTGACGATATGGTACGCGCTCTCGGCCTCCAACTCCTCATGGAAATTCAAAGAGGAAGATGTGCGTGTTGAGACGAGTGGGCAGTGGACAAGGGGTTGCATGGTTGTGGATCGGAGGGGCCGCACGATTACGGAGGGGACGACGGATTTGAGTGAGGAGGTTGCGGGGGATGCGGGGGGGTGGAGGGATTCAAGGAGAGGGAATCGCGTAGCTTGGTGTACGAAGAGTCCGGGCGAGGGTAAGTTTGCGAGGGTGATTTTGCATCGAGTTTGGGGGGATGGGGAGCAGTGGTGAGAGAGAGATTATGGGACTGAATGAGTTTTTTTCTTCTTCCATACTCTTAGAACCATTTTTTGGGGGGTTTGGATTGAGGAGCAGTCGACGGGAATCGGTGATTATGCCTTTTTTCGGCTACTTGAATCTAATCATAGATGAGTACCTACCCATCCACTTTCCCTGTTACTAAACTATCAGAAACTCGAAAAAAAAACATGTCACAATTTCCCACCTCCACCTCTTTCTCCTCTAGCTCTAGCTCAGCCAACTACTCCTCATGTTACACAACCCGCTGACCCCACCCCCGGTACCACCACCACCACCGTCTCACCACACCATCGTCCCCCTTCCCCACTCTACTCGGAGAATATCCCCCTCACCGGTATCTCTCCTTGTGTCTTGCGTCTTGTGTCTTGTGCCCCCAACCCCCCTCAGAAAAACAAGAACACGTACTGTTCGTGTACAACACCTCTGTACTACACGTGTATATTCGGCCCCCCCCCTCCGCGCCCCCTCTTTTTCTTTGTTCAGTGTTGCACCGCATGAGTCCATAGTACCACGATGTTGTTTTGCTACATACTTTGGCGTGGATTTGATTTGGTTGTCTAGTCGGGGGTTCGGCAGTAAGCTAAAAATGAATGGGTTAGTGAAGAGGGAGAGGGAGGGATGTGTGGTGTATTTGTGGATATTACATAGTTTGAGTCGTACGATTTACCGTGGTAGGTTCGTTGTATGTGCTTTGCTGGCCAGTCGGAAGAGATGGCGACGTTACCATTTTTCTTTTCTTGTTTTCTTTCTTGCACTTTTGGTGCCTTTTGTCGGCATGGTGAGATATGTGAAGTTGGGTCTTGGTTGTTGCTTTTGGATTGTATTGCTTCTAATGGCTCACCGTCTAGACGAGACAATGGTTACATGTTACTCTATACCAGAATCGATCGCGTACAAAAGTCAGCTCAGCTCAACCCAACTCTGATTAGCTCTCCATGGCGAGAGTACCCAAACTCTACAGAAGGTCGCATCAACAAATCACGCCATGTTCTGACACCTCCGGAAAACAAACTTGGTAAATTGGTAATATGATGTACGTTTTGAATCTCCACGTCAAATAACTTCAATTACGACACTCTTCATTCATGTCGTAAGTGGTGTTGTAAAAAACACTCCTTCATCAAGCAAGCAAGCGGAAAAAAACGGATTAGTGGCAATTGTCCCCCCACACTTGGGGAGACGCCGAGGAGAAGAGAAAGAGAAACAGGACACGATCGAGCTGAACCGGGTATATCTTGTGATGCCTGCCCCAAAATGCTGTAGAATCCACCAGCTCCGTACGCAGGGTCGATGCAAAGAGAAAAAAAAAGTGAATGTACGTAAAAGAGGGCGCACTGTATTGAAAGTTGAAAGTGGAAACTGTAATCATAAACGATGGCAAGTCATGCTGGGTAAGCATGGGGGAGGAAAGCAACGCCCGCTTCCGAAATGCAAGAATGAAAAACCAAATTCTCTAGTTGGTGGTACAAAAGTACGGGCCGAGAGCCTTTGTATTTTTGAAATATGCCTCATCACTTTCAGACTAGACCAGATGGTCGTCATTGTGGAAAGCCTCCCGGCTGGTGGCCCGAGGGCATTCGTGAAGCAGTCCATGAAAACATGGCCATATCGCAGATGCGTGCAAGAACCTGCTGACTTGCTGCACGGCTCTCATGACTGATAAACGACATGGCGACAAGAAGCTTATTCAAGTCGCTTTCTGGAGATTGGTTCACAGGGGCTGGTAAGGCGTTGGGGAAACCACCAATTCGGCTGCCATAGTGACGCGCAATGGCAATCGAGTAGATTGCGTCTCGCACTTCGTGCATGCGCAACACGCTACGTATTACAGCAAGAGCGTTATCGGCAGCTCCAGGAGGCGCAGTGTCCGAGTCCGAGTATTGCACAAAGTCACCCAAATGCATCCAGAAGTCCACTTGCATCCTGGTTTCTTCATCGAGATTGGCGGGGTAGGTGATTTCGCGCAGAGGATTGGGCGTAAGGTTCTGGTTGGTCAAAAGGGCCTCGAGAACATCGAAGCGGGCTCGCGCTTCTCGTAATGAGAAGTCATCGGTTTCCGAGGTTGCACCATTGGTTGCTGGTGGGTTGTGCTTACAAGTACCAAGCAGGTGCCAGAGCAGACGGGCTTCCTGACTAAAGACGCCAGTCATGTCTGTGTCAGATGCTTTGTACTTGATGGTCTCGGTAAAGTAAGCGGCCTCTTCGTGCAGCGAGCGGTCGCTGAAGACTCTGTTGAGCGCATTATTTTCTGTAGAGAACCATGTGGTCTCGAGAACAAGGTCCAGTCCCTGACAGTAGTCGTTGATGAAGATGCGACTGAACTCGTCATCAATCTCACGCGGCACAGGCGAGGTGCGAGGGGGGACTTCTGGAGGGCTGTGGTTACATATGCCAAAGATGTCGGTAATGTGCAGGCGCTTGCCTTGGCTGAGTGTCAGTGCGAGTCCATGAATGAGCATGAGAAGAAAGAGTAAGGGAGTGGACCAACCTTTGAGCGGCTCTGGGGGAGGCGGGTAGGCGTTTGGGCCAGGAGGACCCCTCATAGCAGGATCCATAGCGTGGCCAGCGTTGTAGTGCTGGGTCGACTGCAGGGCAGGGTCTGCCTGGGCAAGTGCAGGGTCTATGGCGTGGAAGCTGGCTGGCTGGTGCTCCCCGCTCGTCGCAGGTGCAGCACTTGCGTAGCCGGCCGACGAGGCAGGCGCGTAGCCTTGAGGCACGGAGCTCTGGCTGTACGCTGAAGCTGGCGGTGCAGGCGCGGGAGGAGCGTTTGGTGCTTGAGAGGTAGGCGCAGCGTTGGGGGCAGGTTGTATCTGAGCCGGGCCAGACTGCTGCTTGAAAATGGGATCGTAGCCAAGACACTCGCGCTTACTCTTTTGGCAATTCCTACACATAGGATGGGCTTCGTCGCACTATCCGAGTCTTGATTAGCACATGTGCAGGTTAAAAGTTGATGTTGGCAGGCGGGCGGTAGGGGAGGAACACGAAAAAAAAATTGTCACAATAGGCGCAAAACAAGTCCCGCACCGCAAACTACGCACAAACTGCGACAATCGAGCAGTGTGCGCGCTACGTTTGCAATGGTTTGCTGCAGACCACGGCGGTTCTCGCTTTACGACACGCGAGGGCCGGGTTAGAGCAGTTTGGGTTTCTCGCTCGGTTAAGCAAGCGACATGGCAATAGCTCCTCTTCTGACCTCGCGTCGCGTCGACTATCGCGTACCATTGACGTCTGTTCTCACTTACCTTGATTCTTCGTTTGCGACAGGTCAGACAACCCGTCTTTGTGCGGCGCTTGATCTCTTTCTTGTGACGACCTCCCGAGAGCACTCGCTGGTCACCCTGAGGCGGCAACTGGTATCGCATGGCATTGAATTGAGGGCCCATGTTGCCCATCATGGGCTGTCCGGGCTGCGCATGGGCTGGGTGCGGATAGTACTGCGGCATACCGTGTGGTGGTGGTGGTGGGAGTGGCGAGCCCATGGGCTGCTGCTGGGCTGGTTGAGGTTGCGCCTGTGGTTGCTGGCCGTCCTGCAGACGGATTGGCGGCAGGTTGAGGGGCGGCAACGACATGTTTGAGCTTTGGGGAGAACCGCGGTAGGTGTCGGTGGTTTGCTGGCCCTGGGGCGGCGGGTAGGTGTAGGTGGGCTGCATCGAGGGCGATGGGTATGAGTGCGGTGAGGGATAGGCGACGGTCTGCTGTCGCGACTGCTGCTGCACATTGGGATCGGCCATGCTTTGGTGGGAAAAGTGCGATGACGCGGGCGAGTATGGCGCTGAGTTGATCTGGGATGAAAAGTCGTGCGACATGGGCTAGCAGTGGACAAGGCCGCCTGGGCGCAACAACAGACAGACACGAGCACAACTCACGTCGGCGGTTGAGTTTGAGGGCACGCAGGCGCTAGAAAGCTTGAGGCAAACGCAGATGGAAGAGGGACGGCAAGCCAGGCAAGGAACTGGGATTAGCTGAGTTGGCGAGGGCGTTTTGACCCGCTGGCAGGGGCCTGGCCGCTCGGTTCGAGGGCGGCGGGCTGGCGCACTGGCAGACTGCGCGCTGGGACGGCGAACAGGATTGAGGGACAGGACGACTGCGGCATAGATTAACGCGTTGGCGAGTGACTTTGCGGACAGCCAGCAAGAGCCGGCTAGAGGCGACTAGGGGGAGGGGGGTGTGCAGCAGGCAGGGTGGGCCAGGGAATGATAGTATGCGTAGACTAGGCACAACACTCGGTCAAGAGGCGCCCGGCAGAGCGAGGGGCTGCGCGCCGACGGAGAGGGACGATGACAGCGACGACAGAGGCGACCAAGACGATAGCCAAAGCGACCGCGACCGCGACAGTGACAACGACGACAACTCCGGACAGCTCTGGCGAACGCTCCTAGCAGCTTGCCCGAGACGCCTCAGAGGGCGGCGAAGGGGGAGCTAGCCGCCTTTAGAAGGTAACTGAGGGCGGCGGCGCGTGTGGCAGGGCACAGCGGCTTAGGAGTGGGAGCGGATGGGCGAGGGAACGGGGGACGTCTTGGGACTTACAGGCGAAGCGAGGGCTCGCTTGAGCGGAAGGTAGCGAGCAGGGTTACGGGCGGTACTAACGCCTCGCCTGGTGTGTGAGGGCCTGCTAGGTTTGGCTGTACTGCTGAGCGAAAGCGTGCAGGGCAGCACTGTCGGGGGGCGCGGCGGCGGCGGCGGCGGCGGCGGCGAGTCGAGTGCGAGTAATGCTCGTGTCCTCGAAGTAAGTATGCATGCACACACACACAAAGCAGCACAGTTGGTAATTGGCTGGCGTTGGAGCTGTAGGAGTGCAAATGCCGCGCCAGGACCCGGGAAATAAAGTCGACTGGGCTCCTGGCCACCGAATGAAAAGCAACAGCAGGTGGAGCAGAGCAGCCTCGACACCGCTCTCGCCAAAAAAAATAAAATAATGCTGCAAGGTGCGCTAGCCTGCTTCCGTCGGATCACGTGTATCGCCCGAAAAGTCCCACCGGCTGCCGCCCGTCTCGCTGCCGCCCTCTTGGGTCCTTTGGTCCTTGGGTCGTGTCGTGGCCTGGCGTTGTCTCTGCATCCACATCCACATCCACATCCATATTCACTGCATGGGCAAATTGGGCCATTGAGCCTGATTGCCCATTTCCCTATCCATTCACAGTCCCCTGTCTCTGCCACTCTCGCTTCCGTCCCGCCTTTTGTCCATACTTGCATACATGTCACTCTGTTCTACTTGTTCCTCCTACTCCTACTTTTAGAGCACGACGACATGCATGCCTGCACATCGTGGCTTGCCCATGCGCCATGACTGCAACCCGCTGCACCAGTCTGCCCTTGCTCACACCCTACATACTTTAGGTCCTCCGCTAACCAACCATCGCCATTACTCGATTCAACTTAACTTACTTTCCTTACTCTACCCTACCAGCATTTGTTTCGACGAGAGCCCCCTCGTCGTGCCCATGCACATGCCACCGACTCCCGAGACATGACGTAACCACCCGTCGTGACAAGTGGTGCGCTGGCTGCCTGCCCCTGCCACCCTATTGGCCGCCGCCGCCTGGCATTGGTCCACTGCATGGCCGGCCCGCTTTCCCTTCTCAGTGGCGCTCCGTCATCACCATCCGTAAAGAGGGTGCTGACAGACCCTCTGTTGCTTCAATGGTCAATCTCTCGACACATTTATCCGCAACGTCTCATAGCCTGCGTCAGAAGACAGTCGGTGCTATCCCACGGACTATCGGCGGGTAAAATCACCTTCCCTAGGGGCTGAGTCGTGGCCTGACGCCAGATTGTGTGACCAACCTGTAGCTGCTGCATCAACTGGAACTTCCTGGTCCTGCCACCCAGACATCATCATCAACACGTGTCAAAATTTCTACTGGAGACCTGCTCATCCCCCTCAGCAGCACAGAGGGTGCTGCTGCTTTTTTTGGCCCTTTAGTAGCACTGCAACATGCTGCGGTTGCACAGCAAAAAGACCCTGCCTGCCCTTAGGGCTGACCATGCGCGCGCGCAAACAGCTGCCGTAATTGTGTCCAAGGTCCGGTGCAACCACAAGGAGAGAAAGGATTGCAGCCCTTTCCCCCGCCCTCATCTCTGCTTTCCTAGCCCCTATCCGACAACAGCCGCGCAAAACCCATTCGTAGATTAGCCAGGTCGTCATAGCTGTCACAAAGGAAGAGTGCTGTGACACGAACGACAGGCAATTGAGACAATTACTAACAAGATCTCGTTTATCGCATTATAGCCAAAGCGAGGTCAGGGATACCCCTAGTACCTGCCCAAAAGCATCGAACGTTTCTCGAACAAACTTGTGCGCCAACCGAGCGCGAGCTTTGCGCATCATCCTTCCGCCCCGTGCGCTCGGGCAGGCCTTGGGTCGGAATGAACTGCTGATGAACGACTCAGCTCCCAAGAAACCTATCTCGGCTCCAGGCCACTGGCTTATCTCATGCGTCCCACCGCCTTTCTTCCCTGCGCAATGACAACAAGCAAAAGAAAAGAAAAGAATCATAGTAATCACAACAAAAAACTCTATCCTCCTATTTTGCGCTAATAAACTCTGCATTGAATCACTGCACTCACACTACATACTTTATTTATTACCCGCTTTCCTGTTTTGGTTTTCCTCCCCAAACCCGTATCTGCACCACTTTCTACCTGCTTGCCTACCTGCATCCCCAAAGACCCTGGACCTGTTCACGCTACCGCCCTCGCGAACGGACTGGACTGGACTGGACTGGCCCCTTTTTTAAAGCTTGACAACCGACTGTGAAGCGAGCGACACGTTACTATCCATAATAATTCTTAAAAAAATCCGGTAATAAAGTGTATATTAGAGTTCATGATTGGTGTGTTTAATACAATAACACGTTGCGAACATTATACCTTTCTCCGCTTCTCACATGTCTGCTTTCCCTCCTTCCCTCTCTCTCTCTCTCTCTCTCTCTCTCTCTCTCATTTAATAACCTTCATGATTGAGAATCCGCATCCCTAAACATATCATACGATGCTAGA
>Ga0068631_101146_pt1 | contig 9882 bp, 8 predicted proteins | sample InSIn5gowninarea_2_FD_77434 | JGI IMG/M metagenome (GOLD analysis project Ga0068631, IMG submission 77434) | Clean room microbial communities from NASA Spacecraft Assembly Facility at Jet Propulsion Laboratory, Pasadena, California, USA -... ...
GGCTTGTTCCTCTTCCTCTATTTCTTCTCTGACATGCTTTCCTTGCTGTTTGATATCCTCCATAGCTTCGTGGGCACTAGCTATGTCGTGGTTTGCCGATCGGATTTCTTGCTCAATTTGTCCGCTACTTCCTCCTTCCACCTTGCCTCCGTTGGTGGTCGACTTCATGACATCTCAAACCACCCTCCATCGAACAATCTCATTTCAAGCTGATGTCAAACTTGCCCCTCCTACCAACTCAAACATGAGCACTGTAAAGTCTGGCCGGCGGCGGAGATCGAGCAGTATAATATACCAGGAGCCTCCCGAGTCTGCCGAACAGATCAGCGATCAAGCTGTCAATCCCAACCTGAATTCACAGTGGGTCAACTCAAAAGGTGCGCGGGAAAGACGAAAAGAATGTTCAAAATCTAATGGTGAATAGGCGCATGGACGATACACCCAGTAATCATCCTCGGCCTCAAGATATTGTTTGACATTATACCTGGTGTAACACAGGAAATATCCTGGACACTGACCAACATAACCTATATGACTGGCTCTTACCTGATGTTCCACTGGGTTCGGGGAGTTCCCTTCGAATTCAATGCCGGCGCATACGATCACTTGAACATGTGGGAGCAGATTGACAACGGCGATCAATACACCCCGGCCAAGAAGTTTCTTTTGACCGTACCCATTGTGCTGTTTTTACTGAGCACTCACTACACTCACTACGATCTAACTTATTTCATCATAAATTTCCTGGCTCTGATGGCGGTGGTGTTACCAAAATTACCATTTGTGAGTTCTCCCCAATAGATGCTTGAGCAAGGTCATTAATAGCTGAGTAGGCACATCGAATGAGGTTCGCTCCGTTCTCAGGTGCTCTGCCGGATGATTGAGATGCCAATACTAGAACATATATGGAATCAATCACTTTTTGATATTTCGTTTCATTTCATACCGTGCCGCCCATCTTGAGCTGGACTTCACTTCACTGCTTCCCAACATGCATTTGCTCAGTAGCATAAAGCACCTTGTGGCCGAGCGCCAGTGCGGAAGTGCACAGACGACACTAACTTGCTGTCTTCCATGCCCTAATTTAAGAACTATACTTATTCTATTGCACAGACGACCGTTTTCAACTCCTTCATTTCTTGGCAAGCTCGGTCGCGGAAGATGGCTTGTGCACCATGCTCCTCACAAAGCCGCTCTGGTTCTTTCCGGTTATCCAACACAGCTACAACAGCACGAAACCATGAGCACAAGGCTGCTTTCATACATGTTATTCTATGAAGCTCTGGGACTTAGTAGCGCTGTTCATTGTCCACCACTCACAATGATAATCACTCGGTTTTCCAGATCAAAGCCCTTACCGCATACCTTTCTTCGGATACGTGTAGCTTGCGCAAGTCTCGAAACCGGACCTACAGTGAGGTACCTTGATCTAGCAAAGGCTCAAGGTACTATCTAATTATCTGACTCTTCTCTTCCTTCTGCACGAACTCGCAAGCTTGACAATGTCCGAAATACTTGCTTTCGGCACCGAAACTCAACAGGCGCGAAGATACATTCGTCTAGAACTTGGCCGCCGCCAACCACAGGATGGTCAGTATTCCGAGACTTACATTGAGGTTACACGGAACAGTATCGCTGATTGTGTGCTCGCAGTGCCATTCGGGGACTTACTTAGCTACGGCGCAAATGGCTCACCAACAATTACCATTACCAAGACTCTGTTTTCCGCCGCCCAAGTTACGAGCACGAAGGCCACCGTATTGAGTACAGGGCCGCTGATAGATTTGGATGGGAGTTTCACGACAAATGCTGCGTTGGCAGCTACAGCAGGTATGCCATTTCCCGTTGTGAGCCTCCCTACAATTTCCCCCTTCACTGGAACTGTGTCTTCGCCAGAATTGAGAGATGGGGTATTGCCACCGCAATCGAATCGTGCATGGTCAAATTCGCTGACGGAAGGCCGTCCAGACTTGACCCACACTACCACAGTCACTAGCACCAGCACAAATCGTATCACGCATACGATGACAAGCACAACCAGGACTTCAACCATTGCTACTACTTCCTCTTCTTCTTACGTTCCGTTGTTCTCTTCCATTTCGAATTCGTCACACACATCTACCCTGTCTAGCTCATCAATTCTGTCAATAAGCTCTAACTTGTTATCTCCAGCATCGACATCGAAGACAACACCCTCTACTCTGTCAGCAACCAGCAACGCCAGCAAGCAAATTGAGGCAGGAGCTCCAGCTGGCAAAGTCGCAGGAGCAACTTTCGGCTCAATGGCAGCAGTTGGCTTCGTCGGCTTCTTTATATGGTTGTTGTATCTTAGGAACGGAAAGGAAAAGAAGAGCTTGAAAGCGACTTTCAGCTTCAAACGCCGGAAATCATCCTCGTCTTCACCAAAAACCTCGCAGCTGGGAAACCAGTCAATGGAACAAACACGAAGTAAAATGCTACAGAAGAGTCTACAGGAGAAGAACAGAAGCAATCCAACACTGTCAGCAACACCAACAATACCTAGCATACCTTTGGAGAGAATGAAATCAACAACTGAGAGTGCAAGGTCGCGGCCATCATGGATAGGACTTGCTGTGTCCAGCACCACACCGCCACATACACCACCATTGCCACGATCTCACTCACAAAAGAGTACGAATACTGCCCATTCCGTTGGAGTTAGAGATCCATCAACAGCACATCCATCTTCGCTTACACCCGGCTTCGGTTCAATCCAACAGCCTCAATATCGTCCACAGCAGCCACCATCCTCTCTTGTGCCGGCACCTCTCAAGCCAGTCTTACGCAAGCCGATTATGACACATTCACTTGTCACAACAAGTCCGCGGCTCGCATCCCATGAACGCGTGTCACCATTGAGTCCACGAGCTATGTTCAACACTTTAGGCAACAATACTAAGAATGCCTGGAAACGTGCAAGTCATCTTCTGAGTCCAGGCTCGAACTATAGCCATGCGAAGAAGGAAGGACAAGGAGGATTTGAGTTTCTCGACAAAGATGGCAGTCTTAGGAAGAATGAGAGTGAAGGAACCGGCACAGGCAAGGAGACCTTAGAGAGAAGAGGGTCGGTGTTTGGGAGGAGGTCAAGGTCGTCGAGTAAAGTGTGGACAGGCCAATGGATCTGAACGCGAAGGTGAAGTCAGTCCCGTTTGTGTATAGAATCCTTAGCAAGGAAAGGAGTACCGTACAGCCACAGAAGGACAGTGAACCGGAGACCTGGAATGGGACATGGAAGTGTCGGTCCGTACACAACCCTCTTCATCTGCGAATTCATATACAGTTCTGTACTGGTCTACTTTCTTTCTCGGCTCTCCCCTCCAAGGCTGGACTTAGGGTCACATAGTACCAGCAAGCACGGCAAGTGTTCATGGTCTGAGACCAACCTCACGAACAAGGAACTTTGCGAATGTGGGTTGAACATCTAGCGTACTTGTACAGTAGGCGTGAAACGGCGGTGCATGATCTGCACCGGACCAAGCACTAGTTTGACGATACCAAAAAGTGAAACTCGCCCAATGGTCGATCAGTGTGATAGTACCTTCCAAAATAGCAAGTGATCAACAACTTTAGTGCCCCTCAACGGCCTGATAGCCATTGTGAAATTAACAGAGCTATACCATAGCTAAAGTACTTGCTTGAGTTCATCGTGTCTGACCAACACGCAACCATTATCCTTTAGTATACTACATGTGGTTTCTGCGTGAAGGGGAAATCAAGACTCGTGTGAGCAGGACTCTACGTTGAACAGGATCACATACTGTGCCAGGCCGGACGGACAGTGAAAGAACAGAGTGGTTTAAACTGCATTGAAATCCTCTAGGCGCCACATACAGGTAGCCGAGCAACGTATACGAGGAAAGATTTGTTAAGGTGCATTTACGTTCCAGGAACCACCGGCATCTGGCTATCGTACCGGTCTTGCAAACAGAGCCTGTGAGCTCCCACATCCGGAACTCTATGCACATAAGGTACGGAATGTTAACGGTGACATTCAACGATCTGTACTTGGTATGGGGAACCACCAGGCACACCCACACCCAGCGGCCAAGCAACACACTCTGATGACTTGCCAAGCATTCGATTTTGAGTGCACATCTGGGTTTCAAGCTGGATTTAAAGCGCAACCAATTATTTCAGATCAAGGCAGTCATTGATGCTGAAGTCAGCCTATCGGCGATCCCGTTGCGACCACCGCATACTGTACCAGAGTGCTCTTTCAAACAACCCTTGCTGCTATCATGCAGACAATTTGACCAAAATGTGCTGCAACTGTCAAACAACAGCATACTACAGCACTGTACGGAGTACAGGCCCACCACGTTCTGAAATAGTACAGTGCTCGTTTGTGCCACAAAACGCAGCATCCGAATATTGGGTTAACCTTTTTCGCTGACTCTTGAGATCTCACTGGCTGATGAACCCCAAACCAACGATCATTGCCGAAAGCCACTGACTGCATGGCCGCTAGATGCTCCAGAATGACCCGTCACTAGCATCCCCGACGGTCCATAATACCAATGCCTGTTGAGTCTTAACGGCTGTTCTTCTCTACCGTATCAAGTATCGAGCAGTGAGATAAAGCTGCATCGAGGATAGCTAAGACTTCTACAATCAATCTCTAGAGAGGTTCTTGGGAAATGATTCTAATCATACGTCAATATATGGTGGTTTCTTATGAAAAACCAGGTCCACTCAAGTCTCAAGCCTTGAACGTCATTTCACAGAAAGGAAGCGATTTGTTGCCTAGGTATTCATTAGCTGCATATTTAGTGGACAGATCCGCCGAGCCGATCACGTCTGAATTGGGGCTTGCAGGGTGGCAACCTTCTTCCGACTTGGGTTGAGTCTGTTCTCACTCGGAAAGAGGAGCTTGCCAAGCTGCTTGTGTAGCGAGCAGCACAGGCCGGCTTTCTGGCGACTCGGTTCTGTCGAAACCCACCAGGAGGTTTTGCCCAAAGCAACCAGGGGCATATGCACAACACACTCGGTTTGTGTCTGCGATCAATACCCCCTGCTTCATACATGTACAGTACCCTGATGGTGAAGTGCCTTACGGTTAGGCCGACGCTGCTATTGAAACCAAGGTCGCTTACACCAGAGACAGCTCAGGCTAGGTCGGTACTCATGTTTCTGCTTGCATATCACTCACGTAGGCTTGCAAGGGCCATTGATCACTAACCGTTGTGGTTATTGGAGCTTTGCAAGAACTGACAGAACGATCTGTCTCTATAATCCATTAATACAGTAGAAGTCCAACGATATCTCTTCCACTAAAGTTTTCTTGGCCCGTCACTTGGTTTGCGGATTCGTGCCCTGGTTGAAGCTCCAGTAGACTCCAGTTGTGGGGGTCTCCGACGCTCTGGCGGCGTTGATCGCAAGCCTGGTTCGCTTAATCCATCATACCTGCCCAGTAAGGATTCGGCGTTGGTGCCCACTCCGGCTGATCACAATTCCTTCGACCTTCAATTGCTCTCCCGACCTTGTGCATAATAAGTCCGTTCCTTGCCCCCAAGATCGACATCGACTTCATCCATTCCCACCACCGTTCTTCTGGCCCTCCGAGAATCCCTTAACTTACGATCTATATCGTCAAGATGGTTCTCTCATTGTCATATCGTCGCCCAGCTCATGTCTCTCGAGAATCGGTAGACACTGAAAAAACCACCACCACTGGATCATATAGCGAGGGTTCTTCGTGCCCATACGGCATTCCAGATGCGCTTTCCTTTGACAGAATTATCAGTGGAGGAACATGTCCAGTGAGTATTGATGATCCGATTGTTATGCGCTTGCTGACGTACTCGGCAGCCCGTCACTACCCGGGAGTTTATGGATTTCTTGGTGTATATTGAGCACGACGCTGAAAATCTTCAATTTTTCTTGTGGTACCGCGACTACGTAAAGAGGTGGTCCGAACTCCCAGAGGCGACGCGAGCTCTTGCTCCAGAATGGACGTCGGAGCAAGCTCAACATGCTCGCCATGAGGCCATGAACGAAAAGAAACTTAACGGCCAGGCTGCTCAGATCTTTAAAGGCACGGATTTCGACCCAAAGACCAAAAAGACTGTTGATACTCCTAACCCGTTCAACACACCCCCTCAAACTCCCAACAATGAAGGACGAGAAAGTATAGCGCTGTCTACAGTAGGCTGGACCGAGGACACCTCAACTCTCGGCGATGGCATGGTCAATCATCAAAAGAGAAGTGCGAATGCATTCGAAGAAGTTGGCGCACACCAACCATTCACGATTCAGCCATTCAGAGAGGAGGTTTCTCGCATCATTGCCATTTACGTTGCTGATGGAAGCGTGCGAAACTTGAATCTGTCTGACAAGGAGAGGACAGCACTGCTCAAAGCGCTCTCCACTACCACTCACCCATCGGCATTCAAACATGTCGCTGCAACAGTTGAGGCATCTCTACGACAGCAAGCTCATCCTAACTTCATTCGATGGACAATTTGCAATGGCAATCCTCCTCGACAAACGTTCGCACAGGGTCTTGGTATCGGTGGTATAGTGGGTGGCATCATTTTCGCAATTCTCATCACTCTCAGTGGCGCTAGTCGGGGCTGGCGAACTTTCGCGTTCCTTGCCTTCTTTATCGGTATTGCAACACTGTTCGCTGGGTGGAAGGGTATGTGTGTTGTGCTTCATGGTATGCACCACCGACATCTCCGACCATGGGAACTCTTTGCCAGCGATGATACATCATCCAATGACTACGACCTCAAGAAAGGATCATTCGACAGCCTGGGTTCCACTAACAGCTACGAAGACGAGCCATGGGTGGCCTCATACGATAGAAGAAATGTTATCCGGAAGATCTTTGACCGTCAAGTCTGGATTCAGGAGCCAGCCCTGAGACAAATCCAGGACACCATCTTCCTGCAGGCTATTATTACCGGATTTGTTGGTGGTGCCATCTTGACTGGTAAGTTCGTCCTTATGATGCTGATTTTCGTTTTTAAGCTGACTCGTGATAGCAATCTTCTTGGCTGTGCCAAGGGGCCGCCTCTACTAGAAAAGGCTTTGTTCGTCGTTTTCACCTTCTCATGTTATGAATGAAATGATACCCACCACTGAACAATTATGTTTTAAAATGGTCTTCCATGGCCGTCACGTTTCCAGCTGGGATTTCGGCCACATCGTAGCTCAGGCGTATCTTCGGCAGGTGTTCTTAAATTGTGAAATCACATGTTGGGTTGGTTGGGCTGAGTGGAACAAGGAGCACAATTAGCTTTAATTCCTCGACACAGGTAAATTGTATCTACAAATGTATCATGAATTGGTATATTATATTATCCTTTATGCCCGATCTTCTGTGACCTGATTGTCTCCTGTTGTTGATGTCATAACCAGGTTAGAGAGAGTGTACAGTATGGCTTTGGCAGCGAAACTTGACCATGTAGTGTTCATGTGCAAAAACTAAGGAGTATCTACAGTCAGCTCCTACTATGCAGGTTCCCGTCAGCTTGATCACTTAAAATGGTCATGTGACTTACGCGTCTAAGTACGCGTCGTGCCTGCCACTAAGCATTGCACACCCTTAACACCACCTACATATGGCCGCAACGTCACATGCCTGTCATGGAAAAATAACTTGATTACACGCAACTGCTCCTCGGTATCATGGCTCGGCTCAATGGTCGTAGAAGCAGGATCGCAGAGTCCGAAGATGAAGACGACCGTTCACGCGAAACAGTACCTCTTTCCGCCGCCCTGAACAACCGAAAGCGCATGCGACTGAGTGCTAGTACTGAACCGGACGCTGTGTCCCCCGATCAAGAAAATGCGCCACGACCGAAAAAGTCGGCAGGGACGAGAAATGTTGAAGCACGAAACAGTGGGTCAACTGTTCTGGCCTCGAAGCCCAAGCACCAGCCGGGTGCAATCGTACGAGTGAAGTTGACCAACTTTGTCACGTACACCGCTGCAGAATTTTATCCTGGACCGAATCTGAACATGGTCATTGGACCTAATGGCACTGGAAAGAGTACGCTGGTGTGTGCGATATGTTTAGGTTTAGGATATTCCCCTTCTGTGCTTGGGAGAGCAAAAGACCCTGCAGAATTTGTCAAACATGGATGCAAGGAAGCTACAGTCGAGATCGAGCTTCAAAGAGCCACCACTGGACCAAGTAGGTCGGACAGGAACCCTGTGATCGTTCGGACCATCAAGAAAGACACCAACAAGTCTGAATTCTGGGTTAACGGAAACAAGACGAGCAATAAAGCTGTTCAGGATATGGCAAAGAACGATTTCAATATCAAATGCGATAATCTTTGCCAGTTTCTACCCCAAGATCGAGTTGTTGAATTTGCGCAGATGACGCCTGTGCAACTGCTGACTGCAACGCTCGATGCAGCTGCTGATCCGATTGCCCTTAAATACCATGCAGACTTGAGACAGCTCAGAGAGCGGCAGACAGATTCAATGGCTCATAATAAAGGTGATCGAGACAACCTGGAGAATCTTGAGAAGAGACAAGCCGGTCAGCAGTCAGAAGTTGATCGACTTCGAGAGAGGAGAGATATACAACAGAGGATGGAATGGTTGAAGATGTGCCTGCCCATACCCAGATACCAAGAAACGAAGAACAGAGCTAGTGAGCTGCGAAGAAGGAAAACAGAGTTGGTAGTTGAAACAGACCAACTGAAAGCTGAAATTGCGCCTGCGTTGCGTAAGGTCAATGAGAAGCAGCAATATACGGAGGCTGCAAGACGAAACCGAGAGCAACACAAGATGGAAGTCAAACAAGCTGAGTATGAATGCAAAAGACTTGAAAAGGAAATTGAGGTGCTTGCAACAAAACAGCAAGAGTGCGAGCAACGAAATACAGCGGAACAGAACAGTGCAAAGAAGGACAAGCAGGAATGGGGACGTCAGAAACAACTGGTTGCCAACTACAAAGCCCAGAAAGAAAATGAACCTGAGCCATACGATACCAGGGCTGCGAATCAGCAAATACAGCAGCATAAAGATCGAGTTCGCGAATTGACTCAGAAACTCGACGACTTGAAGATGAAACTTGGCCCATTACAGGCTCAAGGCAAATCTATGCTGGCCAAGAAAAAAGAATTAGAGGACAAGCTCAACAGCTTGTCAACACAAGAAGGCCAACGAGACACAAGGCTGGAAGAGTTGTCCAACCATACTCATCGAGCATGGCAATGGGTCAAGGCGAATCAGCAACGATTCAAAAAGGAGGTCTTCGGGCCGCCAGCTGTAACAGTTACGGTTAAAGATCCACGAATGGCCAAGGCATTAGAATCATTAACCCAAGGTAATGATCTCAAAGTCATTACTGCTCAATGCAAAGAGGATTTCAAGATTCTACAGGAAGAGTTGACGCATAGGCAGAAGTTGCACGATGTGTCTCTTCGAGTATGTTCGATCGACAATCTGTCAAATTTCCAACCACCAATAAGCGATAGTCAACTTCGTGATCTGGGACTTGAGCAATGGGCGCTTGACTGCCTCACAGGGCCGCCTCAAGTCTTGGCGATGTTGTGTCAAGAACGATACTTACATCAATGTGGTATCGCATCGAAGGATGTGACGCAAGAACAACACGATGCGATTTCGAGTTCTGTACTCAAGAGTTACATCGCTGGTGACAGATCCGTGCGTTTCACACGTCGAGCTGAATATGGAGCGGCGGGTGTGTCTGCACAGATTCGAAATATCAGGCAACCTCGTGTTTGGACAGATCGGCCTGTAGACAGCGGTCGACGAGGACAAATTGAGCAAGAAATCCGATCGGCAAACCACGACATAGCTAGTGCCCACGAAGCTATGGAGGATATCAAACAGCAAGGAAAGCATGTCAGAGAAGAAATAGAGGAAGAGGAACAAGCC
>Ga0068631_101148_pt1 | contig 9875 bp, 10 predicted proteins | sample InSIn5gowninarea_2_FD_77434 | JGI IMG/M metagenome (GOLD analysis project Ga0068631, IMG submission 77434) | Clean room microbial communities from NASA Spacecraft Assembly Facility at Jet Propulsion Laboratory, Pasadena, California, USA -... ...
ACTATCGCTTACAAACCATATTTAGCTTTAGAGGAAGGTTCCCCTTTATTCAAACAGAAATACCGTTTTACTTAGAAGCTTTTCTACCTTTATTCACATTTTTTGTAGAATCTCGTTTGATTTGTTTTCCTAAAGTTACTAAGATATTTCAATTCACTTTGTTTATATAACCGATTTCTCTATTTTTTTAATGGAATTAAAAACTTTTATCTTGGTTCATAGCGGACTATTCATAATAATTTCTTTTTATACTTTTTATTTTTTGACAAAATTAAATATAATATAGTACTTATCAATTAGGACAGTTGCTACACAAATAATGTCTAGTATCTATTCTTTTTTATGGTTTATTATAATTTTTACTAGTTAAAAAAGTGTTAATTAAAAACAAGAAAATTTATTTAATATATACTGTTTGTTTTCAACTTTTTAATTGTAAATTGTTCATTTGTCTACTATCTATTTTCAATGCATTTTTTCCTAACTCAAAAACAAAACCTAATGTTAAAACTAAGAAAAAAACTAACATGATTATTAACCCATATATACCATTAGTATAAGCACTAACAACATAAGGATAAACTAATAAAATCTCTAGATCAAAAAGTAAAAATAAAAGAGCAAATATGAAAAATGATATACTAAATTGAGTTCTATTTTGTCCTAAAAAAGAATGAAATCCACATTCAAATGCACTGTTTTTTTCTTGATAAGGATTGTGAGGAGAAAGTAAAATATTTATTCCTAATAGTATAAAAGATAATATAGGTATAAATAAAAAAAAAAAAGTTAAGCTTGACATATTATTTATATTAAATATTTATAAGCAAATTGAAATTGATAAAAAAACATTAGATTTTCTAGATTGAATAAAAAACTTAAATTTTTAAAAGTGTTTAAAAACCTAGTATATGCACTCGTTATAAAAAGTAAAAATAAAAGAGCAAATATGAAAAATGATATACTAAATATAGTTCTATTTTGTGCTAAAGAATTTACATTCAAATGTCTTTTTCTTTATAAAGATTGTGAGGAGAAAGTAAAATACTTATTCCTAATAGTATAAAAGATAATATAGGTATAAATAAAAAAAAAAAAGTTAAGCTTGACATATTATTTATATTAAATATTTATAAGCAAATTGAAACCAATAAAATAACTTTACCTTCACGACTATATAAAATAGATGAATCTGGTCTAAGGGCAACCGCTTTCTTAACCTCCAAATAAGAGAGTTCGAGCGCATTCGAATATTGTGAACATATCATCATTTCCTCAAGTGGGTAATGATGTTATTATTTGATGCGCTGGTACATTCCAGTTATCCGCTAGACCGTGCGGAGCTTCGTGTACACCAAAAACATGGACAATATTACTATGTACAGTTAAACCAGGGTTAGAAGCTAGAGTGCCATTAGGAATACATCTAGCTTGAGAATCAACAAATCGAAATATTAATTGATGGTCCATAGGATTTAGATAAGCCTGTACTATAGAATTATTATTATCAAAATTAGTTGTTCTAACCCAAAAATTATGTTCTGAAAGATCCTTAAAATAAGGGTAATATCAATGAACGCGATCTAAATCATTACCGTTAACATTACTATTGTATAATCTTAGCAAAGTCTGACATATGTTTCGTATTGTTCCCATGTTATTTACATCAAATATTTATAAGCAAATTGAAATTGAAAAAAAAACATTATATATTATTCTGTGAAAGCTCTTTATTCCCCTATATATGATAAAAGCCTTTGATGTACTCTTGTTCATCTACACCATAAGGTGTCGGAGATGAAATAGTTGTTATGAGTAGGGATGTATCTTTGTTAACGAATTTGCATTCTATACCCCCGTGTGTTGTGTTAAAATGCACTTCTATAACTTTATGCCTAGTAGCAAACCCTAATCTTCGCACTATTTGATTATGTCATCTGATCCTTTCAAATTAAGCGCGACTGAATTATCAGTTGCAACTTTACCTTTAACGAATTGTATTTATAGATTAGATTTTGTGAGAGTATGATAAACATGTTATTTAGACTATAAGCAAATTGAAAGAGATAAAAAAACTTTATATTTTTTATATCAAATGAATAAATTTATTCTCGCCTTTATGTAAGTTAAACAAATGATTACAAACTTTACATTTTACTTTTAAATTTGTAGTTTTATTTACCGTTAGTTATTATTAAATATTATTAGCCGAATGACTTATGAGAGAAAGTAAATCGCACAAGTTTAATATTTCATTAGGTATTAATATGAATAGTATAACAGCCAAGTTTAAAATACCTAATGTAATAGAGAAAATATTTGATAAGGATATGTCCACGTAATTAGATGATTTTTTATACTCAGGGTTCTCAAAATATATTGTTTTTATAACACTTAAATAATAAACCGCTCCAATAACACTAGTTAATACTGCAACTAAAACTAATAATATTTTTCCATTATCTAAAGCACTAGTTAAAACCATCAATTTTCCAAAAAATCCTACTAAAGGTGGTAACCCTATAAATGAAAACATAGTTATAACTAAACACAATGATAAACAAGGGTTTATCACGAAGTAACCTTTTAATTGATTTATTAATTGTATGGGACTATTATTTTTTTCGGATAAGTTGTTAAATTCTGCTGTATTTGTGTAATATAAATACAAATTGAATCCCATGGCTATTATTATCATAAACACATTTAAATTTGTAAGTGTATATTGTATAATATAAAATAAAAAGGCCTGATATGAATCTAAAGTATGTACAATTAAAGCTAGTAGAATAAAACCTATGTGACTTATAGTACTATAAGCCAATAATCTTTTTATTCTAACTTGACTTAAACCTAATACAGTACCTATAACTAATGAAAAAAAACAACTCAAGGATAAACTTGTTGTTCAAGAATAAAATTGTGTGGTTGAATATAATAAAGAACTAGTATAATGCACGAGTTCTAAAAATAGAATTAATATAGCTATTTTTCCTAAATTTGCTATAAAAGCTGTAACTATCGTAGGTACTCCATCATAGACGTCTGGAGATCATCAATGAAAAGGGGCAGCGGCTACTTTGAATAATAGACCTACAGATATTAAAAATAAACTATAAAAAAAATAAGTATGGTTATATCATGCTGAATAATAAGCATATTTTTCAGAATCTGATATTATAGAATACATTCCATCTAAATTAGTTAAACCAGAATTTGCATAAATTAAACCAATACCTAATAAAATGAAACAAGAGGAAAGCCCTCCTAATAAAAAATAAGTTAAGGCTGAACCTGTGGATGACTCAGAATTTCTATGTAAACTAGATATTATATATAAACTAAAACTTTGTAATTCTATACATAAATATATAGAACCTAGATCTCCACTACACATTAATAAAGTCGCTCCACTTATAGTAAATAAAATAATTAAAGCATACTCAATTATAGTAAATTGTTCTGACATTTTATTTATTATACTTACATATTGTTTTACGCTTTTAAAAAGTGTATCAAAAAGAGATACAGAATCTCCTATGTATCTCTTTCTAGGATAAAAACCTGTCATTAGTAAAATTAATATACTAATTAAAAAAATAAATATATGGAAGCTTTGAGTTATAGCTGTTATATTAAATAATCCTCCATATAGTCCAACTCCTTTCTCTAAATAAGTAAGATGAAAATTAATAAAAGAAGAAAATAAACTGTATAATAACATAACTATACCTACACGACTATATAAAATAGATGTATCTGGTCTAAAGGTCAACCCGTTTGAAAAAAGTAATAAAGAGAGAAAAATTAATAGCATTGCGTTATTCATTAAAAAAAAAGTTAATTGAATAGCTAAAAAAACATTATAGATTAAATATAGATCATAAAAAAAGTAATCTAAAGAGAAAATCTAATAACATTACGTTTTTTATATTAAAAATTTAATTAGATTGGTAAAATATATAATATTTTATAGATTAAATTAATAAAATGCGCCAACCTTGAAATTGTTTTAAATATTTTATTTAACATTTTTTTACTCTCAACCTTTAAAATTAGGTTAAAATATCAAAAAATAAGAATTTAATTAAATTCTTAGGTCTAAATCTTTTGATATTTTAAAGCAGAGAATAATTTTATAATAATATAACTATACCTACGCGACTATATAAAATAGATATATTTGGTCTAAAGGTAATTTTTTTTTTAATTTACTAAATAAGGTTTATATTTAACAATGTAGTTTAAATAAACGGCTTGCTTTGCTCTCCAGCAGTAAAATAACAGGGAAAGGAGCCTAACTCATTTGGTGAAAGCTCAAAGTTCCTGAACAAATAGCTAACCCCTCTAAACTGCTTTTTACCCTCGAGGGTGAATGTTAAATTTATAAACTCCTTTTTCGAAGCATCTGCATTTTCAAAATTACATTTTAAACCTGCACTTTAAAAACTTTATGTAATACCTTGTTTTGTAACTCACTTATTGTAATGTTGGAGATCTAAAATTTGTTGTTGCATATGTTTCTTTTTCTAGGTTTATTATATATAAAATAATTGTAATTTTTTTATTTACCTTTGTGTTTTAACAATAAAAAAGGAAAATAGATATATTACTTAAATTTAAAGCAAATAAAAAAAAAATTATGTTAAAATAGATTAAAGGATGTGTAAAGTTGGATAACGATCTTAAAACACTAAAAAAACAAAAAGTCCGTTATATATATACTTATATATATAATAAAGTTTAAGAAATTATATTTATTTTTAAAAACAGTAGTAAATTTTGCAAAGTCTAAAAAAATTAAGTAATATGTTATTTTTAAGTGTAATTCAATTAACTGTTAAGCCAGCCTTATTAAGAATTATAATAAATATAATACAACACTATAAATTTATTTCACAATAATATAATAATTAACCATTCTTATGAAATCTATTTTTATTTTTGTTAAATTAGAGTACAAATAAAAATAAACTTATGCTTTACCTTTTAATAAGGCCCTTTTCCCTCTTTTTTTTTCGCCTATATTTATTTATTACTTTAAATAAACTATATTTAAATGTCTTTTTGTTTAATAGTAATAATAATTGACCCTACCATTGCCAATAATAAGATAACTGAAGTTATAATTAATCATATAAAATGACTTGTATACATAATATTTCCGATAGAGGTTATATCCGATATATCTACCATATTGTTATCTCAATTATTTGAAGAAACATATGAAATTTGTATTTCTTGTTTATTTATTATCTCAAAATTATCTGCTTTATTTTCGGAACTGGGTAATATACTACTTATAGGTATAAAAAAGGATAGAATTGCTATGATAGCTAAAGGTATATTATTATTAGTGTCACCTATAAGTTCTGACACCCTAATATTTATAAGCATTAATATAAACAAAAATAAGATAGATACAGCTCCCACATAAACTAATAAATATGATAAACCTATAAAAACAATACCGATAAAAATAAGATAAAGGGATATGTTAGAAAACAGTAATATAAGATATAAAACAGAGACTATAGGATTTTTAGTTATAACTATTAAAATACCAGAGATAATTGATATTGAAGTTAGGATATATAAAAATATAACATGAAAACCATTAAAAAAATTAAATGTTTCAAATAAAAAATGCATTAAATTAAAAAGATATTCTCCTTTCTTTTGCTAAGTCTAGATAGAAATTCCAAAAATTAAAAAAACAGAATTTTATTTATTAAGTTAATAAAATTAATTTATATAGACGATTAAATGTAAAATTTTTTTAATTTAATTGTATTAATGACAGATTAATTAATTTTATTATTCAAATTTAAGAATGAAATATTTTAAATATTAATTTATGTAAATAACGCCAATTAAAAGGCTTTATTTAAGAATATGATTTTAATTTATAAAGGTAACGATATAAATGTATAGGTCATTAATATTAATTTCCATTGTGAATAGAATATTTTATATCACTACGTCATGTAGTCTTCTTCTAATTAGCTCAGTAATAGAGGGGTTGGTACTGATTGAAAGTTGTTCAAGTGGTTTATGGTTTTCTCCATAACACCCGTTAACTTTTAAGCATTGTCAGCTTATATAAATTCCGCCGCTTGTAGTTGCGGAACTAGATGGCTAGTTCCAACGACTATTCTACTTGTGCTTCCCTCTACTGAAAGGCTACAAGTAGTAGTTGTTCCATTTACTTTAGTGTTATATGTAGTTGTATTATTTGAAGAACTGGAGGTTCCTTTTAATTGAGTGTTTAAACATAATTAAAAAATTAATAAAATTTTCCTCTTTTACTTTTTATTATAAGATGATTTGTTTTTTATCTTATGATAAGTAAGTAAATATAAATTAAATGGTTTATCAAGTAAAGCATTTGCTAAAACTACACCACTTAAACCTCCTATGGAAAACATTACAACGAATCCTAATGCAAATAACATTAAGGTGTTATAGTTCAAACCAATTCTAAAGTTCCAAGATTTGCGTATTTATTAGATAAAAAGGCTTTTTTATAATTATTGAAAGCATTATTCAGCTTAATGCAAACAGTTTTATTGCTAAATAAAACATAATATTGTTATGTTTTTGTTATAATTCTTCCATTTGTGGTGAAGTTAACTGTAAAAACAACCCTCAAGGTTATGCAGCATCATTGCTTATGTGAGAGACTTCAAAAGAAAAATTGTATAATAAACTAGATACATTATAATTTAAGCTGTCTAGAATAATTGACGGGTATATTCCTAATATCACAGTTAAGATGACTAAAATTAAAAGTATTGAATATTCTCTTTTATTTAAATCAGGTAAATAAGCGAATCAAGCTTTGAATATTCCCCCGAATATTATTCTATTAAACATAAATATAGTGTATACAGCAGATAAGATTATAGAAGATGAGGCTAATATTCCTGCAAATGACAGTCTTTCAAATATACCGTATAAAGACATAAATTCTCCTACAAAATTTAAAGTAAGAGGAGCTCCACAATTACCTAAACATAATATAAAAAATAATATAGAAAAAATAGGCATAATTTGGGCTAATCCTCCATAATAATTTATGGTTCTTGTACTAGATCTATCATAAAGTACACCTCCACCACTAATAAATAAACCGGAAGATACAAAACCATGAGCTAGACCTAAAAGTATACCTCCTTGTATACCTTGTATTACATTACTCAAAATTCCCGCCAAATAAACTGCCGCATGTGAAACAGATGAATAAGCTATAAGTTCTTTAACATCTATCGTTCTGATGGTACTAAAACTGGCATATAAAATAGTTATTACACAAATAACAAATATTATATGTGTATAGAATATAAAAGCTTTAGGTACTAGAGGTAAAATTAATCTAAAAACTCCATATAAACTCAATTTTAACACAATCGCTGCTAAGATAACACTTCCGGATAAAGGTGATTCAACATGAGCTTTTAATAATCAAGTATTTAAAAAAATAACAGGAGTTTTTACTGCAAAAGCCACAAATATTCCCATAAATAAAAAGACTTGTGTTATATATGCATAATCAGTTTTATATATAATATCCATATCTGTGCAACCTGTTAAGGCCGATACTGTTATTATCGATAATAACATGAATAATGACCCCAAAAATGTATATAAGAAAAAATAAAAACTCGCTCTAAGTTTATCTGTTGATCCAAAAAACCCTATTAAAATAAATAAGGGGGCCAATATACTTTCGAAAAAGATATAGAACATTAATATATCTAGAACAGTATAAATCAATAATAAAGCAGATTCTAAAAGTAATATTATTACTAAAAAATAAGCAGTTCTACTATTTATTGACTTTCAATTAGATATTATGGAAATAGGTCCGATTAAAGTAGTCAGTAATACGAAATATATGGACAGACCATCCAATCCCATATAAAAATCATAATGGCCTACAGTATAATGTTCCTGAACAAACTGAAAATGCTTACTACTGTTATCAAATAAAAACCATATTATAAGTGATATAAATAACTCAACAATTGTAAAAGCTAGTGCGGTAACTTTTAAAGTTTTATCTCTTTTTTTTATTTCTTTTTTTATTTTTTCAATATAATTGTCGTATAACTCAATCATTCATTTTATTCCGTCGTATGAATCCGTAGTAAATATTTTTGATGGTATATTTTTATCATAGCGTCCTGTAGCTAATCTTGTTGACAGAGAATCTCTAGCATAGGTTAGCTTTAATAATTTTTCTTGTTCTATTTTTTCTTCTTGTTCGTCTAATCCGACATTTTTTGACCTATTTAGTATAAATAGAACCAATATACCAAACAAGGGTAGCATAATTAAAATAAGTAATAACATAATATAGAATAGTTTAAACTAAAACCTCAGACAGCTGTTAATAGTAACGCCGTATAAATACGGACAGCTAAGCCTACTCTACATTTATTAGAACCCTGGCACCGGAGAAATTATTTAGCTCGCACTTGATAAGTTATTATCCAACCCTACCTTTCTTTTACTACACTAAAGGCTCACTTATGTCTTAAATAAAAAATTTTTTTCTAATCCTCCCTTTCTTTTCCTTTACCAGAAGATTCCTTTTTGGAATCTTCTGGTAAATAAGAGTCATCAGAACTATAAGTCTCCCCAGGGGGAGATTGGGGATCGTGATTATAGGCACAAGCCATTGAGCAAAAAATACACTGGCAACTGAAGCAACATACTGAAGTATGAGAAGACCCACAGCTACAACAGACCCTTTCGGTGTCTCCCGGAATGAGCGCTCCCTGACCTTCAGATTTTATCATGTTGTGATTGCCATCTCGTGCTTCACAGTCACACTCGTTGCGATCACAACATGGGCAAGGATTCTTAAAGGCTTTCACAAACTCCCCATCGCGATTTTGTCGTTCTCCTTCACTTTCTTCAGATGGAGAACGCATTTCTTCATCTTTTTTGGAGGAAGAACCTTTTGTATTAGATGATTCACCTTCTTTAGAGGAAGAACCTTTTGTATTAGATGATTCACCTTTTGTATTAGATGATTCACCTCCCTCCATGAATAAAAAAATTAATTTAATTTCTCAAAGCTTTCCAACTAAATAAGATAAAATCCTTTTAAGAGAGATATAAAGGATATTTTCTGATTGCTCTGTATTTGTAATATACATATAATATATTAGACATATTAATAGAAAAATTATTCAGATGTCTTTTAAGTATTGTAATGTTTTATCTTGTTGTTCGTCTAATTCGACATTTTTTTCTCTATTTATTATAAATAGAGATAATACACCAAAAATTGGAAGCATAATTAAAATAAATAATAACATAATATAGAATAGTTTAAATTTAAACCTCAGACAGCACTTAATAGTAACGCCGTATAAGTATGGACAGCTAAGCCTACTCTACATTTATTAGAACCCTGGCACCGGAGAAATTATTTAGCTCGCACTTGATAAGTTATTATCCAACCCTACCTTTCTTTTACTACACTAAAGGCTCACTTGTGTCTTAAATAAAAAATTTTTTTCTAATCCTCCCTTTCTTTTCCTTTACCAGAAGATTATTTTTTGGATTCTTATGAAAGCAAAACCACTGAAACCTGCAACTGAAAAAGTTAATCTGAAAAAGATTAACTTTCGGGGCACTCAGATTCGAACTGAGAAACTTCTCGACCCAAACAAGACACCTAACCGCCCGGCACTACCCCGATATTACAGAGAATATCCGATTCGAACGGATGTGATTATATAAACCAAATAAGTTTCAAGCTTATCACCTTAAACCACTCAGTCAATTCTCTTAAATGTAAAACTTGTGATTCTTCCAAGATTTGAACTTGAATAACATCCTTATCAAGAACGCACTTTACC
>Ga0068631_101152_pt1 | contig 9858 bp, 5 predicted proteins | sample InSIn5gowninarea_2_FD_77434 | JGI IMG/M metagenome (GOLD analysis project Ga0068631, IMG submission 77434) | Clean room microbial communities from NASA Spacecraft Assembly Facility at Jet Propulsion Laboratory, Pasadena, California, USA -... ...
CGTTCCGTCTTTAGCGCCAGCCCCGAATCCCCGTCGTCAACCACCACCAACCATTTCCTCGAGCTATATCAATTCCATACCATGGCATTATCCTATTGGGCCGCCTCAGCCTGTGACGGGTCCTCAACACCAATGACGTGGGCACGCGACTCGTAACGTTGCCCTCGCCAGCGTCCCGTTTTGGCCCCGACCAAAGAACAAAAGAGTTATCAACAGAGACCCGAGGGCGTGCGACCGTTGTCGAATTAGACTGACCCTTGGCCTAGAGCCCCGTTTCCTCGCAGCCATGGGTGCGAGGAGCGCGACGGTTGCACTTGCTATTTGCTTCGGCCTCACTATCCTATCCTACAGTACAGCACAGCTCGCACCCAAACCCTGCATAAATCTGCAGTTCGCTACCGCTTGCACTACTAAAATATCACCCTCATCCATAGTGCCTTTTGGAGCCCAGTATCTGCTCTGACCAACAACTACAGAGGATACTGCAAGGCAGCCTACAGCACTTTGCCGGACCGTAATCGACAGAGATCGAGTGGCCGTGACTCGCCCTCGATTTACAACTTGCAGTCACAAGTTTTGATCTGCAAGGTTGATCCTGCGTCGAGTCAAGGCCGAGCTATCTTGTTGAGCAGCTCAACTACATGTTGAGACATACCTACTTTACGGTAAGTAAATGGACAAAACATCGCTGCTTTTTTTTTGAGCAAACTCCAAACAAAGTAGACAGTGTTAGTGTTTGATATACAGTCTTTTATGTATAAGTTCTGTTGAATGCCGAGCTTCAGATCGCCATTCGTCGTCATACAAAGAGGCGCACAGTCCTCAGCCCAAGAAGATCAAAGCCAGCCCATGCTAGCTATCTTTCCCACGAAATACCAGGCATCCGCTTGGATGAAACCCTGGCAATATTGTGGACTAGAGACTTGGCGACTATAATCACAATCTCCATCTCTTTATCATATTTTACTGCTTGCCTAACATTGTGATAAAATTGCTGCCTGGGTTTTATCTGGTGCGTCCAAAATTGGCGTACACATGATAATTCAGAGTACACAACACCAACGACCAACTAAAACTTTAGGGAAGAAGAAGAAATTAACAGAAGTCATTGAATTAAGATGCTTTGACGCTCGGGTTGGGTCACGCTGTGACAGGGTAGTGCCCGTTGTCGTGCATGCACATGGGGTAGACCGTCTTATCGATAACATACCTACGCAGCCTCATTCCCAATGACCGCCGTCCGACTTTGTCTCCGCGCCATTCATCCCAACACGGACAAGCGACTCTCCACCCGATTGACTTTGGACATCCGGAATCGCGCAGATCTTAGATATTCCCAACATGTCAGAGAAACCCACACCCTCGAAAGCGAACGAATGGTCCGGTGACAAAGCCACCAAGTTCGACAAGTACGCCACCCTGTTGATCGAGCTGCGGCCACATTGTGGGGAAGAAGAACAAGCAACTGATATATTCCTACGATAGCAAAGCATTCAGCGAGTACTACGATCCATGTCAGGAGGCGGCGGATAGAAGCATACGGTGTTTGAAGAGGAATGGCGGCGAGAGGGCTATGTGCTCAGACTTTTTCCAGTGAGTCGGAATGTTTTATATATCAAAAAAGAGAAATCCTGAGCATTCAGCTACTATTGTAGCAATTTCAATTGATCGGAACTGGTGCTGATGCGTAGATGAACAGAGCATATCGGGATTGCAAAGAGCAATGGGTACGTTACCTCCGCCGACTGCGCACCACATACACTCCCGCGACCGTCTCTCCACCATTCGTATCGACATTAACAAATAGTTGTTGACGTTTGTGTAGCAAGCTGCAAGGAAAGAAGCCAGAAAGAACAAGTCATGGTTTGGGTGAACTGAGGCCACTAGAAGTTCGAATGTGAATAACTGTACAATATCTCCTCTCCGCATAAGTATGGCGTTTGGGCACGGTATTTTGATGGCTAAAATGGGTGATTAAAGCCCACAGCTTGCTGAGCTAGTATGGAGGTCTAAGCTGGTAGCTCAATGGTCTGCAAGACAGCCAGACGCTACCAGTCTGCACTAGTCAACAGAGAAGGGCAGATGAACAGTCAATGTATACTAAAAATGGATTTTTTGTGATTGGAAATACAGGTTGAAAACTACCACATCCATCCATACAGGAGCTGTGTCCATAAAGCACATGGCACTGAGGCAGCCGCTGCTCCCTGATGAGGTCAGCTATCCAGGATCCCTTCACTTGGTCACGATCACGCCATCATCCGTACATGCAGCTTATCCACCCGAAGCCCTCGAAAAGGCAAAGACGTGCCTGGTCAATTGGTCATACTCGTCGTACTTGCCCTTGCATGATGCACGAGGCTGTGCACTGACGATCTCTCTACCCCACCCCACCACCCCACTAAAGCTACCCCTCCATTGTACCCTCTTTGCTCACTCCTACCAACCATCCTTCCTTCACCTCTCCTCTCGCTCCACTTATGAGATCTATCTTCAACGTTTCTTCCTTTAACCGTCTTACCACTCGAGCCTTCACCTCAACCGCACGCGCAATGGGTGTTCAGAAGACTATCATCCAAGAGGGCAACGGCCCATCCCCTAAGAAGGGTGACACTGTTACCATGGAGTACACGGGCTGGCTGAAGGACGCCAGCTCCGACAAGGGCAATCAATTTGACAGCACAACTGGCCGCGGTCCATTCCAGACCCAAATCGGTGTCGGCCGTGTCATCAGAGGCTGGGATGAGGGCGTTGTGCAAATGAAGCTTGGCGAGAAGGCCAGATTGGACATCACCAGCGACTTTGCTTACGGAAACCAGTGAGTGCTCTCTATGTGAAAAAAACTGCAAACCCACAGATGCTGACGTATATATAGGTCATTCCCTGGTCTGATCCCTCCCAACTCTGACCTTATCTTGTAAGTCATTGCTCTAATACACATGTCCTTGGCTCATGATATTGATTTCTTTATAGCGAGGTCGAGCTTAAGAAGATCAACTAAGTCGCGGATAAAGGACAAGGGTGATGGGAGGCGAACGCGGCAGTCGAATTTAGGCTGCAAGGAGATGGCCTATGGAGGAGTGAAAGCTATGCTGTAATCGAGAATGGAATCTTGAGCAGCAGGTTCGTCGCTATGGCATTGTGACTCCATAGTCTTCTCCTCTCTTTACAATCAATCGCTCTCCTTTTCAACGAATAAGTCATTGTTTTGTCCCATATTTCATCCCATACGTAGCTGTGTCCAATGCCTTCAAACATGCTTCTCTTTGAAGACTTGATTTCTTCAATGAGCTTTGTGATTTGTTTAACAGTCTACTCATCTAAATACCGTAACTATAGGTACAACTAATGCAATTTGGTAAGGATTGATTGCTCGTTTTGCCTATCCTTGCGAGCCTGTAGTAGCCACCAGGGGATAGAAGTGCTAGATACAATACTCAAACAGAAGATATTGAGATATGTGGTGGTGCAACATACGCTTTATTAAAATCAATTGGGACTTGTCCAAGGAGGTGCAGGTCTGAAGTAGAGCGAAGAGGGGCTGGTGGCTAGCAGGGACCCGCGATCCTAGCGCGAACAGCTCTGGACGTTGCTTTAGAACAGGCGCTGTTGTGCGAATGGTCATACTCGTGATGAAGTCTTACTAGCTCACACCAATTACTATCGTGGTGCAGTCCCATAATTTTAATGTCTAGATTTGGCAAACGCTCATCATGCACCCTCCAACCCCGCTCCATTGCAAGCCCCACCATAAGGTATTGGGCAATGCATGCAGTGACATCACGACTAATGAGATGAAAGCTGCTTTATGCGGCGCTTAGAGCTACATGGGAAGGACCGATGGCGCAACTGGGTTTCCGCTTAATCTAAATGATCTGGTATGCTCCTATTACCTCGAATCTTCTGCGCTTCACGCACTGCCTTCCGTAACACCAGCAATTGCCCATCAGTCACAGCATTGTTGAAGCATTCCTCTGCCTTTGCTACCCCGCTATCCACCATGTCGGCCAGCACACTCGATATCAATTCGACTTTCGACCTGCCGAATTCGCAGTACAAAATTCCGAAAATCGGGTTTGGTGTCTACCTGTCACCCAAGGATGTATGCGTCAAGTCTTGCAAGAAAGCCTTCGAGGCAGGCTATCGACACATTGACACGGCGCAGTACTACGCCAACGAAGAGCAGGTTGGGCAGGCATTGGCTGAAAGTGAGCTTCCTCGCGAGGACATCTACATCACGTCCAAGATTATGAGCCCTGAAGAGGATGTCGAGTCAACATACAAAAAAGTTGTCGAAAGTGTTGAGAAGCTTGCTGGGAAAGATGGCTATGCGGATCTTTTCCTCATCCACACGCCGACTGGAGGCAAGGAGGCAAGGAAGACAATGTGGCTGGCCTTGAAGAAGGCCAAGGAGGCGGGGAAAGTACGAGATATTGGTGTCAGCAACTACGGCATTGGGCACATTGAGGAGATTGGAACCATTGACAGCAAGGATGCCCTCCCTGTTGTGAACCAGATCGAGGTTTGTCTTAACGCCCTCCCCCGCATTCAACTACCTACATACCTGACCAATTACACCAGCTCCACCCCTGGTGCCAGCAGCGCGAAGTCGTCGAGTACTGCAAAAAACGCAATATCGTAGTCGAAGCCTACTGCCCCATTGTCCGCAACGAAAAGGCAAACGACCCGACACTTGCCGCTATCGCGAAGAAACACAACAAGGAACCCAACCAAATCCTTATCCGATGGAGTCTCCAAAAAGGATTCGTACCGCTGCCCAAGAGTGATACTCCTTCGAGGATTGTCGGCAACGCTGATATATACGATTTTGAGCTCGACAAGGAGGATATGGATACGTTGGATGGGTTGGATCAAGGCGCAAAGGGCGCGATTGTCCATCCTGTTGACAATTCTTAGGGTACACAAAAAATCATGGTTTACGGAATCAGTTGGCTTGAAGCTACATCGACGTTCTAGGAATGATGAGTTTGGTTTTCCAAGGCGACATTTCCGGCATCGTGATTTGCTAGTCGTTTTCAACGTACGGGGGGTTAGCTAGCCTTTTTTTTACCCTAGAACGGGCATTCCAACACCACTATGACAAGATTTCTTTTGCTATAGGGAATCTTGGATTGAAAGATGATTAGAAAAGCTACGGACTAAGTTATTGTCGGACAGACAGGGCTTGAAGCAAGACACGCGTCTGTTCTCACAGTTTGCATCCCACCCCCCCCCCCCTTCTTCCACCAGCCCACTTTATTTATTCTATCAACCCCACCACTTGGATCGGCATGAAAATCTTTTAGTTGAAGATTGAACACATATGAGGTTTACTGGTTGTTTCACGTCATATCCTACCGTACACGGCAGATGTCCCTGTCGAATGCCTCGTCGCTATCCTTTTTTTTTCCAGTAAAATATGGATTGAATAATTTTGCAAAATGTCATCGGTTTTGTAGTGTAGCGGTTATCACTCCGGATTCTGATTTAGGCGTCAGAGTCTTCCGGCAACCCCGGTTCGATTCCGGGCAAGACCTCACCGTCTTATCTTTTTCTTTTTTTGACTATCGCGTCATAACTAACATGCATACATACACTTTTGCACAAGTGGAGGGGAAGAAGGTGTACACAGTTATTTCTTTCTTTTTTTTATAAATTTGGAATTTTTTTTCTTGTATCGTTTTTTGCCGTTGTAATGCGGCTTGATATGGTAGAGTTACGGATTACTATACAAACATCCCTATATCTAAGTGAAGGCGTAGACAAGAAGAAGGTGAGGAGGAAGAGGAGTAAAAAAGAGGAGGTTCGCAAGGCTGCGCACGTGCCCGGATGGAGAGGGTGACATGCCGCCTGGTACCACAGAGGAGCACCGCAAAACACAAGAAGGAAAGAGTTGTGGGATGTAAGTAAATGTAAGGCACCATGTCGCTAAACGCTGGGAGAAAAAAAGAAGGAGAAGACGGCTGTGTCAAAAGAAAAGACAGCTTTGGGAAAAAAGGAAAAAGCGTCGGGGGTATTATATCTATTCAACAAAAGAACTTGTAGACCTTCTTCCACTTGGGCCATTTCTTCTTTTCTTCACGCTCTTCCTCGATCAGAGCCTGGATGTTGAGTTCCCTGATACCCGTCACAAGATCCATATTGTGCGAGCGAACGACCGAAGTGCGGAACCAGAACTTGTAGGGAAAGTAAAAAGCCAGTGTGACGGGGAGCGCGAGGTAGACGCTGAAGAAGCGTTGGAGGCGCTGGGAGGTGGACAGAACAGCCATATCGATTGGAGCGACGGAGATGTAGAACTGGGCGACGAGGACAAGAATGTTGAGGCCGAAGCCGATGTAGGAGCCGATGAGGCCTGGTTGCGAGCGGAAGGCGAGCTCGTTGAGGCTGTGGCCTTGGACTTTCCAGCCTTGGCGGAAGCGGATGTGGGCGAGGCAGATGGAGGCCCAGGTGAAGACGGCGGAGAGGGCGGAGAGGGCGAGGAGCCAGTTGAAGGCTGCGTCTTGGAGGCGGCGCTCTGCTCCAGCGAGGAAGGCAAGGAGGCCGAGGGAAGAGGCGAAGGCGATGGAAACGAGAGGGCGGCCTTGGCGGTCAATGTACGCGAAGATTCTGGGGGCTTGGTTCTGTTCGGCCAGCGCTGCGAGTGTACGTGAGGAACCGTAGATGGAAGAGTTGCCGACGGAGAGGACGGCAATCATAATGACGGCGTTGAAGACGGATGGTAAGCCTTCGATACCGGCATTCTGGATGGCAATGACAAAGGGAGAGGCAATGGCGTCGACGTTGTTCTTGTCCTGGAGGAGGCGTTCGTTGTTGTATGGCACGAGCAGACCGACGACAGTGAGCGAGACAATGTAAAAGAGGGAAATTCGCCAAAAGACTTGCTTGACAGCCGTCGGAAGCGACTTGCGTGGATTGGCTGTTTCCGCAGCAGCAAGACCGACGAGCTCAGTACCAGAAAAGGCGAAGGCGGCGTTGACGAAGACGCTGCAGAGACCTTTGAAGCCGTTGTTGAAGGGTCCTGGATCGCGCCAGTACTTTCCCCCAATATAACCGCCGTCTGGACCGCCGCCAATGTTGATGATGATTCCGAGGATGATGAAGCCAATGACTGCGGTGATTTTGACGATGGCAAAGACGAACTCGGCCTCTCCGTATCCTTTGATACCAAACAGATTGATGACGACAATCAGGACCAAGAAGATGGCGACCCATGCGTTGTTATTGACCGCGTCGCCGTTCCAATACTCAATGGTGAAGGTGGCAGCGACAATCTCGAGCGGGAGCACAACAAGCCATTGGAGAGCATAGTTCCAGCCCATAGCAAAACCCCAAGCAGGATCCAGGAAGCGTGTCGAGTATGCAGAGAAGGAACCAGCAACGGGAAAGAGTACGGCCATTTCGCCCAGTGCGTGGACCGTGGTGTAGAGCATGACACCGACGAGACAGTAGCATATGACGAGCGATGCTGGACCACCGTTTGCTAGTGCCTGACCAGAGCCGACAAACAGACCGGTACCTTTTTGGCAAGTTTGTGATCAGCAGATGGACAGGATGGGATGGTTGACTTGGAGAAGAGGACATGCTTACCAATGGAACCTCCAATAGCTATCATCTGCAAGTGGCGACCCTTGAGTCTTCGAGCAAGTGGCGAGTTTGCAGTATTTGTTGCAGCCGCCTCTGGATCAAACATGTTGCTATCAGCGCCGACGGTCGTCTTTGGCGTCATGGTCATGGCGAAGTTGGGATCCCGCTTGAAGCTGTCGAGCACGCGGCGGCCGAGGCCTTCGTTGTAGCGAGAGGACTCGCCATAGTAGTCGGATCCCTGCGAGGCTCTCCCAAAGCTCTTTTCAGTCCCGTACATGTCGTCGTCCATGGTCATCGGGTGTCGGGCAAGGCAGCAGGGCGCCGGACAGGACGGCACAGGACAGCCAGACACGCGACACGAGGCAGAACAGGCAGGACAAAAGAGGGACGGGTGCGAGGCTTCTTCTGCACGCTGGTCGGTGTCGCTGCAAGTTGCGGAGACTGAGATGGATTGATTGCTTTTTTTGCCCCGGGCGAGCGGGCGCAGGGACCGGGTTGTTACTTATGAGTGCAGGCCGTGGTGCTGACGGGCAAGGCAGTTTTGAGCGTACCGGTCACTAACTGGATATGTCGGTAGGAGTGTACATGGCACACTAGACATGCACATGTCAGTCCGGGGCCAAGGGTCAAGGATGGTCGAGGCAGGCCCGGATTGCTGGGAAGGGCTGGATATGGATTGACCAGGTAGTGGGGGTGCCATGTCCATTCATGCAAGTGGGCCGGGGGCAGGGCAATTCACATCACCGCACATGGCCGTCTGTACCTACTGTGTGGATGGTTACAAGTGAGCATTCATGTGCGTATACATAGGATATCACCTCCAGCGTCGTATTCTTTGTCTCTGCGTTTCTCCTTCTTCCTCGTATCCCTTCTCTCTCTCTCTCTGTCGATGCTGCAGCCACCTGACAGGTGTTTAGCCTTGGGCGAGCCAGCCGTGTGCGTGCTTGGCCTCGTCGCCTCCACTAACCTCCAGCCGTTCGAGCGGATGGCGCCAAAAACAGCCAATCTCGGCCCCCTAGCTGGATTCTCTCATTGCTCCAGATTTGCGGCTCGCGTGGCCGCCGGCGCTACCAGACGGCCTCGGTGTCTGTCTGTGTCTGTGTCTGTGTCCATGCTACCCGTCGCCCTTATCGCCATGTGCTCGTGGGACGGTCGAGTCACGGCTGGGGGGTGGGTGGCTTGCCCCTCACCTGCCAACTAACACCCACACCAACTGATATGGACAGCCACAATCTGTCGCAAGACTGCATCCATCCAGCTTTCCAGAACCCGTCCTACCCGGTTCACGATGGATGCATGCTCTTTTGCAGCGCGTCGTGGTGGGACGGCTAAAATCACATTGCGTCTTACGCACTCGGCCGTGGCCCTTGACAGCCGCCATCACATGCAGGTACGGTCCACAATTCGTCAGTAGCTGCTTCATCCCTCTCCCGCTTCATAAAACCATCCTCGGTCTGTTTGTCTCCAACACCACGCCACAATAAAACGTGCTTCGTCTTACCTAAGCATACATATTCGCAATGCGCCCGACAACGGCCCGTCTCCAACAACCACCACCACCCTCCTCCAAGCCAGCCCCGCGTAACCTTGTGCGGAATCAAACACAACTTTGCCCATCTCAACCCACAACCCACACACTCACACAAGGCCAACCGTGATTTCTCTCTTATCCAGCCCGAGCACTACTCGTCTCACCATCCATCACGGGCCTAGCCACCATCTCTTTCGTCTCTGCCATTTCGCTTACAGAAACAAGAACACGAGAGAGACGGATGTCAGTCTTGCCATTGCTATCGTAATGCCCGCGTACGGGACGTTGCTCGGCAGACGGCATGAATTAGACGCCAACCACTTTAGGCATGCCTTCCCATGCCGGTTAGGTCAGTGGCACGCCCAATTGATAAGGCCAGCCACCACCCTCCGGCCCTTGATGCATTCGCCATCGTAACCTCTCTACTGCGTCCCGGCCCAAATAGCTAATCCCATTACGTGCCCTCTTGCAATACGGACCAAAATCAATCTCATGCACATGTGAGAGAGACTTCGTTCGTATATACGTACTTCCTCGTGTTCCCACCTCCCCTGAACAAGTTCGCCCCGAAAATGATCGACGGATTACCATCTGCATCCCATAACCTTGCCCTTTTTTTTTATGAACTCCGCAGCCGCAGCCGCCTTTCCCAGGGCAAAAATAAAATCCCGCCCCCAGAATTCATGGTGCTTATGCACTGCACTCATTGCACATGCAGGTTCAAGTCGCCGTTCTTCTGACGC
>Ga0068631_101153_pt1 | contig 9856 bp, 6 predicted proteins | sample InSIn5gowninarea_2_FD_77434 | JGI IMG/M metagenome (GOLD analysis project Ga0068631, IMG submission 77434) | Clean room microbial communities from NASA Spacecraft Assembly Facility at Jet Propulsion Laboratory, Pasadena, California, USA -... ...
AAAGGAAAATTGGTTTTCAGGGAGGTAGGAAGTAAGAAAAGTGAAAAAAATTCCCACAACAAAAACATGGAATGCGGTTTTACACACAAGTTTACCAAAAAGAGTGATGATCATAATTTTGCTAATCATGGAAAAGGAGAGATAGATCTTACACGATTAATGGGTAAAAAATTCATAGAGATAAACAAACCCCAAGCTATTTCTAGAAAAAAGAAAGAGACAAGAGGCGTGATTCGACCCCAAAAGCAAGGAAGGGAGGTGAACATGTAGAGAAAAGTAGGAGAAATGGGAAGATTCACAGAGAAGGGAAAAGGTCCATGAGGAAAAGAGTGGTCCATGGAAAAAGAGAAAGAGCGTTGCGAAAAAGGACGAAAAAAAACAGAAAGAGCGGTCCATGAAGAAGGGAAGGAGCAATTGACGAAGGATGGAGGAGCGACCCGAAAAGACAGAATCGTACATCAACCAAGTTGCAAAGGTTGGACGGACATTCTTGAGGGTAAGCGAAGATGAGAGGACAACATAGCCAAGAGACGTGTAGGAGACAGGGCACAGTGTTGGGTAAAGAGGAGGATGGTAGACTTTCTTGGAAAAGAAGAAGCAGTACACCTGCTAGACTGTATCGAACGGTAGAAGAAATAGTGTGATATCACGGAGATAGATCGCATCCCAGTACGTCCTCCCCGTACGAACTCAAGGATATGACAGATCGAGGGTCAATGTGCTTTCGAAGCCGGTCTGATTGATCAGATGGAGTTTCTCACAGTGCCGTCCGTTGCGGACATTGATGCTGCGATGAGAAATATCGTGTACCCTGATGCCTGCTTGGACAAGCACTTCGGAGGCTGATACCTCGGTGCTTTTGCGAGCTCCATGTGCGCTGGTGACAGCGCGAGAGTATGATCCCGAGAGACGCGTAGACGACAAGGACCGAGCAATGTAGGAGTTTAACAATGGTGATTGAGACAGTATAGGTCCAATTGATTCGTGGAGTGAGAAGGCGCTACCGGCCGTGCTTGAGAGCGAGAACAGTATCGTCCTTCCACTTAATTCATCCTTGCTGATATCCTCCCATATTGCGGAGTATCTGTAAGCCCTAATATGTTGATATACCCTCGATGATAACAGGTGCCTGTGTATAGCCCTGCTGACGTTGATTGTGCGACCATGTCCAGAAAGTTATGATCCAGGGTGGCCCCACAGACATGCTCAATATGAAATGGTCATTGTTTCGACCTATGATTGTCGACGAACCAATCATGTGGCACTGAATTCTAACAATCAACCTATCATTGCACATCATTCGACCTCTTTTGCTCCGTCTTCGTAAGCAACTCAATATATCATCACCTTCATTGGGAACCCAATATATTCCCAAGCTCAAGGTTTTTCTATCCTTTGGGATGATCGCTTGCCGTATCTGACATTTCTCGCATTTAATATGTGGTTAGTTGGGTACTTTGTTAATGAACAGCTAGTGCCTGTGTACGTATCTATTTCATGTGGTCGCTCGTTCCTCGTTCCCAAGCCACCGGAAGCGAGAAAAGGATATCATATTCTCGATTCTCAAAAGCCGAGGTGAAGCATCGATCGATATCGCAATAGTCGGTAACAATGGATATAGATAGCATGTTTGGATAAAAGTGGTGGGTTGATGAACGGCAATTCGAAGGTGTGTTTTAGATTGAAGGAATCCAAGCCACGGGGTGACAACAAATTTCCTTAATATACAGACGACTTGAATCCCGGAAATTGGGAAAAAATTCAATTGACCGGCAAGTGGTCACCGTCAACTGAGCAGTCAGCATGATGAGCAATAGATCAGCATGTATGTCGTCGATTAGCAATGTTCGTTACCAGCTGCTGATTGTAGTCGTAGGAGAAATTATTGCGACATCGAAAATATTGACACGGACGGCTCGTGAGTATGCATGAGCCGTACAGCCACTTGTGGCTTGTATCGATCGTACCGATGATGGTTTCGCTGTTGCTCCGTAGATATCGAGGAAGACAATACAAAGGATGCACTGTCGTGGCATGTTGGCCAGAAGTATTCAGTTCATGAGAGGCACCTTTTTTGAATGCAAAGTCTGCATGTGTGGAAACTTTCGACGAAAAAGCAGCAGTTGGGCAGAAAGTATTGCAGATGCAGGGTTGAGCGGAAGAGATCTCGGGACGAACTCAGGTGTGTTGAAGATAGTTTTGCCATCTCGCAGGTCTGCAGACCAAGATGAACGGTGTAGACGAGCGCAAGGGACGATGTAAGAACAGCTAGCCACATTGAATGTTCGGTGACCAACGGGTCGGGCGTGTCGTGCATACGGGAACAGAAAGCAGACCTGGTTGGCAATGCAACATCCATGGTATGAGCTTGCGCAAAGACGAAAACGCTCTGAGATAGAGTCGAAGCTGTTTGTACTCAAGGCACTCCGTAGAGGTTCGCTTGCACGATAAGTATGCTCCTGACCTGCATCTTTCTCAGGGAACGAACTTCCGTTGCAAGCAGTCCTTCTGACTGCGCAGGTGCATCGCTGTATGTTAGGTCACCTACTCACTCTTGTCCGAAACAGAAGCGCCGACTGGTGGTCGAGCTCCATGTCATCATCAACATCTCGTTATGGGGTGTACCACATTTGAGCTCAGGATGTAGTTGCAGGGTGAGTTATCTTTGGACTCCACATGCTCAGTTGGTTGAACACTACCAAACCTGCAGCCACAATCAAGAATGAGAATAGATGTTCGTACTGTAGTCGATACATGTATGAGTCTCAGATCACTATTGAGCCGCATCTTGTAGTGAAATCCACCCTGAAAGTCACATTGCGCTCCCTTGGACGATAACAGAGATGTGACTCTCGTCGGAGCGCGGAGCTCATGGAGAACGAGCATGATCACGCCTGCATGTGTTTGGTCTGAGAGCAACGTGAATTACAACCAGGTAAAGCACACATGAACCTGAAAGCCAAGCAGTGCATGAACACCGCCTTTTGAACATCGGTGGTAGAGGTCAGGCGATCGCGGACTTGTTGCAAAGCTCGTCTAAGCGCTCCATGACACTCTGACGGACGAGATCGGCTGGTTGTAACGCGCGGCATCAGATGCTCGTGCCTAAACCGCATCAGAGCCCACGTGAGAAACGGGACTGGGGTTGCTATCGCTGTCACCGCCTCGACAGCAAGAGACCCTTGATGTTACACGGATGCACGAGGAATCAGCACTGGCCGCTCGTTGGTCTTGACCCGTGAGGAGAAGAAAGTTCGGAATGTTGAAGGATTTCGGACTTCCCGGCGGCGGAGAAAGGCATGCGATAAGTCGAGTATCTTTCCCTTGGTTGATGTTCACCAGATGCTCGGACTGTCAGACGGTATATTGTCTTTGTTGAGTTGCACGATTTTCAGAAAACCGGGTTGACTGACAAGCGGGACAGAGACAAGGATGTCATTGAGTGTTCTGTTTCAAGAAGCGTGTTGCAGGCTGTGACAGAAACCGACCAAATATACTGCAATAGTGCTGTACGGTATCGATGTCTTTTGTGGCTTGCATATTTCTGACTTTGGTAAGACACATAATTCGTGGGCACACTTAGGATACGCAATAGCGTGCAGGCAAGGCCGTTCGTCTCTCCGTACAAGATTAGCACCCAAAGAGCCATCGGGTAGGATTGATCCGGAATGTTGAAGGATTCAATCATGTCGAGCAAGCACATTTTGACAGCGGCAACTTGCGTGCGGGTAGACGAATTGCCTAGCCCTGTCTCTTAGCAAGAAGGCCACGTGCGAGAATGATTAAAAGAGGGGGCTATTCGGTAACTTTGGCGTGGTTGGCTCCCTGACTTCGCGCATCTTACTGATTCTTGGAACGTATCATGCGCGTGCATGAGCAGTAGCAAATTCCGGAATCAAGATGAGGTTCTCGGTGTCCACTCTTGATGGTTGGTAGCGAAGGTAGTACAATGTATAGGGCTCTTCCAGAAGCGTGCATCTATTGGCGCTTGTGGATGCATAACGCCACGTTGTGGCCATGTCGCTGGCCGGTTAAAGGGTCCCTTTATTCAATCTTTCTCAAGAGGCACTGAAACCGGCGAAGATGTAAGCACAAACAGAACACTCCAAGGTGAAACCCAGATTCCAGCACTCCGGGTGGCACTGCCCGTCCCTGTCAATCCCCAATTACTCGATAAAGTGTGGCTGCCAAGAAGACACGAATGAGAGGGCCGCAGTCCCGTCGCGCGCCGCAGAATGCTCGGAGGCGCTATCAGGGTCGGCCTGGCCGTGCACCGAAACTTGTGTGATTGGGTGACCTTGACAGCAGTACGGTACCCGAAGGAATGGAGCGCGAGCCGATCTCGTACGTTCTCTTTCGTACAGGCATCGGCCGCAAGTCACCTTCGGTGCAGTTGAAGCGAATGTAGGAGCACCAAAAATCAGCAATGATATCCTTACAGGTCCAGCTGGCTATGTATCGTGATGCGCATGGCCTTCATGTATTGTGTCTGTCCGAAAATCGTTCGTGGAAGGTGGTCTTTCCTGGTCCCGATGCGGTCTCTCTGCATGTACTGCTACGTTGATGCAGGCAACTCAGGTCCTGGTAGTGTTATGTTCCAGCGAGATGACAGAGTGGGTCGAGTTTTCTATGCGAAAGTGAACACTGTCTTGGTCCATTTTGAAGCACATCACATCACACCGTTTGCACTTCTCAACTGCAATGGCCCAATTATTTTTCCTGCCATCTGAACTTTGTTGACCACGGCTGCAGGAATAGCGGCGGCAGGCACCGGCGGTCTCCAGCCGTTTGCACAAAACCCTGATGGAGCGCCATCTGACGGAAGGGAGTTCTGATGTCGTCTAAACCTTCACTCTGTGGCTCGTCTGCGGTTTGTATATAAGAACATGCCTTGAGAAGGCAGGGCGCAAGCAGGTGTTGCTCGTTCCAGTTTTGCAATTTCCAGCTTGGTTCCATAACCAAAGTCTGTGATGTCAGCACTCGCAAGCCCCCAGAGTCGGCTGACCCAACGTGCTGTTAATGGTGTGCTCCTCGCATGAAGAGAGTCAAGTACGTAGATTGAGAAGAGTCATGGTGGCCGAGGCTCGTTGCTGGGGTCTTTCTAGTAATTATTCTAACTCCTCTAGGTGAAGCAAGAGGAGACTTGAGAGTGTATAATGTATTAGTCGGCTACGCTGAAGAAAACCGACTGTCTGGAAGGTTTGCGTTGGTTCAGAGCGCCGGCCAGTTGGGACAGCGGGCTGTTAGCGGCAAGCAGGGATCTTGGAACCACCGGGATCCGAGATAACAACACTTTGGCGATATTAACTTGCTGCTGCGGTGTTTCGGTGCTGCTCGCAGCGGTACGCTCAGCAGAGAAGCAAGTGTGCAGGAGTGAAGCTGCCGTGAAACCAAAGCAGTCGTCGAAAAACACGAACGGCCCAGAATGAAGGAAGTGCGAAACTCGGGCTGCACGAGGGCGTGTATTTACTCGCCCATTCGAGAGGCATGATCCGTGGATCTGGGCTTGGTGCAGTGCACAGAGAAACGGTGTACCTGCCACGTCCTCTAGCTCATTCGCTTGGGGCGATATGTGTCCATTTGGACCGACACCGACGGCGTGGTCAGCCAGTCAGCCGCCAGAGGTGAGACGGTGTCGTGCCGAGCCTGAGCTTCCGACGCCGTACCGGCCCAACTTGAAACCCCCGTCTGCTGTGGGGGCATGTGCAGGTGGTGTTTGGGTAGAGATGAGCAGATGCTTGGGTGATACACAGCAAGAAATGGCGAAATGCGACAACGTCCAAGGGGATGCTATCCGCTCCGGCGGCATGCACGAGCTTGTGCTGTAGAACCTTTCGATCCACGGCTCCTGTCTGCACCTAACCCTGGCGCCCTTTTATTTTGTTTCTGTTAGGTGCTCTCTTGCCCTTTCCCACAAAACAGATTACTAGCACTAGCCCGGGAGCCATCCGAGACTTGCGCAGCTTGCCGCTGCTGATGACTTCTCTGCACCCGTCTCTCTGGGAACTCGACTGCGTGTGTCCTTAAAGTGCCTCTGCCCCGCCCCGCCGCCCACTCCCCCGAGCCTTGTCGACGTTACTACTGCTGCTGCTACTGCTACTGCCTGCTGTCGCTGCTTTTAAGCTGCTGCTAAATCTTCGCCTGCTCACGCCCCGGGGCGCGTCGCTCCTCTCTTGGCCTGTCTTTTTATTGCGCTTGCTTATAGCCACCCGCGCGCCGTCCTTACTGTCATCGGAGATCATGTGCTGTGGCTTTTCTTGATAATGTCTAGAATAGCAGTCGCGTCTCTCGTTGCCCCTCAAGAAGTGCTGTGCGTACTCATTCCCACCCCCCTTCTAGTCCCAACGCGCTTCCCGCCAGCCTATCCACTCTGTCGTTCTTACATTCAACGGTCTGGCATTTTCTTACTCTTTCTCTCAGGTCCGTCTCAGTCAGAGCACCAATGCAACAAGAATGGTATGAAGAGAATGGCCGTTGGTACCATGCATGGCAGAAGGGTCTATACATGTACCCGCATGACGAGGTGAGCCGCTCTCTCTTTAACTTCCGCCCATTCACGCATTGGCCTGTCCTTCGCACATACTGACGTTCAATTCCAGGAGGAACGCCATCGCATGGATGTATACCACAACCTCTTTTACGACAAAGCTGGATTAAGCCTTCATTCAGCAAGATTGATTCCTGAAGTCACCCGTCGTCCCCGGATTATGGATCTTGGGTGCGGAACTGGCTTCTGGGCAATTGACATGGGCGAGTGAGTATTGACCGCCAATGTATAGCTTGAAATGTGTCTGACGTATCTACCAACAGGCAATACCCAGAGGGAGAGGTACTTATTGTGTGATCATATTGTGTTGTCAATTACTGACTAGAGCTCGTCAGGTCCTCGGACTCGATCTTGCCAACCTCCAACCTGCTCAGATTCCGCCCAATGTCCGCTTCCAGATACCTTTCAATTTCGAAACACCTTACTGGAGCTTAGGTCAAGACTCGTGGGACTTGATTCATATGCAAATGCTCTGTGGTAGCGTCTCAAGCTGGCCAAACCTATACGCAAAAGTCATTTCGTAAGAATTACACAAAACTCACCATTTACTAAGCTGACACAGGCAGGCATCTCCGACCCGGTTTCGGGTGTATCGAACAACTCGAAATAGATTTCGAGCCTCGCTGCGATGACGGCACACTTCCTCCGGACTCGTACCTCAGGCAATGGTACGACTACTTGGTGCGAGCTACTGATCAGACCCCAAAAACAATCCGTTACTCGCACAACACTCGCCAGGCCCTTTCGCAAGCTGGTTTCACAGACATCTCAGAACGTGTCATCAAGGCACCATACCGAGCATGGTCAACTGATCCTACGGCTTTCAATATTGGCAACTTCCACCAAACCGCCTTGGACCTCTGTGCTGGTCTGGAAGCACTAAGCTTGGGTCCATTCTCTAGAGTGTTTGGCTGGAGCAAACAGGAGATTGAAGGCTTCCTTGCTGGAGTGCGAGCGGAAATTCGCAACCGTTCGATCCACGCTTACACCAACATGTAAGCATCTCCTATGACTGCCTTCAGCTGAATGAAGCTCCTTATTGACTTCTCCGTAGCCACGTGTGGACCGCAAGAAGGCCACTTGCCAGATGAAAACTCGTTTCGACAAACCACCAGCAAAGCGTCGACACAATCAAGACTGTCTGTCTTTTTCGGATGAATTGCTTCGACGATGCTTGTGCATCAATCCGCTTCATAAAAAGCCCAACTTGTGTTCCAAGGCGTTTCCAGCATATTGTTACCCGGACGGCATTACAATCGACTCACTGCGATTTACGGCAATAACCATTTCCTTCATTGTCTTTCTTCTTTTTTTCGCACTAGTCTCAGATTCAAGTGGTGATCTGAAGCGACCATTTTGATGTTTGGGAAGGATTTACTGGGCGTTCTTCGCGAGGCTGCTTTTTGAACCAAAAAAGCGAGCTTTGAGTTTAGCATGGCGTTATTTGGCTTCAAGATCTGAATGCGGGTGGCTATCTCTCCTCAAGTTTTCGGCGATATCATCATGACCGGGCATTTTTTTTTCTTTCGGCTTGTGGAAAACACATGGGAGGTCGCAGTATTACTTTGAAGTGGTTGTGAGAGCATGGAGCATGGACGATGACCCCCAAGGGCGTGTGGATGAGTAAACAGTAAGGAGAGGCTTATTAGCGATCTACGACTTGTCAATCAAACGATATATTCATTAAATTGACGACCCATGTTCAAAAACTGTGTCATGTTCGGCGACAAATCGATGTTATCTTATGCCGAGGCATTTGTAGGCCCAACTTGGAAGCGCATTGATGACCAATCGCCAGTCGGTAGACATATCTTTGTGTAGGAGCGGAGGTCCACTCGCATCGTGGTTTCTAGAGTGAAATTGTGTTGTAGAAATTTAGGAAGGTGATGGCGTCAGGCAACGGTCGCGCGTCAACAACACGTCTTCCTCAGCCAAATTCCATCTTCGTGAGTTTCAAGCCAAGAGTGGCGAACTCCATTGATTTTTGACAACGAAATCATACAGGCCACCATGTACAGGCCATTTAAATCGCCGCTGCTGACGAGGCCGTCTGGGTCAGCTCCTCAGCCGGTCCAGGAATCCATCTTGGAGCGACCTAGCAAACGACTCAAGGTTACGCCACAGGAGACACAGCAGCCCGAGCAAGATGGAAACTCTTCAGATACTGCCTGTGATTCACCAGAACGGCCTTCTGGAGACTCTGTAGATGCACGGTTCACCGTTCTATGGCGTAAAATCACCAACAAAAAGAACAAGATCTGGGACGGAGATGGCATTCTCATTGTCTCGCAAGGATATGCCAACCTCAAGGACTCTGATGGTAGAGACATCGGCAGAACAGTTTGCAAAACTCCTTTGCTTCCAGGATCAACGCTCACCATGAGTGGTAAGGAAATTGAGATAGACTCGCGCATCTCTAGAGAAGAAGCCAAGTCAATGTTACCTCAAAAGAAGGCCCCAAAGCCAGCTGCTGTCAAGCCCAGTGCTGCCACTCGACCATCTGTACCTGTCGCTCGTACACCACTGAAATCTGTCCAAACTCAGAAAAAGCCGGTCAGCATGCTTGGCAAAGCAGCTGCTGAGTTCGGCTCTACTCCAAAGGTCGAAAGACCGACGGCTGTCACTATGTTGAGCAGACCATCCGCTGCTTTCAAGAGTCCAATGATAGACAAAACTGGAGTACCTCTCGCACGTACAAAATCTGATGGCAAAACAGTTTGCCTTCCACGACATGATCCCAACGAACCGAACGCGCTTGTCATGAAACGACCAAAGCAGGCACCCCCAGGAAAACATATCGTGGATGTGGTCGTTGATCCGAACTTGACCAAGCATCTTCGGGAGCATCAACGAGCCGGTGTGTCGTTCTTGTACGAATGTGTCATGGGTATGCGACCCTTTGTAGGCGAAGGTGCAATTCTGGCAGACGAGATGGGCTTGGGAAAGACATTACAGACCATTGCACTGGTGTGGACTCTGCTCAAGCAAAATCCAATCTACGAGGACGGACCGGTGATCAAGAAGGCTCTCATTGTATGCCCAGTCACTCTCATCAACAACTGGCGCAAAGAATTTAAGAAATGGCTAGGTAATGAGAAGGTTGGAGTCATGGTAGCTGAGAACAACAAGACCAGACTTAGCGATTTCACCAAGGGAAAGAGCTATAACATCTTGATCATTGGTTACGAGAAGCTACGCAATGTTCAAGAAGAACTACAACAGGGAATAGGCGTGGATATCGTTATCGCCGACGAAGGCCACAGACTCAAGACTGCCAACAACAAATCTGCCATGGCAATCAAGTCTCTG
>Ga0068631_101155_pt1 | contig 9848 bp, 12 predicted proteins | sample InSIn5gowninarea_2_FD_77434 | JGI IMG/M metagenome (GOLD analysis project Ga0068631, IMG submission 77434) | Clean room microbial communities from NASA Spacecraft Assembly Facility at Jet Propulsion Laboratory, Pasadena, California, USA -... ...
CTGGCCTCGCCATTGAGGGTGTCAATTGGCGGAGGTAAGCTTGTTTGCGAATAGCCTGAGTTCGAGACAGCGCTGACATTTTTTACACCACCAGGTTGCACGCCGGTGAAGAAGCAACCTTCGAAAAGGTCAAGAGGAAATTGCCAACGGGCAAAGCTACGCCAGGCACAAATCTTGGAAAGGGTAGTGGGGGCTACAAGCATGTGCTTCCGGTGCCTTGAGGCCTGTCAGTGCTCTCTAAAAATCTGTTGGTCTCTTCTAACCGGTCTCTCCTGGTTCGTCGCTAGGCTTCATCTGTAGTCGGGTCTCGTTGAACGTCAATCTTCGTTCAATGGCCGTCTCTGTTTCACTCACACCTTCGGTCGTCTCGGTAGTGACGGATAAAATTGGCCATTCAAAAGTACTCCGGGATTCTGGGCAGTGCCAAAGATGGCATAGGGACGACGCTGGACACTGGACATCGCTATCGCCATCAAAAAGAAAGAAGGCATCTGGCAGAACCAGCGGAGGCCGAAAGAGGTTCCTACCTGTTTCAGGATATGCAGGCTCGTTCTAAACCTTTCAGCTTTTCAGCTAGTCTTCAAATCATCGCACTCTCGTCAGTGGCTGGCCCACTTGTGGGCAACGAGCTCCTGAGCTTCAAACCAGGTATCGTATTTCGCACGACAGCGGATTGCGCCATTGTTTACATCGACTTAGAATGCTGAATCTGCCCAATTTACAGAGGACCGCTGGTAAGGAGCTGGTAAGAGCTGTAAGCTGTTCCGAAAAGCATGGTCTGATGCATCAAAGTGAATCTGTAAGCTAGCTGCTAGCTGCGATACTGATAAAGCAATGCAGCCTTACAATCTGTGCAATAGAGCCCATGAAGCCCATCTGTCTCTTGGCGGGGTTTCCGCTTTGAAAGGTTTGTTCACTCAGCCATTTGCGTCACATGAGTGCAACACAGAATAACGCTCGAAGACTCACGTTGAATAGCCGATGGTGTAGAGGGTTTTGCCAACGACGTAGGCGGCCATAGTACCAGCAGCGAATCGAGGGTAGAAGATACCGTTGAACAGGGTGCTGTGATCAAAATAACCTCGAAGAGATTAGAGAAGTGCTTTTCCGTGAATCAACTGAGAGTAGCTTACGCGAAAAGAGCATAGGGAACCCATTCAAGTGTGTTTTGATGGCTTCCTGCAGATGGAGCAATTTCATCAGAACCATTGCTTTGGCGCCTAGTATAGCATAGAGATGTTTCATCAAACATACTCTGTGTGCAGTTGAAGATCAAAGCCTCCTTGCTTGCCTTCTGCTCTTCAGGAGTAGCATAAAGCTGGGGATACTGTTATGGCAGAGCGTGACGAAAAGCCAGAAAGCAGGCGCGCACGCGTGTGTCAGTTTTACACAGTACACAAGCATTTATGCCGGAAGTGGCTGCCACTCACGGCAATCTTGGCTGCTTTTCGTGCAGCACCAACGCGTACGCTTTGCCAGGCGCTGTTTAGATACAATATTGAGTGCATGAAGGGGCATGCGGTAATTGACGATTACGGCCAGCATCGAGGCGAGCAGGATCAAGGTGGAATGTACAGGAACACTCCATCAGCACACATCCTCAGGCACTGAAGACTGTGCGGATATGACACTCACAGCAAGAATCCAAGGCCTGTGCATGAAGCAGTGACGAGGCCGTACGAGGCAGGAATGACGGAGGCGAGGTTGACCATCTTAATACTTCTGCGAGTGGCACACAGACTAATCAGCTACGAACAGCCAGGTAAGTCTGAGACTAGCTTATCCGCACAGTTGTAGTTTAAGCTTGTGAAAAGTGTTATGGAATGATAAGTTAAGCAAAGGCAAGCTGCAAATAATATCAGCCATCACAATGGGCTTTCCAAAAATTCTAGAATAAATGTCGCCGTCTGCCGGTGCCTTGTGGCCAGCCGGCTGAGGACGTGTTTCCTTTTGTATTGGAGCTTTCCTTCTGCAGGCTTCCATGCTTTCAGGTAGAGCTGATGACACGTAGAGATGGTTTATCCTACAATGCTCATGAGGTAGTCCACTAAAACACAGCAGCCTTATAGTCAGAATGAACGTCCAGCAACATCATCGCAAGCTCAGACCAGTCTGGGCATCACGTGACCAGTATTACCACATCATGTTAAATTTGCACAAGGCCACGCCACCACACTATCCTACTGCCCTAATAAACATCGTCAATACGCCTGGATACCGGAATACTATGCTCAGAGCTTGCTGGGGCGCTCCTCGTCGCGCTTGCTTTTATATTCAGCCAGGAAAGCTCGCTTGGAAAAGAGATGTGGAACCTGCCCATGAAGTCTCGTCAGCATCGTTCGCTATGTCGATAAAATCAGGCAGTGACGTACCTCTGTTGGCTGGCTAGCAGGTGTAACGTCCGCTTCTTCTCTGGACTGAATATCGTTGTAATTGCGCTCTCCTTCACCAACATAAAGCTGACGTGGCCGCCAGATTTTGACACCTCCAGGGCTGAGCATAAGTTGGCGCCAATGCCTGATAAGACCAAGCAAGAGCATCAGTGTTGCCTCAGTGAATGGGTAAGAAGGACTCCCGAACTTACGCAAGCCAACCGACGACTCGAGGAACAGCGAACAGAACAGGGTAGTAGTCAGTGGGCTACAAGAAGGGATGGTAGTTCAGCTTGACAAGCCCAACAAGTTAAGCTGAGGAGAGAGAGAGAGCTCACGAAGCCTAAAGATTGGTAGATGAGTCCAGAGAAGAAATCAACATTAGGATAAAGTCTTCTCTTGACGAAATATTCATCTTTAAGAGCGATGTCGTGCAATCTTAAAGCAGTTTCAAGAAGAGGGTTTCTTCCTGTAACTTCGAATACTTCTTCTGCAGTCTTCCTAATGATGAATGAGCGAGGATCGGAAGTACGGTAGATCCTGTGTCCAAATCCTGAAAGGACCTTCTCTTTCGTCTTGACCTTTTCGATATAGGCTGGGACATTTTCGGGCGAACCGATATCTAGCAACATGCGAATGACAGCTTCGTTGGCACCACCGTGAAGGGGTCCGTACAGAGCTGGAAGGATTTCGAAGATAATCAGACCAGACTGTTATCCACAAACTGGTAGATCGAGGAGCTCACCTGCACAGCCGGCTGCAACTGCTGAGTATGGATCGACTAACGAGCTACCGACTTGGAGAACACTAGCAGCAGAGCAATTCTGTGATCCTCAGGCACGGTCAGCAGGCAATCCTCCAAGGGTCTGATCCCGACTTACCATCTCATGATCCGCGTGTAAGATGAAGAGTACATCTAGCGCTTTGGCGATGACCGGATTTGGCTTGTACTCCTGGATGCATAGGTGAGGGAGCAGTCAGATCAGACTCTATCACCAGTATTACATGACCTTGGTCTCACCTCCTCTCCCAGGTGGTCCAGCAGATATAAGAACGTTTCTGTATAACTCAAGCCAGGTTTGGGAACGTTAAAGTGGCGGCCTTGTCGGACACGGTATGCCATACTGTACAAAAGGTAGGTTGCAGCAAGAGCGGGCGGAGTTCAGGGACAATACGAGGGCACAGCTCTGCGACTTGAAGATCATACAACTCACGCTGCGAGCGTAATACTCTTGCCGAGAAGGCGGTAGATCTGCTTGTCCATGGCGGCCAAGGCAGCGGTATCTCCCTTTGCACCATTGGTATATAGTGTCTGGCCTTGGAGGGAAGGATTGGCCTGCGTGATGTAAAGCACAACAATATAGTAAGAGTATATTAGTACTGGTCTGCTTCCAGAGCAGAGGATCGCTCACCTCCGGTGCAAACGAGCCCAAGGCAGCGAAGCAACTTGTGAGGATTGACATTGGATGACTGTCATATCTGTAGGCGTAGTAAAAGATGTCTTAGCCAAGTCATCTGTACGAAGGAGTGTCAACCCAGTTTACCGGAAGGCCGAGACGAGCTGTAATATCAAAGTAGGAAACGGTCAGCTGCCACTAGCGACATGAACAGCATCATCGAAGACGAACTCACCTTATCGAGATCATTATGAACGAAAGTATGGTGCATAACCTCATTTTCGAAAAGCTTGTATTGTTTGTTTGAGGGTAGATCTCCGTAGATAAGGAGGTAAGCAGTTTCTAGGAAGTTGCTTTTTTGTGCCAGCTGTTCGATTGGATATCCTCTATGAACCATGTACAAGATTCACATCAGCCTCTATGGTCAGAAGGTCCTTCAAGCCAAAGCATATGCCCTGTTCCTTATTCGGCCTCTGAGGTCCGGAGCACGTGAATTGCTTGTTGAGGGGCAGTTTTGGCAGACTCACCTGTAGCGAAGGATGCCATTCTCGCCTAGAAAGTGATGTCAGTAGGCAGTACAACGGAACAGAGTGGTATAGCCTCACCATCTATGTATGTGATCCTGCTGCTAATAACAGCTGTGTTCTGGTAACCTTTATCAATAACTCTGAGACCGCTTTCAGTCTTGACCGAGGTGGAAGCAAGCATGATCGTGAGCGGCTATTCAATGCAGCTAATGTAAGTTGAACACACCTCATTCTCCTCTCTCTCTCCAGGCTGCCTCCTTGCAGTCATCTTCTTGAATGCTGTAGCATCTATAGCATTATCCACAATTGGAATCTTGAACTTCTTGCCAGTTCTCTCATCAGTTACAGTGAGGAACTGCGAGTCCGCCTCTGAGGTAGTTGGAATTGGTCTGCCCATGCCTTCTCCAAGCTGATTTGGTTGAGACAAGCAAGAACAAGGATGCTGGACTATTCTTGAAGGTACAGATGTAGATGGCTTCCTACCCCACTCCGGCTATGACTTTTGCCTCTGCGGTTCTGCACTTAGAGTTGATCAAGACGGAGCAGCTCGGTGGGGTCTCCATTCCGACATCCGCCGTTGCCCTAGAAGCCGGCAAGCAAACATGGACATTGAACATTGTACGGGAAGAGGAAGTCGGCAAGACCTCCACAACTTAAACTGCTGCATAGCTAGTCCCGTCAATGGATGCTATTAATATTACATGATCTCCCCATGCTCGCGTATCCTACTTCTATTTCAACTTTCAGTCAGCTTGGCTACACATGTACGGTACCTGCTACTCTCGATGCCTGTAGGGAAATCATTAGCTATTGTGATTGAGCCGAGCGGACAGAGCCGCAGCGTGACTAGAGACTCACAATAGTATGCCTCCTCCCATCACTGCGAGCAGAGCGTACTTGAGGTTGGCTGCATTGCTTCTTTTAGTATGGCATCAAAGCAACTTCATCTGAACAGGTACTTACGATAGTCATTCATCAAGATGGTAACATAGCCAACATAAGGCATATAGGCCTGTACTTTGCCGACGCTGGATGTGCGTTGTGCATCAGAAAAGGTGCAGTAGAAGGACGTGGACTGCCACTCACATGTTGCTTCGCCTCAAGAAGCGTAGACCTCGGTACAACGACGTGTCATCTTGCGGATTGTTGTCACCTTTCGTCATGAGCCATTGATCTTGAACGCCTTCCGGTGATTTCACTAGGGCAGTAGAGCTTGTATTGAGGTGTGTAGGGGGACTGCAGACATATAGTATAGAAGCATCAATTTCTTGACCAGCGTAATGAAAGGATGTCCCCCAACTCACTCATCATGAATCTCAATAACCCGATGAACGATAGGTATGTCCGCTCCAGGTACATTATAGACTGTGATATCGCCCGTTTGTAGAGGTTCTTTAGGAGGGAGGCTCAAGAATAGTAGATCACCACGCCTAAAAGCAGGTTCCATTGATCCAGATAAAACAACCACAATTGGAGATTCGGTATTTGTAGCTATGCTTAGGCCCTTCCATAGCATGAGCGCTGTCGCTATTACTGAAACAAAATTTAAAGCCTGTCATGAGGCGTTTGTTGTAAAAGTGTCAGCTTCCTACACCTTTCGTTGGTTCGTTGATTGCCAGTTCATGCGGATGATGATGGTGGTGCTTGAGTGAAGAAGCTGACCTGTAACAGGGCTACACGCGCGCCTAGCCTGTATTCAGCTGGTAATCAGCATCAAGAACATTACAAAATGTAGCGAATCATGCTCTCACGCCCGTATCTGCTTCAACTCGCTGAACATGGCTGGCTTTGTACGCTCTCAAACAGAGCAAGTTAATTAGTTGATCGGCATAAGGACAAGGGCAAGCGAAGCGCGACTGAGGAGGAGCGCGATAAGTACGGAATATGCGGAGTTGCTGATGATAATCAGCACGTAGCGTATGAAGTACTTAAAGCAGCGAACATTTATACGAGGCGAGAAAAAAGATCGAGTAGCAGTAGCACTGTGAGAAGCTTTATGACCGGCAGCCTGAGGTGGTATCTACGAAGACTGCGGACTATGATCAAGGCCTAAAAAGATACACGAGGAAGTTGCAGAAGGTAGTAAATGAGTCGTGAAAGTGTCGTAAAACGAGTCGTTGAAGGTGCGGCACTGCGACACGTCGAGAGAAAGCGAATTCGAGCTTTGACGAGCTGAAAAGCAAATTTTCGGAGCTATAACGACTGAAGGACAGCGCCGGTCCATTTGGTACATGTAGAATGAAGAAACGAGGCAATTGAGTTCCTGAAAGACTGAAGAATGGAAGAAGACTATAGAAACGAAAACGTAACCACTGGAGAAGAGACCAAAGTATGGAAGGACAGACCAACAAGGACAACAAGGAGTCAGCAGCGGACTGGAACTTGAAGTGACTGATTGGAAGTAGGCCAACCACATTAGAGAGCACTGACAGGCCTCAAGGTACCGGAAGCACATGCTTGTAGCCCCCACTACCCTTTCCAAGGTTTGTGCCTGGCGTAGCTTTGCCCGTTGGCAATTTCCTCTTGACCTTTTCGAAGGTTGCTTCTTCACCGGCGTGCAACGTGATGGTGTGTAAAATGTCAGCGCTGTCTCGAACTCAGGCTATTCGCAAACAAGCTTACCTCCGCCAATTGACACCCTCAATGGCGAGGCCAGCGCTCGCATTTGCCTTGATGAAGCAGTAATGCTGCTCTCTATTGCCAAAGCTATTATCCATGTAATGGCCCTTAGGGTGGTCTGGGTGTAGCAGACAGACTGTTCGAGCTACCTGTTGTCTTCGGGTAGTCTTAGCTGCTATTTCCTTCTGGATAGCTTCTTTCCTTTTCTGGGCAGCAAGAACAGGATCCTTAATTCTTGGGTTGTATACCTTTGCGGCAGCAAAAGCCGGCGAGTTAAAGAAAGCACCCTTCTCTGTCCACGAAAGACTGTTCACATGCCAGCAGAATATTGCATTATGCACTTTGACATCTGAAAAAAACTCCAGCTCACCTCCTCCAGTCACGTCCTTCAACACCAGATTTTATATTAGCCCGTGAGAAGCAAGCATGCATTCCTTTGTAGGCATAGGCGCGGATTTGGAACTTCTGGCAACGGAGACAGAGCCAGGGCTCATTTGCCGGTCTTACCACAGCCCTCTGCTCGCTTAGAGAATCAAGTAAGGAATCGACTTTGGCCTTGGTTCCAATTTTTCCGACGAATGCTCGATAGGAAGTCGCCCATACTACCTTCCTAATAGAAGGGAATTGTAACTCCCAGAGAATGGTGGGAAAGGACAAGCTTGAAGACAGTAGTTGATCAATCAGACTTGCTTTGAAGGCATCAAAGACGTCTTTATTCGAAGCGGTAACTATCGTAGCTATCACTCTAACGATGTAATTTAGAAGCGCTTTCTGCGGAGGATTAACAGGTACATTAGCGTTACTGTACTGTGAAACCCGTACCAAGAGCAAGGTGATACTGTATACTCACCATCACTTCACCTCCGCCTCTGAAAAAGAAGGACGGGTAAGGAAGACAGAACCACTTAGTTTTCTTGAGAAGTGTAGAGTTGCCGACATCCAAATTCAATGGCTGTTTGTTGATAGCTGACCAGGCCCAACAGCCGAACGCGATGCCATAGGACGCCGGTCGACCAACATCTAGAGACGCGATAGCTGACATGCGGGCATGTGTGAACGAGGAGATTCTTTTTTCCATTGCTTGGAGCTCCATTTACAGCATGGCCAGTTCGGGGATCATGACCGTCGGGAGTACCGCACTCGAGAATATCCATGAGACGATAGGCAGTAGTCGGGAGAAATTTGCTGATAGTCATCTTGATAGAGCGAGCAAAGCAACCAGCGTAAGTTGGAGACGATTCCAAGGTGTCCTGTGCGTTCTTCGCGACCGTGAAGAGAATGTTTACAATGGTGCCTTTCAGTGGGGTTATTCTGTAACGGGGGTTAAAGTGAAAGCGTGAGATCATATCGTCCCAATTCGAAGCACCCTTCAATTTCTGGGTGAAATTAGTAAAGAAATTAGGCGTGTAGAGTGATGAGAAGTTCACGTGAAACAGTTTCTGAGCAGGAGACATGAGTTCTGTAGGGATGTTATCTGGTTGAATATTATCGTCATCATCCTCGTCGTCACTCTCGTCACCGTATGTGTAGTTATCCAGGGTCCTGCCAGGCTTCGAACAGAGCAGAGCGGCTGCAGCGTCGAAAGAGTAGTCGCCTTCATCGGCTGCTGGAGAATGGATGGAGGCAGAGGAGCAGGCTACAGTAGTAGCCATAGTAGAATTGTGAAATGTATGGAATAGTTGTGAGTGCAATGGGTCAATAGTAAGTTGCGCACGAGTTGCATGGGCATCAGACAACATGCGAACGCTCTTCAACATCCATACTCTCGCGTCTATGCTATCAGAGAAATAGAGGGAGAGTGATCGGGTTTTGCCACCGTTTTGTTTCTTCCACACTATCAGGTCAACCTAGGGACAGGAACATTAAAAATTGTAGTAAAGTTCTAATCATCCATTTCCTTTGCCATCTTCGCTGCCTTCTCTACAGCCTCGTTGACTCCTCCAATCATGTAGAAGCTGTTGGAAAGTTGGGAAATGAAAGATGGAAGAAGAAAATCGGAAGGAAGAGAAAGTAGAGTCAGCAACGCGCGGAGAAAAGACCACCATTGTAATAGAAATATACGCACGAGGCCTCAGGAAGGTTATCGTGCTGTCCAGCAAGGATCTCCTTGAATGACTGGATTGTCTCCTTGAGGGAGACGAGCTTGCCCTCGTAACCAGTGAACACCTCGGCGACGGCGAAAGGCTGTGACATGAACCTCTGGATCTTTCGTGCACGCTCGACGGTGAGCTTATCCTCCTCGGACAACTCGTCCATACCAAGAATGGCAATGATATCCTGGAGACCCTTGTAGTCCTGGAGGACACGCTGGACGGATGTAGCAATGTCGTAGTGCTCCTGTCCGACAATTCGGGGATCCAACATCCGGGACTTGGAATCAAGAGGATCGACAGCGGGGTAGATACCCAACTCGGCAATACCTCGAGACAAGACTGTTGTAGCATCCAAATGGGCGAAAGTGGTGGCTGGGGCGGGATCGGTCAAGTCATCGGCAGGGACATAGACGGCCTGGACGGAGGTAATGGATCCCTTCTTGGTAGTGGTAATTCGCTCTTGCATACCACCCATATCTGTTGAAAGTGTGGGCTGGTATCCTACGGCTGAGGGGATACGTCCGAGAAGGGCGGATACCTCTGAACCGGCTTGGGTGAATCGGAAAATGTTCTGTTTAGAGTCAAAGAGCAACAATCAGCCTTGTTCTGTTTTTCAAGAACAGCAACAAAGCAGAGTCGACCTACGTCAATGAAGAGGAGCACATCCTGTCCCTCAACATCACGGAAGTATTCAGCGATGGTAAGACCAGTAAGGGCGACACGGGCACGGGCTCCAGGGGGCTCGTTCATCTGTCCGAAGACGAGAGCAGCCTTTGACTTGTCGTTCTTGAGCTGAATGACACCGGTTTCGATCATCTCGTGGTAGAGATCGTTACCTTC
>Ga0068631_101156_pt1 | contig 9839 bp, 5 predicted proteins | sample InSIn5gowninarea_2_FD_77434 | JGI IMG/M metagenome (GOLD analysis project Ga0068631, IMG submission 77434) | Clean room microbial communities from NASA Spacecraft Assembly Facility at Jet Propulsion Laboratory, Pasadena, California, USA -... ...
CAAGTGGTCGACCTCGGACCGCTGTTTGTCGGGCCTCCACGAGAACTTGACCACGTGCTTCCCGTCGGTGGTGCGGTAACACGTTGTCCCTCGACACACGATCGCCGGCTGCTGGAAGAAAGGAGAAGGTTCCAATTCGAACTGGTCATTCTTGCCGGTCGCAGGATCTGGCAACGTCACTGAAGGATATGGTGCAGCCCACTGCACAAACGTATCAAGACCCAGCTCTTGCGCAGTCATCCAAGCGTACCCTGCCAGCACCCGAATGAACTGTTGCGGTTCCTGGCGGATGTTGAAGCTGGAACAGCTGTACGCTCCGGACCGGTCGAACACCCACAGTTGCATTTGTACGCCAAACACCAGGAAAGCGTGAACGAAACGTCGTATCGGCTGGGCGAAAAACACATTTCGCACGTAGGTAGCCAGTTGAACGAATTTCTCTTTCGACCTTTTACCGATGTCTGATTTCGTGAGTTCGCCCACAACAAGACAGTCTTTCCAGTCGTGGACTCCATCCGAGGCAACACTGTGGGGTTTGAGAAAGATATCGAGCTGGCGGTCCCCCGGCGCGCCCGTCAGCTCCTTTTTCGTCCTCGTGCGGTAGTACTTGTTGGGCGCATCGCTCAAGTGTGTGTTCTGAAAACGTTCCACCCACGCCCAGACCTCGTCCTCTTCCGGGTGGAGTGTTTCGGGAAAGTTTGACAGGGGGTCGTTCTCGGGGAGCTCCCTTAGAATGTCTTCCACCTGACTCGACCATGGCTTGTGTTCAAAGTATTTGTCGACAAATTTGGGGACGTCGGTGTAGGTCCGTCCACTCAACTCGATCAAGACTTGGTCGTAGAGGTCGTTGCGTTTCTGATTCGAGTCGCGGAACGAGGCCGACGATCGTCGAAGAGGTGTCCCCGAGAAGGATGGAGGGATGCTGCTTCTCGGAGGCGTCACTCGAGAAAGGTCGGCGATGAGCTGGAGGACCACACGCCAGATGTCAAGATCACTGGATTTGTCGACCACAAGCTTCGTGAGAGCGGCGAAAGGAGAAAGATCAAAGGTCTCAGACTGCACTCGTGCATTAATGATTATAAGTTGTTTGTTGACAGGTTGCTGCAGACATCTGAGACGCTTCGCCACTGGAGTCACTTGAAGAGTCTCTAAGAGGTCCGATGTGGCATCTCGGCGACTCAATGAGTCCTTGCGCTCTGGTGATGCGCAAGAGGCTGCTGTGCTACCGTCCTTGAACGCAGCAATGAACGCATCGTAGTCTATCTTGAGAGGATGTTTGTCGATGAACTTCTCGTCTTCTTTCGTAAGAGAAGCCATCGTCGTGGTGCGACTGAGTGGTCGACATGTGGTCGCCATAGAAATAAAGTCCCAAAACAAAGATGCGCAGGCAACGATTGCGGCTAAACCGTTCTAGGCTTGATGTGACACCACCTCCGTGTTTTGCCACATGTACGCGCTTGACGGCCTGCGTAAATTGTAAATGAGATCTGGCAATCCCGCACTACCAGGAGAGGTATACACCTATATGTTCTGTACCACAGGGCGTGGCGGGTTCCTCGGGCTCAGCCTGACATTGATCTGACTGGTCCGTCCGTCTTTTATCTACAGTCGGATCGTTCTCTTCATGCGCTGCTTCCATCATGTCAAGGCCTTACGTTACGAGAGGTGCAGCTACGCGACGTGCACTGCCTGATCTGTCAGGGGCCAAATCAGAGACCAGTGTTCTGGAGACGACGATATGTGGCAGACCTTGTCAATCTCTTCCTACCAGCATCCCCATTCTTGGACAAACTCCCGAGCCGGCCAAGATGTCGAAAGAGGAGGAGAAAACCTGACCTTCTCAAGCAACACAGCTGACTGCAAGAAGTCTGCTCTTTGAGCAAAGCGAGACTCGACAGCATTGTACCCGTACTTGGGTGCGAGGAAGAGACAACACGAGCATTTTCACCTCGTCCGTGGATACCGACCTGGCCGAAGTCCGAGCAACTCTCGTAAAGGGCTGGTCAGGTAGGCAAAGAGATCATGAATTCATCAGTCCTGGAGTTTTCATACCCCCGGCCAGCCCTTCTTGGCCGTTCGTTGGCCCTCGCATTTCTCAGCGACTACCCGAGCACCAGACGCGCGCGGCGAAAGACTGATGCAAGTACTAGCGTGATGCTGAGACGCGGTTTGCCGTTATGACTTGGTCACCACTCTTTTTGCGCCCTTGACTCCATCGCTAGGCTCATTGCTGATCAGCTCGGCCTTCTAGTAGAGCTCGAACAAGTCTTACTACCAGTCTTGAACTGTATCCGACGTCTCCACCTTCACCACTTTGTCGCCTAGTCTCTAGGAGTCGGGGCTCGGGTGGAGCAACGCGTATTCGACAACGAGTCCAGCTCCTCCACCATGGCTTGAGCGACAGAACGCTCCAAGGCAGACTGGAAGTGTTACGGACCATAAAAACATAGGCGAGCGAGCGATTGGCTGCAAGCTCATCGGTATGTCGTCCTGACTGACAGGTCCACTACCTGGGATCTGCACTACACACGTCAGCCGTATGTGCTACCTCCAGAGCACGACACTACAGATCTGACGGGTCTGGTCACGATGTGCGAAGCTTCGTCAGCGAGTGACACCACTACGATCACTGGCTTCATGCCGATTGCAAGAAATAGGTCAGTTTGAGCGATTCAAATACCGTCCCACCGCTGCGTGCCAAAACTGTTATCCACGCGAGGGAATTATCCCGCCAATGGCCCTCGAGTGTCAAGTACCACTACGAGGCAAACTCTGGACACTGCAGCACCTCGGGCCAGAATGCCTATCTGATGTCTGTCGCATGGTCTGCTACATCAAGAGGGGTGTCGTTGTGGCTCCTCTTCACTCGCCGACGCCTGACATCAACGTCAGCTGAACGTTCTACGCCGAAGAGTGGTTAGCGACTTTTTGGTACCAGCAAGAAGAGCTTTTCGGTCCTTCGAGTTCTACTTGTCCGACCCGCTTTGTCAGTTTCCCGGCTACGACTTTGTATAAGAAAGGATGCTTGTATCAATGTTCCTACTGTAATAGCATGTCGCTACTCTGAGGTGTTAACGCGAGCTTGCTCATACCTTTGAGAAGGTGACAAGTTCGTTTCGCCAAAAGTGGCAGTCGGGAAGAACCGCCACTGTCGCCAGAAACTGGAAAGATAAGCTCACCACTACTGCTGATCAATGGTCTGCCATACCTCGCGCTCGTCGCTTTGGATGTGGCGTGTCCAAAAATTCACGTTCCATGTTTTCAGTCTTTCATTTCGTGGTGGAGAGTGTGGTGGCATATCGCAAAGGGGAAGGGTGATTTAGGCCGAGACCCACTACAGGAGCTCAACCAATCAACAATGTGCTGTGATTGGACCGTCCATCGACAAACTGTAGCCAGGCTCCCTCGTGGTCAATGATCATATTTGCACCAAGTACGTGTTTGGTTGACCCTTGGAGGTTGTGCACGTCAGTCAGCTATGTGCTCCATGCTGCCGATCCGGTCAATAGTGTGGCCGAAGAACACATCGGCACTCATGGATGCCCGCCCCCCACCCTCCTCGTCCACCTGTAATCTTCATTGGCGTGTGACAATGTATTCCTTCTTACAGAAGCGTTGTGTCGTCGATATCGACGTGCGATATGTTTCGTCCGATGAACGCTTCTGGCGAGTTCGTGGAGTGTCGGGTCTTGGAAGGCGAGATCCACACATAGCTGCTTACCATCCCGAAAAGACACCTCCCTCTCCACTAGACTAGATGAGCCTCCGCAAAGGTCCCGTCGATGTTCAGCGCGTCAAACTGGTTGCGTCTGTGATCGGGCTGTCACCGAGGCAACCATAGTGGTTTCCATTCGCCGGAGGATGACATGCTTTGGCTAGCTTTATTCTGATGCCAGGTCGTCCATACCCCGGGCAAGATACCAGCCTATGTCCTTCCAAGTTTGTTCGTCTCAAAAGTTGGTGTCACTATAAGACATTGGAAACTCAAGATCTGTTCTGCCTCAAAATTTGTGAGCAGTCAGTTTTCAGGCTAATCAAACACCCAGGTTTCGAAGACAAATGTTCGGTCGAACGTCGCGATTGTTGGCCGTCGAGATGGATCCAAGCGCAATCACGGAGAGCGGAACGAAGAGCGGTGCGCGCCAAGTACGGTCATCCTTATCAGCCGTCGACTTTGACGCCGTAGTGGTCGGGGCCAGTTTCTCAGGATTATGGAACCTTCACCTACTGAAGCAGCAAGGCCTTGGTGTTCTTCTCGTCGACGCGTGTGATGATGTAGGTGGGTCGTGGCAATACCACCAGTACCCTGGATGTGGGGTGGATGCTGAGGTTCCCTACTACGAATTCAGCGACAAGAAGTTGTGGAGTGATTGGGACTGGTCAGAGAAATTCCCGAGTCAAGAAGAAATCCAACGATATTTGAAATATGTTTGTAATAAATTAGATCTTGGGTGTGATCTTCGGCTGAGGACCAAGGTAAGTGCAGCACACTGGGATGACAATGATCAGATCTGGCGTCTCTTCTTCAAAGGTACGGCTAAGCCGGTGACCTGCCGGTACTTCATCTCGTGTACTGGTTATGCTACAATCCCCTATATCCCTGACTTTCCAGGCCTCGAGACATTCAGCGGAGAGGCGTTTCATACCTCGAAATGGCCGAAAGACCTAGAATACAAGGAAAAACGAGTTGGGATCATCGGGACTGGCTCCAGTGGTGTACAGCTCATAGAAGCAATTGCAGGGGAGGTGAGCAAACTGGTCGTGTTTCAAAGAACTCCCAACCTAGCCACACCCAAGAGACAAGAGAGGTTAACCGTTCAGCGACGTAAAGACTTGAAAAACCAGTATGAGGCCATCTTTGAACAGCGCCGTACACCCACCGGCTACGCCATTACCCACACAAACAAGATGTCAGATCATTCACCGAGTGAGCGGCAAGACGTGTGGGAGAACTTGTGGCGGCAGGGAGGGTCCAAACTCTGGCGCGACAACTACGTCGACTATCGGATAAATAAGGAAACGAGCAGGGCTGTGTACGAATTCTGGCTACAGAAGACACTGTGTCGAATCAAGGACCCCCAAGTCGCCGAGACCCTGGCACCACGTGATCCTCCTTATGCCTTTGGTACACGGAGGCCGGCCCTGGAGACTCGATACTTCGAAGTATTTAACCAAACCAACGTCGAGCTTATCGATCTGAATAAGGAGGGAATCGTACGGATCGACGAAGGCGGTATTCGTACTCCAAAGGCGTACTACGAGATTGATATTCTTGTCCTTGCGACCGGATTCGACTTCATCACGGGAAGTATGCTGGCTTTGGACATTCGAGGCAGAAACGGACAGCCTCTAACAGACAAATGGAAAGTGAAGCGTGGCGAGGATGGTGTGTGGACTTATCTCGGTCTCATGACCAACGGTTTCCCGAACATGTTCTTCCCGATGGGACCCCAAGCACCAACAGCCCTCGCATTCACCCCTCATATGGCTGAGGTCCAAGGGGGGTGGATATGCGAATGTATCTCCCGTATGCGAGCTCAGAAATGGAACGTGATCGAACCCAAAAAAGAAGCCGAACAGTGGTGGAAGCGCGAGGTTACCAAGGCAAGTGATGCCACCCTCTTTCCTGGCACTAAGTCGTGGTATATGGGTCAGAACTCCAAGCACCGAATGGAGCAGGCCCTGTGTTATCTCGGTGGTGTCGACGTATACATCGACACCCTTGAACGCGAAGCGAACAGAGAGTATCCAGGATTCACCCTTACCTGATCGATACGAAGAATAGCATCCTCGTGTGCTATGCTTGTCCGTTGGACTGACGCTTGACCAGTCTGTGTCGGTGCATTGACCCGGACAGTTACAGAAGGTATTCCCGGGGTCTTGGTCAAGGCCGTAGCGGCTATCGAAGCCAGAGCGACTATTGTTTTCACCGATCATCAGCTGGGTAGTTGCAACCTCACCAGATCGAGCGCGGTCGTCAAGTTTCTACGGGGTTTTTCGAGGGCTGCGATGGAAGCACTGTCAGTCGCGACGAGCGTCTGGGCATAGCCGGTCTGTTGTGTGAGCCAGCCGTCCAACTAACGGCATGTTCCAGGTCGTGGCTGTGAAGCCTCACGGTCTAGCCTTGGAGCTGACGTCCGAACCGGGATCGTCGAACTCTTTGGCTCGTAATCCAAGATCGGTCTTCGTCCGTCCACTGAGCCTCTTCGAGCGGTGAGGCCAGAACCACACCCATCCTTTGACTGACCCGCGACCGAATTGTCGTCAAGCGTGCACCCAACTCTAGCAGAGTCCAAGGTGAAGCAGTAAAGTCAGGTTTCTGATGCATGGCAAACCAAGTTCAGCGCATGTGAGTCTTCACCTGAGCCGCAGAAAAATTCGAGCAGTCTTTCTTCGACCTCGATATCGTCTACAACTGTTCCGGTAGGTATATAGGCAGTGTCAACGGCTTCTCGGTTATGCTCTTCTCTTTAGGTTATACGTTTACGGACATCTATACTATAGCTTCGAAGTCTTAGTCACTAGTACGATGCCTGTAACACATTAATCGAGACCACAGAACAAGCTAAAGCCGTGGGTAATTCTCACTCCGCGGTTTGAACAACACTAATGTGCCATGAGTCCGTACAAACTCCAATGTATAAAACTCTCGTAGGTGATGAGGAAATGACCTTCTACACTAGTGAAGCTCTTCTACAGAGCACTACCCTCGACGGAAAGCATGGCCTTCCGGAACGGCACGGCCTCGAGCGGCCACGGTCAATTATCCTAGCTCAGCAATTGAGCATTCAGCACGATATTTCCAATGTATTATTCGACAAAGATCGGTCACAGATGGTCGAGAGTAATGAACCTCCGATTGACCTTACAGGCAGTGATGCGGATCACGAACTCAAAGGGAAATTCTTCTACTATCGAAAGGCTTTCAGACTATTCCTCAATCATTTGTACAATGCCGAACTAGCAATACCGAAAGAGTCTGACGGACGCAGAGCGTTGTTCAAGGCAGATGTTTCGGCCACTTGTTACGACGTTGAGGCTCTACAGAACGATATAATGAAGACGCTCCAAAAGTACTATGCGACCAACATGATCGCAATCACAGACAGGACCCCGGCCCTGGGACGATCCTACCTAGAACAACTCGGCGCTCTGACTTTACTGGCTAAGGTCTCTCCACCTTCCCGGCTGACATCCTTCACCTTCTGGCCTACCGTCTCTTATCTCACCGACTCACCTCTCTGACTTCTCCGACTAACATCTTTCACTTTCCCGGCTATTATCCTTCCGCTTACTGGCCTACTGTCAGCGGCAGGCTCTTGTCAAGTCGTAGGCGAACTGTACGACTATCTTGATCTTGCAGCTTGACTTACTATAGATTAGCAGCCGGGTCAGAGGTAGTATCGTCGTTATGTCTATAAGAGGTTGGATCCCCCTCGTTGGAGAATCCCGTATGTTCGAATTCTTCACTCTCTAACCTGACGCGATTTGACACTCTGGTTGTATCCTCTATAGCAAGTATCCTAGACCTATGCAGTGCTGTTCAATCCTTATACTTCATTGGGTCCAATACTGCGTCCTTGTCGGCCGAGTCTAGGTCGAAAGATCGATGACTTAAGGGGTTGGACATATCCGTCCCAACAAGGGCTGAGCCTACAACACATCGTCTAAAGCGTAACTCATATACTTTCATCTTGTCTATATCTGAATCGGACTCTAAGGAAGCTTCGGAGTCATCGTCATCGTCGTCTCTTGGAATTGGGGGTACATCCGAAGCTCGTGAATCTGGACCTAGTAGAAAACTGTCGTATCTCGCTTTCACTTTCCGGGCTGATCCTCGGCCGACGTCTTTCACCGTCCTGATCGACATGCCCGACTCTATCAGCTAATGTCTCTCACCTATCTAGCTGAAGTGGCGATGGTGTTGATTATCATATGATAGATAGGATCCTGATTGTAGACCCAATAAATATTGTTAACCATCAGTAAGCTAACGTGAATACTAACCCAGCCAGTCACTACTGCGCGCAAGTCGGCTTTAATTTAAGAAGGCAGAGGGTTGTACCTAATACCGTACCGTAAATGACGAGGTCAGTGACTTCCTCTCGAAGCAGCGGTGAAATTGTGACCGAAGCAATTTCCAATGGTGTCGACAGGACATTAAAGTTGTCAGACGCTCGCCGAAAAGCAGTTCCAGAACCATCTTACCAAGCGGCCAGACGCTGGGAAGCTAAAAATACCTACAGGCGAGCAGTCAGCAGAATCTAAAGGAAAGCAGCGAAGTGAGAATTCCAATTTACGTTTGACCAGTCTGGAGTGAGCAGCGCAAAAGCCAAAAAAGTCCTCACTATTGATCTCAACGCGCCACATGTACGCTAAGTTGGTCCGGAGACCAAAAGATTGCCTGTAAACACAAACACGACCTGATCTTGACCAGTACTGAGTGATTTACTACGCGGGAGGTTATGCTGATCCTTGGCAATAGGCACGGTAGTAAAGTAAGGTTGTCCAAATTTCATGGCCACAAATTGTGTACTGAAGACTGTCGCTCATGGCTTCAGTTCGATTGAAGCCAGCGTTGTTGCAACGCTCGGTGGCATGTTGTTGGACACTACATTACAAGCTCGGCGAGGAATGGAAACTAAAAATCCATTTTGGTTATGGCGATGGTCACTGCGCCAAAACTTGTGCTGACATACCGTGAAAAATGTCCTTGGGTGGAGCTTTTGAAAATGGAAATAGCTAGGACAGACGTCTCAGCGTGTTACATCGTCAAAGTTGCGACCGTAACCATAGCGTGGACAACGGTTGTTAGCACACACCAGCAAAGACCCGTAGTCCGTATACCGGGCAGACAATTCTTCCCGGTCAAGTCTATGTCGATGAGCTGACCGAAAACATGAATTGACCCCCTACAACATTATGGATAGGTCCAATACTCAAAGACCAGAACCTAAGACGTCCGAGAGTCCGAAAGCACCGAGCTAGAGTACTGGTCTCTATGAGGAATACGCGCTGTCGACGACGACAACCTTCGTATTTGCGGCATTGCGGAGGCCCAGGATGATGCAGATCCTCGCACAGGCAAGGTCGACGAGTCCGATCACCAGCTCTGATTGATCGTTGTGGGAACACGGCCGTTGCAGCCGAGTAGGTCAGTGCATCCGTTGAAAAGGTTCTTATACCGATAACGCTTCCAGATCGGCTTCCTTGCTCGTCCTCGAAGCTGGGGCACTCTAGACAGAAAGCATCTGCCAAAGTCATCCAACCAAAATGGCCAGCCGTCCGCCGACAAGAGGCTCCCGGGAAATTGCTTTCAAGGTGTCGGATCGATATGACGTCGGAGACGTCATTGGTCAAGGTGCATGTGGCGTGGTTTGGTAGGTGATCTGGAACTATCCTAGGTGGCGTGATGCTGACGAGAGGACAGCGAGGCGTTCCATAAAGCTTCAGGTCAACAGGTTGCTATCAAGAAAATTACCCCCCTCGGACACAGGACATCTTGCGTACGAGCCTTACGAGAGATGATGTTCCTTCGACACTTCAACCACGAGAACATCATCGGCGTCCTTGACATTGAGAGATCCCGCAGCTATAAATCTTTCACCGAGCTGTACCTGATCCAAGAGTTCATGGAGACAGACATGCACCGAGTTATCAGAACTCAAGAGCTTACGGACGAACATTGCCAATACCTCATCTACCAGACGCTACGGGCCCTGAAAGCCATGCATTCCGCCAACGTTCTTCATAGAGACTTGAAGCCATCAAACCTCCTAGTAGGTAAAAACTGCGATCTCAAGATTTGCGATTTCGGTCTCGCCCGTCTAGCTGCTGCA
>Ga0068631_101159_pt1 | contig 9834 bp, 9 predicted proteins | sample InSIn5gowninarea_2_FD_77434 | JGI IMG/M metagenome (GOLD analysis project Ga0068631, IMG submission 77434) | Clean room microbial communities from NASA Spacecraft Assembly Facility at Jet Propulsion Laboratory, Pasadena, California, USA -... ...
ATCATGCGTTCCCACCCACAACAATAGTCTCATCCCCACCCCCCCTCTCTCGCTGCGCCATCGCACCACTATCCACCGCCAATGCACCATCCCCAGCGTCCTCACCCTCCCTATTCTCAACAGACCTGTTATAAAGCCTAAACTGCCAAAACACAAGCATATCCTCCGCAATCGTCCCAAGACTCCCAATAAGCCAAGGCAAATTCTTCAAAACATACGCTTTTTGGAGTGAATGTGCCAACACCGCGCCTCCGTACGACGCATTACCCATGAGACTGAGGATGAAGAACAGTATACTTAGGCCCTCGGTGGATTTCTCTCTGTAGTTCTTGTATATCTGCGGGAGGCGCGCTGTTAGGTATAGGACTGCGGAGACGTAACCTAGGAATTGAGCGGCTGCGGGGCTGGCGAGCGCATCATCAGGGTCGTTCGGCTCTGAAGGGTCGGTGTCGGGGGGTGGAGTGGGATGCCATGCGCCTGCTTTGTAGGCTATGAACCAGCCTAGTGCGCCAACGAGGATGACGCCCATTATTGGGAGGGCGATTTTTAGGACGTGTTGGAGTGTGCTTGGGCGGACGGGGACTGTTTCGTTGGGCTCTTCGAAGATTTTCGGTAGAGATTCGGTTTGCGTTGCTGTGGGTGCGGCGGAGGAGGATTTTCTTCTGTTGATGCGTTGGGCGAGTCTGGCGCGTACGGCGGCTGGATCTGCGGAGCCGGGGATTGTATAGCTGTCTGTGCGGGTACGGCTGTGGGTTCTGCTTAATAGTGGTTCTGTTTCGTTGGTTTCTCCTTCGTCACCGACTACTGCTTCTTCTCGATCTATGCTTCTTCTGCCTTCTGGAAACCTCTCTGTTCCGGTTTCTGTCTCGACTATGACATGTTTGACACTGGCTAGGAGCCCGCGTCCTTCTCTACGTTTGTTTCGAATGCCGTAGTATAGACATTGTGTGATGAGTAGGCCGTCGCTGATGCAGAACCATATACCGATGATTATGATACTGGGCACCAGGGAAGCCCATACAGCGCCGACGAGGTTTGCGACGTCACCGAGAAACCATATTATTACAAATCCGAGAGATATGGCTTCGGCGGACTGGTTGTGGTAGTTTTCGAGGAGTTGAGGGAGGAGTAGGAAGACCCAGCAGGCTAGAGAGACGGAGCCGAAGATGCCTGAGAGAGCTTCGTTTGTCGTCAGAGGTATCTCGGTGGTGTTGTTTGATCGGGTGGTGAGGAGGACGCCGGCTGCCAGGGCGTTGTGTAACATGGTGAAGGCTGCGAATGGTAGGGTGAGAGAGAGTTGATGGCAGCTGTTGGATGGTGAATTACCTGCAGCCCAGTCGTATGACGTCGGTGTCGCTCTTCAGTAGATGTCGCTCTCGTGGGCGCTGGTAGCAAATCGTCTTTCTCTTTCTCCTTCTCACATTAGATGAACATGTATTGTACAATAGTTGCGCAAAACTCATATAAGCAGTTCCATGAGCAGGAATGGAGTCATACTATGCAAAACCTCGCTGGGTACTAAACTTTTAGAGCTCGACTCCTCATGTTTTCTTCCACTTTAGCTAACCGGACAGAGGAGATTTTTCATCGATCATGCAGATGCTATCTCAAGTGGAGTGCACCTTATCTGCAGTGGTTCCTTCGAGTGGGCACTCTATCGTCGACAAGCATGATACGATTATGGCTTATAGTAAGATATTTGGAAGGAAAAGGTCGCTGCTTATCAGACTCTCTGTGATAAAGAGATAACCTATGCTGATCTGAATGTGCATGCTTCTGTTCAAGGCTGGGGTCGTTAAACATACAAAATTGGTGATATCCTTCCTGAACAACAACCCACAGAACACGTCTCGTGGTATTTATTCTGATATTCCGGAACGTGCTGAATGAGCCATCACCAAACGCCACCATATACTCTCGCGGTTCAGCCGCTGATGCACATAACTCTCCCATTACCTCCCAAGCAACGCTGGAATAACCTTTTCATGCATCTCCCTAAACAAGTCATACAACCCTATCATTCCTCTCCACGTTGTCGCACAGTGCTCCAACAACGCCAGGCATGCCTCAGAGATCTCGCGGATGTTGCTAAAGTCGATAGGCGGTCCTTGCTCTGTTCCATCACTCGTGATTCGTCCATCTATACTTCTTGTCCTTGAAAACGTTACCAGTGGTAGTCTTCCGTCAATTGCTAGGAGAACATGCGCCATGATCGTTAGAGTCGCTTGGTGTATATAGTGTGCCGACACGATCGATACAGGATAGTCACCTTCAGGTGTACCTTCTGGAGCTCGGAAGACACGATCGTAGAAGTCGATTGAATATACCGCTGCCTCATAGCTTTCGCGAGGAATGACGAGGTCGGTATTGGAAGGGTTGTGGATGGCGTCTACATCTTTGGTAGCTGCAAGTGCTCGAAGAAGAAGTGGTTGAAAGAGGAAGTTGATGGTTGTGTTGAAACCTATCTCGACCTGCATTATGCCCACACCCATCTGTCCGTGCTGCGCATCCACAATATGCACCACTTCGTTCTTCCAATTCACGAAGTCCTCAAGCCGGTCTTCGTACCATGATCTCGGTAGCTCTGGTGCTATGGCCGGCATGTAGAGGACACGGAAGATCTCACTTCGCAGATAGATGAGGCGGTAGTAGTGGGAGACTAGCATGTCTTGAGTGTAGGAGGCATCAACCGGGTCATGAGACAAATCTGCTGGATACTCTGCGGTAATTATCTCTTCTGGAAGGTCAGACGGTCGACCGGTGTGTTGTCCAAAGTTACGTTCGAGACTGTAAAGGCCCCAAAATATACTGCGGCGTCTGTGGCGTGATTCTTGAGACTCAAAGTCGTCGTTAGGCTCGGAGTGAATATTGAGTTCCACTGAAAGTCGGCAGGCGTAGTCAAGGAGCTTCCAGGCGTCACCGCGATGTGGATAGAAGAAAGCGAAAAGAATGAGCAAGAGGAGGGCTTGAAGGGCGTCGAGACTAATGTCAGAGGTGACCTCCTCGGTACATTGGATTGCTTCAACGTAGAAAGATTTTGCATCCGCTGTGCTAACGTCGTGGTGGTGTCTGCTGCGGTTTGCTGACGCGATGGCACAGATCATGGCTACTCGGAAGAAGGCGTGAGCTTCTGGGCCGGTGAGATGTCTGAGCGGAGTAGCTTGAGAGCGGACACGCAAGTAGGTATCTACTTCGGCAGTGATCTGGGCAGGATTGCTATAGCCGTAGATGACGTTTGTGGAACGCATATAGAGGTCGACCAAGAACTCAATCTCTTGTCTGGAGGGAGTCGGACGGTTGGTGGGCAGTTCAAGAGACTCGAAGATGACTTGATTGAGTTTGAATTCTGAGCTGGTGTAATTTTCTGGATGAGTCAATTGTCCGAAGCGAGTGGAAGCGTGAACAGCAACTTCAACGACCAAAGCGTAAGCTGAACTGCTTCCAAAATATTGCCAGCATGTTGGATTCGCGTCCTCGAGGGAGAAGTGCTTATCAAAGGAAACCTGATTGTCTTGTGGCCGCCAGTCCAATTGTGTTTGAGGGTCGATCGCATGGGCTGATATCGGTCTTTGATGCTCAGTGTAGGTTCCTGTTAAGGGTGGAGGTACTGCATCTGGATCAAGAATTCCACCGTTGATGGTAATTTGTACTGATCTCAACCTGGCCAGTCGATTGAGAAGAGAATGGACATAGCTCCGTGGCAGGGTCTGTTGTAGAGCATGGTCGAAAAAGGTACACTCGGCCTTGCCTTTCTGGCACAATCTACATGCGGGAAGTTGGGTATCGCATTTCCTTCGCAGTCGACGACATCGTTGACAGGTAGGTAATAGACGTGTGAGGTCAGCCTCGGAGATGGTCGTCGCTGGATCATCCATTATTCTGGCTCGAGATGAGAAGTCCGCTGGCTCGTGAATGATGGACTTCAGCGTCAAGTTGCCCCTTAACGACGTCCACCAACCTTGATCGACTTTCCCAAATATTTTGATCAACCTTCACGTTGTCAGTCGCGGTGTCGCGACGACAAACACGTTCGATAGCGAAGTTCGTTGTTATCATCGTGACGATGGCTGAAAAGAGGAAGGCGGGGCGACTGCGCCAAGTGCGTAATCGGAAGGTTCAGCCGATATCTCGCCTTGATCAACAGAACCCTCACCCACTACTTAGTAGTATGGCATACTCCATCCTCCATCACTGACACCAGAAGACCTGCTTCAAGCAATCGGTCGCTCTATTGAGCTCAGACGACATGGCTGAATGTAGAAGATCTGTATTGTCCTGCGCAAGATGTCGCCGTCGCAAAATCAAGTGCGACAGAGCCATTCCATGCGGTCAGTGTTTGTCGGCAAAGGCTGACTGTACCGGTTATAGCAGCAAAGATCAAGATGCAAACATACCTCGAAGCATAGTTCAGCATTTGGAAGCGGAAATCGCCAAGATTGAAGGAGAGTTGGCTCGAAATGGACATCTTGAAGAACTCAACGCGTCTGATATTCTGGCCGGCATGCCCACTCACACTGGTGTGCCATTCACCGATCACGTCAACCCAATACCGGAGCTCGCACAGCATGAGACAACAACGGCCGTACAGATGCCGCCAGTACCAGTTGAAATTCCTGCTGTAAGCGAGGAAAAGTACGATCCCATCCGCCAAGAAATCATGAACTGCAAAGAAATACAAGCAATGATATACGCCATTCTAGCACCTGGTCCTGGAATGACTGATCTGGTAGCACGAGTGCGCATGAGCTTGACTCCATCCACTGCTCTTACCAAAGCTGCAAACAGTCCAAAAGAATCCAGAAGAAAGTCATCCCTCTCACGACCTGCAGCTGCCGAAATTAGTTGTTTAATGCTCAAAAGCATTCCTGTGAACATTATCAAAAGCCTGATGAAGAAGTACATGACAAGAGTGTACCCCATATTTCCAGTCATTCACGCGCCTTCTCTGTGGCAGCAGCTCGACAACGTTCTCAAAACACTGCAAGCACTAACTCCAGGCCAGAGAACCATATCACCATCCTTCGACTTCCTCATCATTTACTTGATTTTGTCAGTTTCGGCGACACTTGGAAGTGCCAAAACTGGTCATGAGCAGAAGCATATGATATTTTCGGGATCACTATTTGAAGAAGGTATTCAGCACTTTTCTGACAAAGCAAAGATACCCTCAGATTTGGCAGGAATACAGATTACCTTGTTACTTCTGCAATACGCGTCGATCAATCCGAGACAAGCGAATGTGTGGATGTTGACAGGCACTGTCATGCGATCATGTCTTGAACTTGGTCTTCATCGTGAGCCACCGGACAAATCGAATTATGATGCACTCACTCTCGATCTTCGCCGTCGAGTCTTTTGGTCGGCTTACTGCTTTGATCGATCTATTTGTTCTGCTCTCCAACGACCGTTATCCATTCCAGATGATACTATTGATGTGCAATATCCATCCACATTCGACGATCGCTGCATACATACACTAGGCATTGATACTTCTGGTCCGGAAACGAAAGTTGTCATTCGATGGATACAATTTAGAAGGTTGCAATCCAGAATGACAGAAGTGCATTTCCAAGGCAAGCCACTGGATGCAGCACAAACTTGGGACGACTGGCTTGATGACATGGAACGTCAACTGCGATTGTGGTACGACGAATACAACGATGGCGCTGAATTGACCGAATTCACACTCATGCATGGTCTGACTAACTTGCATCGACCGTCCCCTCGAGTGCCAATGCCTGGTCCTAGATCACTCATGCTTGCTTTCGAAGCTGCGTGTTCATCCGCCAGAACTCTTCGAGAACATATCGTTTCAGGTTTTTACCGTCGATCATGGCTCATCGCACATCACGTCCTCGAAAACAGCATGGTCGTCCTATTCTGCCTGCGTTACGGCTTCGATGCTATCTCAGCCAAATTCGGTGCTCAGCAAATCTTCGAAATGACAAAAGTATTCACAGCCAATTTCCTCACTCTAGCAAGTCAAGGTTGGGATGAATTGAGCAACTACGCCGGCATCTACGAACGACTTCTCGGGCCGTTACTCGAATCAGTATTCAGCAACAAGCCACCTTCAATCACATCGTTTGGGCCTGCTCAAGAAGCAGAACTCAAACGACTTCTCTATCCCGGCCCTGCACAACTCGACAAGCTCCGATTCGGCTTCCGTAGCTACGGTCTCGATATGGCTGGAAGCGGCTTGATAGGTGTCGGCGGCGACATGAGTTTGCCAACCTTTGATGTTGCGACTCTTAATTGGGAGGATTTCAGTGTCAGTGATGGAGGATCTGGCGGTGGCGGATTGGGTGCGGATTACTTGAATAGTTGGGATATGGGGACTGCTGGGCTGGATCCGTTGACTATGAACGGAGACTTGTTCGGTATGTCCTAGGAAGGGTCGGTGTTGGATGACCCAACAGACGATCGTGGTCAACCAGACACTGCAAACCGATCTGTTTAAGGAGGGATTTCGATACTTCATGGGTTTTAGTTGCATATGTAGGTGGTGTCATTGGACTGGCGAGCGCTACCATAAGGCGTCACAACGATAATTCTGTACATGGACGATTATCAATAGTCGACCGCATGGTATTGAATTGTTACAGCCATCCTAAATCAGCAATAACAATCAAGGACCTTCGAGTCCACCGTCCGTTTCTCGTCAAGTGTGTCTTTTTGTCTTTCCATGTATACGATACCCTCCCCACGAGCAATAATTGAGTAAGCTAGTACGTAAGTAAGACTCTCAAACCCCACTGCCGTGTCCATTTTAATAAATGTGCCCTCCCTAACAACTCACGTACATACACACGTACCCCCATATACCTCCATATACTATCCCTCCCTCCCTCTCTTCATTCCGTGTTTCTCCGCTCAAGAACGCATTGCACGCACCCCTTTCTCTAATACTCGTACGTAGAAACGTAGTCAAGAATCAAGTGGGACTCGAAGGGGATAACGTGAAGCATGAGATATGACAAGGTCAATGATAAAGCAGAAGTCGAAGGTAAAGGTAAAGGTAAAGCTGAAGCTGAAGTTAAGAGTGAAGCGGAAGGGGAGCAGGGACTACGTACATGCATACAGCCGGTGAGGAGATACTACGTACAAGTAGACGTATACTCAATTGTCTAGGCCAGCATATCCAGATCCTAGGTAGGTAGTGTGAGTATCAGTATTAGTGTAGGACCTGCTGATCCGGACCCCGAGAAGCCATCGCCTTCTTGCCTGCGATGCAAACATAACGGAAGTGGAATCGACACTATCTGTCGAGAGGGAGAGCCGGAGGACGTAGGAGTGGCATTGAACGCCTGGCTCAGGGTAGCGGTGGTGGTGGTTCGAGGCACACAGCGCAGGCACAAGAATTTACGCAACGGCACATGGGAAAAGTTCACTATATGTATGATAGCAGAGGTCTTGATTGCATATCTGCTATGAACGTACAGTACTTAGCCCCTCTGAAGGGGGATGCTCGAGGACTGATCGAACCAGACTTGAAGTGAACTAACGCTGAGTAAATCTTTGAGTGCTGCTTGTGTCAATAACCGCTGAGACTGATGACATTGGTATCGTATAGCTCGGTGAAAGAGAATGAAACATGGCAGAACGCTTGGTACTGAGAGTTGGAATGGGCTGAAGCTGACTTTGGGCAGGGAAGAGCACTGGTGTGATGTGGGGGTAGCTCTGATCTGGTTTGGGGGTGCTCCTCAGTATCGCTCCTGATTCTTTTTTTTCTTTCTTTTTTTTTGGAAGTGCATTCTTGATCTTGTTGTGGTTTGACTGAAGGGAAATTGAATGTGTCTCGTATGATTTGTGAAGCTCATTCTCGTGCGATCAGTGTAAATGTGATGGCCACTCTGAGTCAATCTTTTTGTGTCCATGGTCTTGAATGTTGAAAGCTAGTCGTCTGCTGAACTGATCGTGTTAGGTTTACCAAAGACGTAACCATGCAAGTCGAAGATGTCGTGAGCGTTGCATTTGATACAAATCGGTGAAATGCTCAATCGATAGCAACTGTGTAGCGGATTCGCAAGACTGATAGGCGGCGGAGGAAGGCTTACTTTGGCACAAGGTAGCTGGCGGCTGTGTCTACTGTGGAATGATCATCATCTTCCTCTTCATTGCCGTGATGATCTTGTGGCTCGGTAGTCGTACTGTCTTCAGGTCTGATCGGAGATGAGTTCTCGTCTTCGGGTTCACCACTGTGGGTGTTTGTGGTGTTGGTAATACTGTTGTCATCATTGTCAGAGAGCTCTGCCTTGTCGTCGTTGATGGTAGGATGATCTGTAGCTTCTGCAGAACTGGTGGTAGACTGAGTGGTGCCTCGTCCTGCTGTCTGACGTTCAAGAGCGCGCCGAGCTCGTCCAGCTCGAGTGTTCTTGTCGTTGTAGACAGCGGTTTTGTCTGCTGCCTTTGCCTGCTCGTATGTGTCGATTCCTGGTTTTCTCCAGTAACACTTTCTGGATCCGCCACTTTTGTACTTCTTTGCACACATTTCACATCGTCCATCTACCATTTTGGTGCCATTACACGATCGACCGAGGTTGACACAAGTGAAGCATTTGTCAGTCTCCGACTTAGTGTCGCCAGTAGGTTGGGCTACAACCTGGGAGTAATCTGTATTCGTGTCTTTTGTTCTTGGTGGCTTGGCGTCTTGAGGCATTTCCAGTCGTCGTGAGCGCTTGGCTTGGGGTGCACCTGAAGGAGTTGCCTGGTCAGTCAAATTGGTAGGGCTGGATGATTGAACACGTGCTCGCCGTCCTAAAGTCGTCGGTGCAAGGGGAGCTGAACCCAGTGGAACTGGATTTGTTGTGCTTTGCTGAATGATGGGAGTGTTGAAGGTCGAAACAGTACTCTGGGAATGACCAACAGCCAAAGGAGTGAAGACGCGCAACGCTGATAGACCTCTCGGTTGTAAGTCACGGAAGACTTTCTGACAAATTCGAAGGTACTGTTCACGTGCGGTTTGAGTGCCGTTGCGCAAATGATTTGCATATTCTTCACTGTATCCATCTAGAAATGTCATTGTTGGGAGGTTGTTGATCTGGTTTCTAGCTGCAGGTACACGGCCCCAGCTGTTTCCGCGAAAGTAAATGAACAACAGTGGTAGGTTTGTGCAAAGTCTGCAAGGCTCGTGTGTCGGGCAATTATGACGGTAAAGCTCGGTCACAGAAGCTAATTGTTTCTGCCATCGCGCGTCGGACATGCAAAAGCCAAGAGGCGCGAATCCACTTGATTGTCTGGGATCTGGTATGTAAAGTTCATACCCTGCCACGTCGTTGATGTTCACTCCATGGTAGCCATACGTAAACCAAAAGTACTTGAGCTGGAGAGTTCTTAAGCTTGCGACTGAGTCGACAGCTCGAGCAAGAACAGGAAAATCTGTTTCTGACCAGATCTGCACTTTCGTAATATCGGCACTCTGAGGACTCTTTCCAACCAGACCAAATCTTGCACGAAGCCCCAGTCTTACTTGCTGCTGAGGGGCCATCTGCATGTTGTATGTGGTTTGCAGCAGATGATTGTCGGCCTGGCGTTGAGCAGGACCACCCAAGACGATTCGTTCATGCTCAACCCCTGGTGCTGTTGTGCTCGTTGTGCCGACTTGAGTACCGAAGGGCATGTTTGTAAATGTCAATCTTTGCGTGGACGGAGCAATGTTTCGTTGTGATGGGTGTAATTGAGTAACATCCTCGTTGGCAGTAGCTGCAGGGGCTGTTGAGAATAGGGAGGGTGAGGACGCTGGGGATGGTGCATTGGCGGTGGATAGTGGTGCGATGGCGCAGCGAGAGAGGGGGGGTGGGGATGAGACTATTGTTGTGGGTGGGAACGCATGAT
>Ga0068631_101160_pt1 | contig 9832 bp, 10 predicted proteins | sample InSIn5gowninarea_2_FD_77434 | JGI IMG/M metagenome (GOLD analysis project Ga0068631, IMG submission 77434) | Clean room microbial communities from NASA Spacecraft Assembly Facility at Jet Propulsion Laboratory, Pasadena, California, USA -... ...
CTGCAAGTGGAAATTGAGTTAACAAGTCCGGGTTCCTTACACTCACAAAATATCATAGTCTCCATTTTTCACAGGCATTCACGCATCCATATCGCACATCAGTGATATTTTAACCCCTCCTAAAGCACTGAATATGTTCACGCCTGATTGTGACGGCACGAGCTAGGCAGAGGTCGGCGCGCACACAGGGTCCAAAGTCTCAGTTGTCTGAACACTATAAATTGGTTATTACCAAGGCGGAAGGTGCGGTAGATAAGCCCTATAGCGCGCAGACCCGCATCAGGTGACAGGACCGTTACACTGGTGGCTCGAATCGAGGAGGAAATCATTTCTATCCAGGATTTGAGCTCATCATCTAGAAGACAATTCCCTTGACAATACGAATTCTCCATCCCTCCCAAGTTTTATCAACCAATCCTGGAGCATCTACGACCTTCTCGAAGCTCCCGCCGGGATTTGTAACTCCGCCTTTTCAGTTCTCTCCATCTGTTTACTCTCGTAACGGAGCTGCACTGGCACTGGTAAAGCTTGTCATTATGTCGCTGTGCGTTTAAGATTCTAGAGGCGTACGTCTGACAAGCAAGATGCAATGCATGGTGGAATAAGCAACCAAGTAGTAGCTGAATCTAAAGAAAATTGTGGATCTATTTAGGTATTATGTAGTAGACCAAGCCAGTTTATGCCCAAATCTAAAAGCCAAGGCCATGCAAAATAAAGAAGGAGCAAACAAAACGCCTGAAAAATGTGAATGAAAAAAGAGAATTCAGCCAACCCTACTATAACCCGCAATAGTCAAAAGAAGCCCCACGAATCCCCGAATCAAAACACATCTCAGCCAGCTGAGAAATCGTTATCAAGCTTCAACAAACAGTATAATGAGCGCCATTCCCCAATCCTGTTTGTACAGTGATTTAGCGGTAGTAACACCTTTAGTGGACTACAACTCCTCTACTCATCGCCAAGGTCTAAAAATTCCAGAGTGATCAGGAGAATGTTGTGGACCCCGGGAGCTGAAGCGCCTGCTCAAAGACGGCGTACGACTCCGACTCCGACTCCGGGGAGCGACAGAGCTTGCGATGGAAGTCATACTGCTCCGGGAGCTCGTTGAAGAACACACACTGCTCCCGGAACTGGAATAGCTGCTCCCTGAACTGGAATAGCTGTCCCCAGAACTCTGACGTCTCGGATAAATCCCACGACTCCCGGCCATGGAAGGTCTTTGTGTCTCACTTTGACTGCCCTGCCCGACTGAGGCGACATTCATCGGGGTTTGCACGGGGCGTCCCAAGCCAGAAAAGTGCCGGCTCAACTTGTTGTAGTTCTGTACCAGCGTATCATATAGCAGTGTTCGTTCTCTGTCCCGCTGTGTCAGTGCATCGTTGTGCTGATTCAGCCCACCGTTCTGCTGTCGTAGCTGAGCTATTAGCTGTTGCTGCTCACTGCTCTGCTGTCTGAGCTGCTTGATCTCCTGTCGCAGCTGATAGACTAGCTGTTTTTGCTCATCTTTCAGCGAGACCAGGGGCTGGGCGCTTGGATCCTGAGGAGAGGTGTTCGAGCTTGGTGGCGCAATACGCCAGAGGATCCTCCAAGAATTCTCAGTAGCACTGGGTTTGGCTGAACCGCGGAATTGTGGAAAGTCAAATTGCTTGACTGTGCCAGAAGGCACCATGGCATAATATGGCGTTTGTCGGGTTTGAAGAAGATGTTCACCAATAAACAACGCTGGGATTCCAACTTGTGGGTCACGCCTCCGTAGGTGATGGAATATGCCTAGTTGAACCTCCAAAGTCCGGCCGGCCGCGAAAACAAATGTGTCGGGAGAGACTTGTCGGATAGCTGTGTCTGTCCCATCTTGATCCATATAGACAAAACGTTCGGTATTTAAGTTTACAGCCCCCTTCACAGCCTGAATGTACTCCTTGATCTCTGCTGAAAAATCGTCTGAAAATGCCACAAACATGATTTTATGGTCGTCAAGCTTGTTATTAAGTTCTATGCCACAAGTTAGAACTAATAAGATACCACGATAACCAACACGTGAGAAGAAGTGGGGGATCAGGCATACTTAACGCTTGTACCAGCGTAAGAAAAGCGCGAATATGATACTTGTGAGCATCGTTATTATTAGGTGAGTCACAAAAGTATATAGCATTCCTTATCCTCTTTTGGCTTTGGTGATTCTTGTCGACAATATTTCGTAGTAGCCCGCAGCTCTTCGCTTGGGCTTCCTCAAAGGACCCCATCAAGCTATAAAAATTCGGCCAAAAGATACCGTCCAAAGAATACCTATCTACACTCAGATCAAAACAATTGAGGTTTTTGTCGAGTAGTATGGATATGTGGAAATTAGTAGTAAAAATAAAACAAGCCACGTAGATGGGAAGTACAGAGCAGAGGCCCTCAAGTATTTATGTTACTCCGGTACGCTCCTGGACTGAGGCATCTCTACCTGTTAGGTAGAAGACCGTTGATCCCACCGGCCCAAGCGCCGGCCAGGCAAGGTCGCAGGTCCGGATGCAGGCTGAAGAAAGGCTTCCACTGTCCAGATATATGGCTTCTGCCTGAAGGGGCGCGGTTACAACAACTTTTTGATAAGGCGGCCAGGTCTTTTCGAAAGACAGAATCGAGGTCTTGGATGCAACGGTCGAAGTTGGAATATGACCCAACGAGCCATGTGGATGTAAACCCTCGCGGCTTGTGTCTCAGGCCGGACTAGCTGCGTCTAATGTCATAGCTCCAAACTGGGCAGCCATGATGAAAATGCTGCCTACTGGAGGCCCACTGCCCAGCCCACCCTTTGTCTCGGAGTCGCAGACCAGGTCAGAAAACCGATCATTTGGTGTGCGGAGCGAAAACACCTGGATTCGAGACGAATGGATGTAAAGAGTACCGAATCCTCTTTGATAGAGAACCAGACCCAGGTATACTCAAACTCGCCACCAGATGAAAGCGGTTGGAGAACTGCAATTGTAACAGACGTGAGATACAGTATCTCTAACAGCTCCACTCAAGTTCCTTTTCAGGGTCGGTTCTCAGGTGCGAGCAGGGCAAACATCGAACGATGCTGAGAAGATCCAGAAGTTGAGCAGTCTGATAATGAAAACCTAAAGCTTTGTGTGCCTGCTCCAAAATGGAAGAAGAAATGAAGACCTCATGAATATTTGACTTCGCGAAAGAAAGAGAGCTGACGAATCTGTGGCATACGCTAGTTCAATACTCATGTGATCGCTCATCACGCTAGTAAACTTCACCTCACATCCATATATTGCCACCATCTTCATCCGTCCCCTTCTGATCCTACAAATTTCCTCTTCCCCGATTTTTACACCAAACAAACAAACACACACAACAATGTCACGTATACTCTTCCACCGCTCTCTCACATTCCGACTCCAGTCTTCTCACTCCTTCAGTACAGTAGCAGTCTGCAGAGCAACCTTCCAACCCACCCCCTCGCCACCTCGACTCCCCCAAAAGGAACAAGAAGAATTCGAGCGTCTACAGAAATCCTCAAGCGGAGCATTCAGCTCTTCTCGCTCTCCAACCTCCTCTCCATCCACAACCTCCACCTCCTCCCAAACCCCAGGAGCACTCTCCTTATCACAACAAGTCAAAATAGAAATACTCAAAGAGCAAGCTCTTCACCCCGACGCACGCGCAAAGCTAAACCCCGAATTCGAAGGCGAACGTAATCCGAGGACGGGGGAGTCGGGTGGGCCGAAACAGGATCCGCTTAGGTGGGGTAGTAGAGAGGGAAAAGGGGATTGGAGTTATGGGGGGAGGGTTACTGATTTTTGATTGATTTTGATTGAGGTGGTGGTTTGGAAAGAAGAAGAAGGATGATGATGATGGTGATGATGATGATGTCTGAGCCTGAAGGGGGAAAGAAGGGGAGAGCAAGGGAGGTGGGAGGTGGATATATGGAAGAAGATGCAGGAAGGTAAATTTCTTGGATTGAGTGGAGGTGGAGGGATGATCGGAAATAAAAAGCACGGAGGTAAATACAGAGATAGAACTAGAACAGCGTAGACTACGAAGTCATGCCACGAGGAGAAGTGGCGGACAAAGGAAGGAAAACCAGAAGAAAGCCTAGCCAAGCTAAGATAGTCCAAACGTGCGGTCGTTCAAAGATTCAGCAAGAAACACTTTGCATCAGAATTCCACGCTCCAGGCTCTCACAAAGCTCTCAACCTGTCAGATAAAGCCAAAGTAGCTGAACTAAGACATCCCTATCATATCGTACCCACGAAGCTTCACGAACTGGTCACTGAGACCTTTTTATCAGCGCTTTATGTAGTATTAGACTATAATGCACTTGTATTGTATTGTAGAATATAGTCATGTAAAATGATCTTCAACCAACTATCTCTCGATCGCTTTACATATATCTATCTACATACAGATGATAGACATCTATCTACGCTCACACTACTACATGCCAAGTGACCTCATCTTATCTCATCATGACATACACGCTCATAACACTCTGTAGATCCCTGTATAGATATTTTAGGTGGCAGTAACAGACTCGTCACCATCTTTCTCCTTCTTCACCTTACTCCTTTTACCAACCACCGTCCCATTCATCACCCCCTCTGCCCCCTCCTCCGGGGCTACCCTATCTTTCTTACTCCTCCCCCACCAATTCCTACCCACACCTCGAATCACACCTCCTTTCCCTATGAGCCCCTTATCCCCAAGTCCCTCATTCCCGACTCTCTCAAAACTCTCCTCCGCCTCACTCATCCCACGCATCACCACATATCCCTCTCCCTGTCCCTCTCCCTGTCCCTCTCCCTCTCCCATCTCCTCTCTTCCTCTACCCCCTTCCATCCCTCGTCTAACCCTCTCCCGTCTCTCCCTTCCCTTTAATCCATCAACCCCTGCCTTACCACCCCGATCACACCACTTAACGCTAATAATCATAAAGCTCACACCATCGTGATCTTCCGTTTCCATTAGTCCATCGCCATCACCACCACCACCCCAAGTTCTACTCCTAATCCCCCACCGCGTACTAGCCGCATATTTCTCCAGCGTCGGAAGGGTCAAGATCGTGACATGGCAATCCCGATTTTTCGGGACATGCATGGGACCTTTGACAGGTGGAGCGCGCCATATCTCCTCTTCCCCCTCAACTCCCTTCCTCGCTTGGATGGATGTAGAGGCAACCCTCTCGACGACATCTTGTCCACCGGGAGGATCGGGATCGATTTCTAGTCCTAGTAGAGAAACATCGATATCTGGTGCCCAGGAGCCGCGGAACCAGCCGGAGTGGATGCAAGCGGCGATTATGTCTGTGTCGTCGGTGTAGATGTCTGTTCCCCAAATGGCGCGACGGGATGTGATTTCCTCGCGCGATCGAGACTCGAGGTGGATGGAGGAAATTTTGATGGTGAATGTGCAGTTCAGGTCCTGGTCGAAACGAGGGAGTGGGGTGGGCGTTGAGGCGAAACCGCGGTGATGTGGTTGGTGGGAGGAGGATGGTCGAATTTGGGGCGTGTAGGTAGTGTGGCCTAGATGGTGGCGGGGCAGGTGGGAGACGGAGTCGAGGACTGCTTGGTTTCGAACAATGGTTTTGTGGTAGGGGATTATGAGGTTTTGGGGCGGTGCTGACGGGGTGGCTTTGGCGTGGTGATGGTGGTGGGTTCGGATGTGGTGGTGAGGGATGCTTTGACCTTCTCGATCTTGGCCAGGTGAAGAGGGGATCGCAGAGCCTTTGTGATATTTGAAGGGAGTTGGGTTTGGATTTGATGGCGAAGCACTGTCGGTTCCATGGTAGTGGTGGCTGCAAGTATTAGCAAAAGTGCAACACAAAGCACAAAGTACTTACTGATGATGATGACTATGGTGGTGATGAAGCTTCGGTTTCTTTCCCCTACTGCCTGGCGTGATTCTACCAGTGCCACCCTCATCCTCTTTGTCGTCGTCCATCATTTTCTTCCGCCTCCCACCACGTGAAGCTTCCCGAGGTATCTTTGATCCCAGATCCGTGGGAGAGTCCTGTTGGCCAAGACCATCTAAATTCTCTCGACGGGATTGACTCGGATTCGAGAATGGCACCCCTGGCGCATTGGCACTGACTGGACTTGGAACACCCATACCACCAACACCACTTCCTATACCCGAGAACATACGGCCAAATTCATTCTTGATGTGTGGCTCTCCTGCAGGACCAGCTTGTTGAAGTTGAGCACCCTGTACTGCTTGTGGGAGTGGAGATGCACGACCCTTTCTATTCATCTCGCCTGGTCCAAGCAGACTTCTCGATTGCTGCATTGGTGGAGCTTCTTCCGTTAGTCTTCTTGGTGGTGACTCACGTGATTGAAGTTGCGGATGAGATGTCGGGCCAAATGCTTGTTGCTGAGCCTGCTGTTGCAATCGTTCTTGTTGGGCTTGCCTTTGTCGCTCAATGATGGAAGCCTCATAGGGCGAGACTTGTATCGAACCATGTTGAGGAACACCAGATGGACCGTAGCGAGGTTCTGCAACTGGTGCGGGTTGGGGTGGGTAATGTGATGGAGGTCCATAACCAGCTGCTGACTGTGGGGGTCGTTCGGGATGTTGATCGTAGGGCGGTCGTACATCATGATTAGGACCACGCCAAGACTCTGGCTCTCGGACTTCAGCGCCTCGACCAAACGCAGCTTGAGGAGGCATCTGATGTCCATAATCACCCTGGAATGATGCTCGCCTATCTGCAATCACTCTCTCTTGCTCCCTTTCCCGCTGCTCTCTCTCTCGCATCATTGTATAATACGCAGCTTCCCTCTCTCTTAGGTCTCTTTCTTCATATAGACGTGCGTTCCTTTCCTGCTCGTAATATCGCTGCTCCTCACTCATCTCAGATCGATGAGGAGCTTCGCGACGTCCTTCATCCGGTCGTCTCCCAAAGATTGCATCTGACCCGTTTCGACTTGGACCTTCCGAGCGTCTACCATACATAGGATCATTATGATGTGATGCGCGTTCAGGTGCGCGTGAAGGGGGTAGGTTGTAACCATTAGGCTGGCTGCTAGGTCGTGGAGGCATAGACGTGGGACCGCGTCCCTGCAAGTCTCTTCGATCATCGAATAGTCCACCTTGACCCGGTGGAGGTCTTGATGCGTACGAGTGAGGAGTGCCATATCGTCTGCCTTCAGGGGTAGAGAAGCGCGCAGCGGTCGCACTTGAAGGTGAACCTGCAGAATTGGCCCTGTCGCGGGAGTCGAAAGTGCGAGGATAATCTGGGGTATGTGGTCGTCGAAATGGGCCATAGTCGGAGCCTACACGTGGCGATGCGTGAGTACTTGAAAATGCTGTATTGGGAGGTGCTGCGGTTCCAGGAGAGGGGTAGTGACTCGACGTAGTTGAGGCAGACGATGGGCCACCAAGTACCGAATGTATGGACATAGCAGTCACGCTTGGGGCTCGACTCAGAGGAGGAAGTGATGGCAGATCTCGATGATTCGCGAATGAAGGCGGTGGTCCATTAAGCGATGGTGCGCGTGACATTGGCCCATATCCATTGTGTGAGGGAGTTTGCTGTGGAGGCGAGTTGGGCGGTGGCATTCCTCTTCCCCCATGTCCCAATGACGATATGCTTCCATGTCTCGAGTGACTAAATGACTGCATGGGCGCTGAATCATGAGGATAAGCTCGTTGATGGTTGTAGTATGCGGGATCAGAAGGTCGTCGTTGATGATCTGGAAAGGTAGTCGTGTGAGGTAGAGGGGCAGTCGTAGGGTACGGGGGTTGCGCCGAAGCAGGGGGAAAGGGACTGCGACCATACTGTGATGACCCGTTACGCGAATAGGAATGACCTGGGGGCTGTCTTGGATCCATGATGCTGATTCGGATGGTTATCCACCGCTCGTGATCTGTGCGCCCAAGTCAGCTCTGCTATCACTGCGAGCTTGTGGAGAAGCAAATCCGAAGCTCTGGATACCTTAGCAATGTCGCTCACATCCAACGGGGTTCGCAGTGGGTATGCAACGAGTATATTCCTTGGCATAGGACTATATGCAAGCTGGAGAACCTGAATAGACTATGCTCGATTCCTCGCCCTTGAACATGCTATGCGCGCTGGGCTCTGGATGATCGAGAAGACAAGCAGTGTAGAGCATAAGGATGAGAGGGCAGAGGGATCGCAGTCGTATGAGAAGAGGGATTGGGCCGTAATGGTGTTTCCGAGGTCCAGCTGGAGTGAAGGTCGAGGTCGAGGTCGAGGTTTGCTGCCCAAGAGTGCCAAATGTTGCACCATGAGCATGACCGCGCTGCAGGAATACGGAATACGGAATACTAGTTACTAGTTACTACTTAGTACTAACTCGTACTAAGTAGCATCGACTGATTCGACTCAATCAAGCTGCTTATAATGTGGAGTCCTGCTCGAAGGGGGAAGGCGCCGGAATCTAGCCGTAGATGCACACGTGATGCTGTCCAACATCAACGTCCAAACTCACACTTCACACTCACTTCCGCCTGCTGCAATCTTCTCTTGCATCTTTCCAATGCCCGAGAGGCGTGACTTGACTCTCGTCCATGAGAGAGAGATGTCTGACGGGAAAGAATAAAAAGCACACTCCTGCTTTCATGTGACCCAAGATGCGAAGATCGACTCACGTCTAAGGTCTTGCTTCATCATGATCATTTGACCTTCCTCGATGTCCATTTGGGCAATTCCACACTTATTTCATCTGGACCCTGTACACCTGGCATGACAAGACCCAATTCATAATCAGACGATCGATCGCTCATGGCTACCATCAATGCTCGTTGGGCCATGCTCAATATCCGCTTCAAGACTCTCTGCAATGACACCGATCCAGCTGTGATGCTGGCGTTCTTCTTATTTGGTACGATTGAATGCATTACCAGTCATGCACGTATTGATCAACCTAGGTGTCATCAACAATGTCATTTATGTTGTCATCCTTTCCGCAGCCCTGGATTTGGTCGGCCCTGATATCCCTAAAGGACTCGTCCTGCTGGCAGATGATGTGCCATCCTTCATGGCAAAGCTTGTCGTCCCCTATTTCATTCACAATGTACCATATTGGACTCGGGTGTTGGCATTCTGCGTCCTCTCCTCCGGAGGCATCATCACTGTAGCTCTGACCCCCTCCATATCATCCGGAGGATCCGTTGCTGGCAAACTTGTCGGTATCGTCTTCGGTAGTCTGAGTTGTGGAGTTGGAGAGGCGACCTTCCTAGCTATGACTCACTTCTATGGCCAGTCAAGTCTTGCAGCCTGGGGAAGTGGTACTGGTGGTGCGGGCCTTGTTGGCGCTGGCCTTTACTTCCTCTTCACCAGTGTCGTCGGCTTGACTGTGAAAACTAGTCTGCTCGAGTCTTCATTCCTTCCAATCATTATGCTGATATCTTTCTTCATCATACTACCTCATGAACCCATGCACAGCAAGACTGGAAACAGTGGCTACCGAAATGTCCCTCAAGACGAACGCTCTGACGATGAAGGTACAACCCATGCTAACGTCGCCGCTCCATCACTCGACAGTAGCCTTCAGCTGCCCTTCGAGGATGATGGACCACCTTCACATTCGAAGATAGCTCATTCTTCGACCTTGTCGCGCGATATGGCACTAGCCAGAGATCTTTTTCTGCCGTATGTGCTCCCTCTGATCCTGGTATATGTGGGCGAATATACCATCAATCAGGCTGTCGCACCCACATTGCTCTTCCCTCTGGATCAAACACCATTTACTCACTATCGCTCCTTCTACCCGTTTTACAACCTCTTGTACCAGATCGGAGTGCTCGTCGCACGGACATCCATAGCCTTTGTCCGCATTCGCTCACTTTATGCCCCATCGATGTTGCAACTCTGCAA